>ERZ773003.1963-NODE-1963-length-10908-cov-10.376946_pt1 | contig 10908 bp, 7 predicted proteins | sample MGYA00580668_ERZ773003 | MGnify/ENA primary metagenome ERZ773003 (study PRJEB29015, sample SAMEA2738002) | human oral metagenome | biome: human oral; feature: human-associated habitat; material: dental | place: China | collected 2126 ... | reverse complement strand
GTGAGATCTCTCGATGTCGGGATGATTCCGGGGCGAGAGTAGCACTGTGTCCGAAAACGATCGTTAACAGCTCATTCGATGCACAACGGATCAGGGCGGCCGTTGTCGTCCTCAACACTTCGACCGAATCTTCAGAATCGACGCGGCTCCGGGTCGATTCTGAAGATTCGGTCGAAGTGTTAGTGGGGCACGGGGCGAAGCCAGCGGCGGGCGCGACCTACTCACTGCGAGGTCACCTCGACCTGCTGGCGCGTGTTCCACCCCATCTTGGCGCTGGTGACCATCCCCCAGACCCGCAGGGGACGCAGGATCAGTGCGGACCACAGCGTCGCCACCGGGGACAGGAGGAGGCTGGCGTACCTCTGGGGGCCGGTGGTGTCCGAGCGCCACACGGAGATGTACCGCGAGCCCTGCGCCAGCCCGATCGCCAAAGGCACCAGCACCACCGTCGGCGGCACACCGCCGCCCAGGACGAGCGGACGCCACAGCAGCAGGTAGACGAAGACCGAGATCACCAGCCAGATCTGCATCCACCCGGTGGCCTGGCGCCACCAGCCCCACGAGAGGACCGGCAGGAAGCGGATGCGCCAGAGCCCGCGGATGAAGGAGCCACGGAACCAGCGCTCCTGCTGGCGGTAGTGGTGGCTCCAGCGATCGGGCATCCAAGCGAAGGCGAAGGCCGAGGGCTGCTGGACGGTCCTGCCGTGCAGCAGGGCGAAGAGAGTCAACATGGAGTCGTCGGAGAACTCCACGTGCCGCCCCAGGTAGCTCTCGTTCAGGTAGGTGTCGATGTTCTCGGCCAGGATGGAGCACCGGTAGGCGGCCAGGCCGCCGGAGTTGACCATGACCGAGCCGAGCTGGGACATGAAGGAGCGGTCGATGAGCTGCTGGCCGACGAAGATCACGTCAGTGACCCGGGCAAGCAGGTTCTCCCGGTTGTTGATCGCCAGGATGACGCCGGCCACCGACATGACCCGGGGGTCACTAAAGGGCTGGACGATCTCATGGAGGGCCTCGGCGTCGAGCATGGAGTCGGAGTCGACGGTCACGAACAGGTCGGCGTCACGGATCTTCCTGAAACCGTGCACCTGCGCGTGGCGCTTGCCCTCATTGGGGGTGCGCTGCCAGCTGGCGTAGATGCCGGCCAGCGCCGCCTGCCGGATGAACCAGTCCCGCTCCTCCACGTAGGCGCCCTGGGTGGAGCCGTCGTCGACGACGTGGATCTCGGCCGGCGGAGAGGTCTGATTCAACAGGGCGGAGAGCATCTGAACCACGACATCAGGATCCTCGTTGTAGAGGGGGACGAGCACGGCGACCCGATACACCGCACCGCCACCGACCATGCGCCCTTCGAAGCCGGCCATCACCAGCTGCACGGCGACGATCACGAAGAGGACATCGAAGGTCCACACGACCCACGCGTCCAGAACATGGTGACGGTTCATCAGCACGCGCCAGCACAACCACCCCATCACACCGAGGACCACCAGAATGGCGGGCAGTGGCCCGCTGGCCCTCATGAGCGCCCGGGGCAGCCCGGTCGCATCGGCTGATCGCTGGGCCGCATCCGTCGTCGTCACCGGAGTGCGCACAGTGACCACCCCGCCGCGGTCCTTGCCGCGGACCCGTACCGCCCTGAGCCGCATCCCGCGCTTGAACAGCATCTTGACCGCCCCGCAAGCCAGCAGGATGAGAAGGCAGACGAGCATGACAACGAAGCCGAATGACCAGGGCATGCGTCAGCCTTTCCGTGTCGAAGAGCCGGTTCGGTGCGGAGTGCTGCGCTGTATCAGTCCGGGGCCGGTGCGGGTGACTGGCTGCGCATGATCTCCGGAACCGTCTTAACGGGCAGGCCGGAGTCAGCTACCTGCTTCATGAACCGTTTGAAGGTGGCCGCCGAGACCGACTCGGGAGCGTCGTCGGGATCCTCATCGACCCGATGGAAGACCATATGGGTCCAGCAGCGGTGCTCCCGGCACCGAGCCAGGGTCTTCTCGACCTGAGACTCGGTGGTGTAGGAGCCGCTGTAGAAGACGCGGAGCCGGTACGGGTCCCCCGGAGCGAGGGTCTCCGGGGCGACGTCGATGGTGCGCAGTGAGTCGAAGTAGCTCTGGGAGGTGCGCAGCACGAGGTCGTTGTACCGCCCCATGGGCAGAGCGAAGTGGGCCGCGCCCTCGGGGTAGCCGTGCTCGAGGAGGAAGGACCTGATCGTCTCGAACTCCTTGCGCATCCCCGCCTCGTCGAGCGTGGTGAGGTCGGTGGAGGCGTGAGCGGCGATGTCCCAGCCGTGAACCTCGCGCATCTCAGTGAGCTGGTCGGTGTTCATGCGGCCAGGCAGCCCGACCTTGTCGGCAATGACGTAGGAGGTTGCCGCAGGGATGCCGTACCCCTGCATGATTTCCCGTGCCGTCTTGTAGTCGCTGTCGTAGCCGTCGTCGAAGGAGATGGAGACGATACCGCTGTCGGCCGAGGGCAGGGTGGCCAGGTACCCGAGCCACAGCCGACTCGGTGCCGCGTCAGAGGCGGGTACCACCTTCAGGCGCACCCGCGTCACCTGGTCCAGACGAGGGTTGCCGACGACGGAGCGCTCAGCGGCGCGGTTGACGGTCACGCGGCACCAGGTACCGGTGCGCAGGGTGCGCATGTCGGGAGCGACGTCCAGGCGCAGACAGTCCTCACCCTTCCCGCCGAGCTCGAGCTGGATGCTCTCGATCTGCCGGTAGTCCTCGGCGCGGAGCCACAGATCCCACTGGCAGCTGGTCATGTCGATGCCCGAGAGCGCCAGGTCGGCACTGGTGGGGCGGCGGGAGTCGCCGGTGGTGGTGATCTGCAGCGACTGGCTCCCGTGGGAGTGGGTGGAGGTGTCTGGGCGTATGGAGCCGGCCTCGGAGGAGAGGACCCAGGCACGCGGGTCCTGCATATCCGACAGCACCTTTGACGGCGCCGCGGGAGGACCGGCGGCCGGCGCTGGGGACGCGTGAGCCGCTGTCTGTATCGCGCCAGGTAAGAAAGTACTCGAGGCAGCCACGGCGAGACCGCCCATCAGAAAGTTCCGACGCTTCATCTGAGCATGCTGCGGCAAGGTGAATCTCCAGTTAACAGTCCACTTGGTTGGTTTCCATCCCAGGATACGCACGAATTCACTGCCACCGCTGGCAAAAGTCGCACAAGCCCTACCTCGGTCGACTGCCACAACATGTCAGACATCCAGGAGATCCGCGCAACTCCGCGCACTTCTGCCGACTGTCGCCGATCATACGTGAGCGAGATCACTGCACTGTCGTGGAGAGCTGTGACGCCCCATTGACCTCCCGTCATTGATACGTCCTCGGTGACACTGCTCGTTCAGGACTCAGGCGAAGACCGAGGCGAGGCGGGCGACGGCGGGGTCGGAGTCCCGGGCCAACCGGCGAAGCGCCTCTGCGGCTGCAGCGACCGGGAGCTCGATGAGAGCCTGTGTCAGACGCAGCCGTACGGCGGTCTCGGCGGTGGGCGCGGCGAGCTCGTCAGTCAGAGCGTTGACGATCCAGGACGCACGCTCGTCGTCACGGCACAGCACTCCCAGCACCTCCGCCGCCTCCACATCGTGGGCACCTTCGACCACCATCGCGACAAGGACGGGGACGGCCAAGGTCATACCGCATCGTCCCAACGCCAGAGCGGCGCAGTCGCGCACGACCGCGTCGGGGTCATCGAGGGCCTGTGCGAGCACGACGGCGGCGCCCGGCGCCTCGGGCACCTCAGAGATCGCCCGAACCGCGCGCCGTCGAACATCCACATCCTCTGCATGAGCACCGGCGCGCAGCGCCTCCACCGCATCGCCGCCGGATCGGGCGAGGGCCCAGCGCAGCGCACCCGCAACATCCGGCTCAGACTCGCTCAGAAGCGCTTCAGCCAGTAGCTCGACAGGGACCGGCACTCCCTCAGATCGGATCAGCACGGCCTGCTGCCTACGTGCGGCACTTTCCGAGTCGAGGTCTCGCATCAGGTCAATGACACGCAGGACGTCGCGCCAGTCGGCAGGCGCGGAGGCGTCAATGGCCCGGAGTCGGTCGAGCAGCTCGCGCTCCTGGGCCAGACGCTCCTCAGTGCACCGGATGAGGTCGACGACGAGCGCGGCGGGCGTCAGGTCCGGGTCCTCCAGAGCTCGCCCCACCTGCTTGAGCGACAACCCCATGGATCGAAGGCTCTCCACCTGGAAGATTCTGCGAATGTCCTCGGCGGAGTAGTCGCGGTAGCCGGCGCTGGTGCGGCCCGTCGGCTGCACCAGCCCCAGAGCCTCATAGTGCCGGAGCATCCGGGCGCTCACTCCGCAGGACCGGGCCGCGTCGCCGATCAGCACTCCATCACCTCCTGTACCCCCATGGGCTCGGCCTCCTCAGTCCCAGCTCTTGCCACGCCAGTATCCGACTCCTCCGCGCTTGACGTCCCCGGTGTGAGCATCAACCTCGCCTCGGAGATGGCCTCCTCAAAACCTCTCTCCGGGTCCTGCCGAAGCAGCTCGGTGGCACGGGCGTGCGCAGCCACCTTCGGATTGAGACTCTGCGCAGCCTTCTCCAGGACGGGGTCGGCGAACTCGCCGAGGTCGATCAGCGCCCGGCTCAGGCTCAGCTGGACGCTGCGGTCTCCGCGACCGAGCTGGCGCGTCAGCTCCTCGGCCAGAGACGCCTTCTCGTCCTCCGGAACGAGGACGACGGCGGTGCGCCAGGCGGTCCGCGCGATCCCGTCGTCGGGATCGCCGAGCATCTCGCGGGTGATCCAGGGCCAGGTGCTCTTGTCGCCGATCTTGGAGAGTGTGTGCAGGGCCTGATTGCGGGCCTGGTTGCAACCGGAGTCGAGCTCCCGGTGGAGGCGCGGCAGAACGATCTCCGACGGCAGGCGGGTGAGGGCCCAGGAGAGCATGTCCCGAACGAAGAAGTCCGGCTCGATCGCGCACCGCTCGACGAGCAGCTCCGTGTAGTCGGCGTCGGCTGCGGACCCGATGGCCAGGGCCGCCTGCAGACGGATCGAAGAGCTCTCAGCGCTCAGGGCATTCGCGACACGGGAGTCCTGCGGGGTTGTACTGGTCATCGGGACCACCTCCTGCCCCAAGGGAAGGCCTTGTCACGGTGTCAAGGTCAAGTCGTCCCGGCGGCCGACGCACATCTGGCCGGAGACCAAGTCTCCGGCCGTAGCCGGTCAGTACTGACCTCGATCATTCGCAGGGCCTGCCGTCTGAAGCCGGGGTCGGGGTTGACGAGCAGATGGATGGCAAGCCCGTCCACCAGCCCGTGCAGCGCCGTCGTCTCCGCCTCGACATCGAGGTCCGGCCACGACCTCCTGACCGACTTCGCCTGGCACAGCGGGCTATTCGCCGCAGCGGCAGCCACCACGTGGGTGGCGCGCAGTGGACTGCTACCGGATGGTGCGGACGTGTTCCTCAATCACGACGCCCGACTCGAAGCTCCGACAACTCACCAGATCAAAGTTCTGCACGACGGTCCCAGCGGCACTACCTCAATCTCAGTCAGCGAACCGTTGGTGGTTGAGGGTGCTAACGCCACCGGTGAACCGCAGGCCGGACACCGTAGAGAGAACCGTCAACAAAACTCGTTGCAAGACCACTCCTTACTCATATCAACCGATTCCTCGCTCGCGGTTTCCTGGATCGCTAGCGCGCAGCACCCACTGGGCCAATGGCAGCGCGGCGAGTGGTAGGAGGACGAGTCCGGGCAAGAACGTCACCAGGAATGGTTGAGCCGACAGTTGAGTGTCAATGTTGAACCAGGCATCCGAGATGCGCTCGTTGAGTAGCCGTGAAACCAGCCAGGCGACGGGGAAAGCGATCACGATGCCAGCTAGCCCGAGCAGTGACGCCTCCATGACCACAGTGCAGCGAATTGCTCCGTTGCGGAAACCGAGCAAACTGAGCAGTGAGTACTCGCGTCTCCGTTCCAGGATCGTATAGCCAAGACATGCTCCCACGAACAACAGCGCCACCGCGATGCTTGTTAGGGCACCGAGCCACAGCAGGGCTGTGATCTGGGAGGACGACGCGACAATCAACTTGACTATCTCGTCCTTGCTCAAAGCCTGCTGCACCCCCGATTCGGAGTTCAGTGCATCGGTGGTCGATGCAATCGCGCCGGGTGAGGCCTTGACCAGCACGCCCGAGAACAGGTCGCTTCCAGTGAGTGAGCTCGCGAAGTCCAACGTCGAGCGAACCTCACCGGGCAACGCGGACGACATGATCCCCACTACTCGGGCCTCGTGCTTGGTCCCGGCTGCATTCACCGTGAGGACATCGCCCGGCTCAAGTGCCAACCGGTGAGCGAGTCCGGCCTCCATGACCACGCCATCCGGATCGGAGTCGGAGATGTCAGAGCCTTCGATAAGAGTGACCTTGTGCCAAGTATTCTGCGGGTCGAAGCCGCCGACCATAAGATTTTCGATGACTGAACCTTTGGCCGCTTGGGCCACCGTCTTGATGACCGGTGTCCACTCGCTCACGCCGGCCTCCCCCATGAGGGCTGCCGCCTGAGCCTTTGCCTGTGGTTGGACGAAGTCGACGGTCAGGTCCCACTCGTTGCCGTCAACGGCTGACCGAGAAGTGGCGATCACCGAGGAATACGACAGGGAATAGGCCGCCGTCAGGCCAAAGCCGATCGCGATGGCCAACACTGTCAGGGCAGACACCCATGGGTTGCGCTGAACGTTTCTGACTGAAAGTCGTGCTGTGGTGCTCGATACCAGAGCCCCCAGCCAGGCCCCTCTGATGCGGCCGCCGTGACCGGTGTCGACGGTGCGGGTCATCGCATCGCGCGGCGACATCCGGAAGATCCCTGCAAAGGCAAGCGCTGCGCCGAGCCCGTAAACGACGAGGGTGCCAACACAACCGATGGCGATCACCACGGGGTCGAGGACAAATGGCACACTCGGCAACCCGACCGAGGATGCGAAGTTCTCCAGGAACGCACGCCCTACGAGCACCGATCCCAACAGACCCACGAGGATGGTCCAGACGACCAGCCACATGTAGGGCAGGACATAGGCGCGGGCCACAGCGATGGGTCGATGACCCTGCACTAGCAGCACTGCGATGCTCTTGCGTTCCCGTGCGATCCACTGCGCCGACAGAAACATCGACACGAAGGCAGCCGACAACGCTCCCACCAGCACCATCAAGGGAATGACGACGCCGAAGACGTCAAGGTTCTTCTCGACATACTGGTAGGCGAACTGCTCTTCCCGCTCCAAGGCGTAGGCCCCGGACAGGTGCTGTGCGGCGGCTGCATCGAGAACAGACTGCCGAGCGGCGTCGAGATCCTGTCCCGGCTCGAAGTTGAAGACCACGCTATTCACGGTCTGCGACGACGGGGGCAGGTAGACCACGCCCATGGAGTCCTTGGCCGAGATGAACAGGCTCGGGTTGAGCGGGGCGATGAGGAACTCGGGGTCACGAACGATACCGCGCACGGTCACGGTTCGCGTGGTGCCGCCAACCTCAATGTCCAGTGAGTCACCGACACCGACCGAGTGGTAGTTCGCCATGCCCTGGTCGATCAATGCACCTGACTCGTCGTCCCGCGTCAGAAGGGTCCCCTCAAGGGGCGTCAGAATGTTCAACCGGGACCCTGTCCATACCGAATCGGAAGAGATTACGGTCAGCGCCAGGTCGTCGGCTCCGGTCAGCTTTGTGCGCCCGGGCAGGACCTGGCGGGACATACTATCGGTCAGCCCGGGCAGCTCATCGAAGCGCGGCGCCGACTGGTTCGGTGCGGGGGTGAATCGCAGTTCCAAGTCTGCGAGTTGACCCGCAGAGTACCAACTATCACGCGCCTTTGTGATGCTCGACAGAGCCGAGTACTCGCCAACCAGCATCGAGAAGGCCATGGACGCTACCGCAATCAACAGCATCAGCCGACCGACCATCGACCAGGCCGAGCCGAGGGCGAACTTCTGCAGCGAGGTGAGCGGAAGGACACGGGCCGGATTGTGAATCTGGATCATGAGCGACCAACCTCGATAGCGCCATCGCACATTTCCCAGGTCTCGGTGGCATAGCTGATAACGATCGGATCGTGGGTGGCGACGATGATCGTGGTGCCGATCTGCTGCTGCAACCGGGTCAGGCAATCAAGTACCTGCGTCGCATTCTTGTGGTCAAGCGCACCAGTTGGCTCATCGGCCAGAATCACCGGAGGTTGTTTGACCATCGCCCGGGCGATCGAGACACGCTGCTGCTCGCCACCGGACATCTGGGCGGGGAAGTTGCCGGCAAGGTGTGCGATCCCGACTGCGTCCAACATGTCCATCGCCTGCTCTCGCCGTTCAACAGCCCCTTTATCCAGTGGTTCGAGCGCCGCAGACACATTCTCCAAGGCGGTGAGGGCGGGCAGTAAGTTGAAGAACTGGAAGATGAAACCGATGGTGCTGGCCCGGAAGGCAGTGCGTTGTCCTCGCGACAAGGCGCCCAGGTCTGCCCCGCTCACCTCGACCTTTCCTGAGTCAAACACCTCGATGCCACCCAGGATGTTGAGCAGGGTCGATTTGCCGCTACCCGAGACACCCCGCAGAGCAATGTAGCTGCCCCGCTCGGCAGCGAGCGAAACGTCGTCGAGCACCTTCAGGCCATGGGTAGGCCCCGGGTACGTCTTAGTCAACGAACTGACGCGGATGGTCCCGCGATCGGTTTCAACGGACGTGGTCATGGGGATGCTTCCTTCCATCGATCGCGGTTCGAAAAATATGGTATAAAACTGCACCACAACTCGCTATCACCGCTGTGGAGGAAGTCCATGTTGGAGATGATGCGCAGGCAGGCATCCAGGTGCTGACCTGCGATGGCCCGCGCCTCGATGAGCGCCCCACGCTCCCGCATGATGCCGACCGCGTTTCGTAGCTCGCGCTGATCGGTCGTGCTAGCCCGCAGGATGCAGACCAGTTCCGCCGCCCGGTTGCGGTCGGCCCGCTATAGGATGAGCAACACCTGCAGCGCCACCTTGCCTGCTGCGATATCCTCGGCAGTAGTTTTACTCCACTCTTCGGTCACTGGAGCTACGTTGAGCTGGTCATCGATCACGTGAAATGCCAGCCCGATTTCCTCACCGAGTCTCGAATATGCCGCGAACGCCCGCTCGTCGGCATTGGCTATACTCGCGTCGATCTTGAACGACATCCGATAGGTATAGGAAGTCGAGCGATGCAATACCGACTGCAGGTATTCGAGGGGATCGTGGGCCATGGACTCCTCGGACAGCCAGATCGTATTGATGGCGGTGCCAAAGTCTCATCGAGATGGAGCGGATTGTCCGCATCACGCTCCAGTCTCACCGAACACAGCCGGTAGACGTCCTCACCATTGAAGTGTCATGAGTAGAGAGACCTTCGCGTAACAGCGGAACCGGCCTGAGGCCAGAGTACGAAGGACTGTGCGGCGTCTAGCTCCTCTAAGTAACCGCTCCACCCGATTCGGGTAGGGCGCGATCCGTAGGGTGAAGCCTAGGCGCTCAGTGGACTGCTACCGGATGGTGCGGACGTATTCCTCAATCACGACGCCCGACTCGAAGCCTCGACAACTCACCAGATCAAAGTTCTGCACGACGGCCCCAGCGGCACCGAACAGCCGGACACCGCCACCCATGACGATGGGAACGCCGAAAAAGGTCTGCCCCACCAGCTTCCTGGCGGGACAGACCTTCTGAGGTGGTGGAGCTAGGGGGATTCGAACCCCCGACCTTCTCATTGCGAACGAGACGCGCTACCAACTGCGCCATAGCCCCAAGGACTCGAACAGCTTAGCACCATGGCGATCAGCGACGCAAGCCGACCACGACCACGTGCGGGACACCACGGATAGGAAGAAACGCAGCGATTCGCCGGTCTACGCCACGCCGTTACCCAACACTACGCCACGCCGTTACCCAACACTGCGGAACGCGCATGAGGCTCGATGAATGGGCAGCGCCAGCACAGCGTCCAGACGCTACGTATTACGCAGGAACGTGCTCGCGTACGACGCACCGGACTGGGAACGCTCCGGACCAATAGACGACGATGAAGCTGGCAACCGCGAGGACTCACGCCCTTGTCGGCGACAACCGTTTTTCAGCGCCCGCATGCAACCCTTCCATCAGCCCCCGAAAGCAACCCTTCCGCCAGCCCCCGCATGCAACTGTTCTCGGTCAAGGCTATCTAGGTGGGCCCGCACGCAACCCCGCCATCAACCCTCCTGTATGCAACCCCGCCATCAACCCCGGCATACGACCGCGCCGCGGCCCCTCAGGCCCGCGGCGCGACATCACAACAATGTTCGCTTCCTATTGAGCACGCCTCGCGTCCAGGACCGCATCCAGGTCGAGGGCGACGATCTGGTCGGCGACGACCTCGGCGGTGGAACGAGCTCCGGCCTGGGCGGTGGCTGCGATCGGGCGGGCCGGAACCGCTGCGGCGATGCGGGGAATGCCGCGCAGGTCGGTGTCGGCGTGGACAATGCGTCCGCGCACGCGCTCGCGCGACGCGTATGTCGGAGCGGGGATCGGCGCGACGGTCCATGCGCGGGCCGGGGTGTCAGCGACCTCGACGACCTCGGGCACCTCGACATTAAAGACGAGGGAGGGAACGGAGCCGGTCTGGGGTTCCGTGGCCTCGACTACCTCGGAACCCTCCGAAGTGGAAGACGAAGCCTGAGTATCCGCAGGAGCGGCAGCGGTGGGACGCCCAGCGCCGCGTACGTCGCCGCGAAGCTTGGTCAGCAGCTCAAGTTCACGTTCGGAGGCGCGCTGGGAGCGCACAGCGGCGACACGGGACGTAGCCAGGGAGGCGACGAGCGCGCCTGCCGGGATGGCGATCCATACCCACGCGATGGAGGTCGCTGCGATCACGATGCCGAGCACGACGGTCGCGAGCGCGCACATGCCGGTGACGACC
>ERZ773003.1958-NODE-1958-length-10913-cov-3.326119_pt1 | contig 10913 bp, 9 predicted proteins | sample MGYA00580668_ERZ773003 | MGnify/ENA primary metagenome ERZ773003 (study PRJEB29015, sample SAMEA2738002) | human oral metagenome | biome: human oral; feature: human-associated habitat; material: dental | place: China | collected 2126 ... | reverse complement strand
AAAAGCACGGTTTCATCTAAAAAAGATAGCAACAAGAAAAAATCTGGTAGCAAGCCTGCTAAGAAGGGGTTTTCCAATATCCTTTCAACCATTTTATTGATAGTTGGAATTGCTCTCTTAATTGCTGCTGCTATTATGTTTGGAAAAACGCAGGTAGATTATTATGCTCAGGATGTTATTAATCAGGAGCTTGCAGCTTATGCTACGGTTCCCGAGAAAAAAGATGAGGCTCCTGTTGTTGATTGGGCTGGTCTGAAGGCAGTGAACAGCCAGGTTGTTGGTTGGATTCAGATTCCTGGATCACAGATTAACTATCCTGTTTACCAGACTACAGATAATGAGTACTACCTCCACACCAACGCAAAGGGCGAGTGGTCTATTGGTGGCCAGATCTTTATGGACTACGAGAATAATCCAAATGGTTTAATTGATCAGCAGACTATTCTTTATGGTCACCACATGCGCAACGGTTCCATGTTCCAGTTCATTGGTGCCTTGAACGATCAGAGTACCTTTAATAAAGTTGAAACTATCTGGTATCTTACGCCTACCCAGACGTATGAGTTAGAGCCTGTATTCACCTACCACACTAATGAGGATGACGATGAAGTCAGGCAGTTTAACTTTACTTCTGTGGATGAGTTCAGGTCTTATCTGAAGGATAGGCTTTCTAGGGCAGTAAGCTCTCGCTCAGATGCGGCTGAGGTTATTTCTCGCGCTGAGCATGTTCTTACACTCTTTACCTGCAATTATACTGATCAGTATGGTCGTACTATGCTTATTTGCGTTCCAAAGAGTGAGGCTCGGCCAAAGACTCAGTAGCCGGTATTATGGGCAGGCAGAAGACATCAGCTAGAGCAGTAAAACACTGCTTTCTTAAAAAATTGTTACACGCTCCAAACATATTTGTTCGGAGCGTTTTTTCTTGAAAATTTCCAGGTACACTGTAAGTACTGTTGCCAAACGTGAGAGACGTTTGATTAAGGATGGCTCAAGTTGAGGCATCCGGAGGGGATCCAATGGAACTTCACGAGGAATGTGGCGTCTTTGGTGTATGGGCGCCTGACCGTGACGTTGCTCGACTCACTTATTTTGCGCTGCACGCGCTGCAGCATCGCGGGCAAGATTCCGCAGGTATAGCCGTCGGTGACGGGCAGACTGTGCTTATCAGAAAAGACACGGGCCTTGTAACTGAAGTTTTCAACAATGATGATCTCAACGCAATGCCAGGTAAAGTGGCTATCGGTCACTGTCGTTACGGTACTGCAGGCGCCAAAGGCTGGGAGTCAGCTCAGCCGCACATGTCGTCCATTGATGAGACTCTCATTGCTCTGGCGCACAACGGCACTCTTGTTAACTTTGATTCTTTGCGAGAGGAACTGTCTTCTCGCCAGATTTCCTTTAGATCAAACACGGATTCTGAGGTAGCAGCCCAGCTTATTGGCTACTTCACGCATCAAACGCATCGACTGCGTACCGGTATTGCCGCAACTATGAACCTTATCGAGGGCGGCTATGCCATGGTGCTTATTCGTGAGAACGCCCTTTATGCGTTTAGGGATCCTAACGGTATTCGTCCGCTGGTGCTTGGTCATATTGGCGAGAAGGACGAGAATAACTGGGTGGTTGCATCTGAGACATGCGCACTGGATATTGTGGGCGCTACGTATGTACGTGAGGTTGCTCCTGGCGAGATTATTCGCATCTCAGACAATGGTCTGTCTTCTGAGATGGGACTCTCTCCTCGTCAGCAGGCAGATTGCATTTTTGAACAGGTGTATTTCTCGCGCCCTGATTCTATTATTAGCGGCCGCTCAGTGTATTCTGTTCGTCACCAGATGGGTCGACAATTGGCAAAAGAAACACCAGCAAATGTTGACCTGGTAATTGGTGTACCGGATTCTGGCGTTCCTGCAGCTGAGGGCTTTGCACAAGAGCTGGACGTACCGTTTGGAACCGGCTTAATCAAAAACCGTTACGTTGCAAGGACGTTTATTCAACCTACACAGCAGCTTCGTGAGCTGGGTGTTCGACTCAAGCTCAATGCACTGTCCGACGTTGTTGCAGATAAGCGCATTGTGATGGTGGATGATTCGGTTGTTCGCGGCACTACCTCAAAGCAGATTGTTCAGCTGCTCAGAGATGCAGGAGCTACAGAAGTGCACGTCAGAAGCGCTTCTCCTAAGGTTGCGTGGCCATGCTTCTATGGTATTGATACTGCTGACCAAGATCAGCTTGTTGCAGCAAAAATGAGCACAGAGGAAATTTGTGAATATATCGGTGCGGACTCTTTGGGATTCTTGAGCATTGAAGGTCTGCTTGCATGCGTGCCATCAAGGGGCTATTGCGATTCGTGCTTTAGCGGTAGGTACCCTGTAGCAATTCCGGAAGACTTCCATGGAAGGTTTTTGCCAGAAAATACACCAGACAATCTGAATCCGTCTTTTGCACTAAAATTTGACCAGGTAGAACAGCAGTTAATTGACGAGGGTCTTATGCCCTCAGAGCAGTAAGAGGAGAACAATGATTACTTCCGCTGATCCAATCAAGCAGATTACTTACGCTGATGCAGGTGTTGACGTTGATGAGGGCGCTCGCGCGGTTGACGCCATTAAAGCTGCTGTTGCTACAACTACTCGCCCTGAGGTCATTGGTGGCCTGGGTGGCTTTGGCTCTTGTTTCTCGGCTGCTGCGCTTAAGGACATGGAAGAGCCTGTGCTGGTTAGTGGTACTGATGGCGTCGGCACCAAGCTTGCCATTGCTCAGCTGCTTAACCGTCACAATACGGTAGGTGAGGACCTGGTTGCAATGTGCGTTGACGACATTGTTCCTATGGGTGCTGAACCGCTGTTTTTCCTGGACTACGTAGCTGTGGGCAAGCTTAAGGCTGAAGCAGTCGCTGAGATTGTTGGCGGTATTGCAGAGGGTTGCCGCAAGAGTGGCTGCGCTCTGGTAGGCGGCGAGATGGCTGAGCATCCAGGCGTCATGAATCCTGACGATTATGATTTGGCTGGTTTTGTTGTAGGTGTTGTCGACAAACCAAAAATTTTAGGTCCCGAGAAGGTCAGTGAAGGTGACATTATTCTGGGACTCCCTTCTTCTGGCATCCACTCAAATGGATATTCTCTGGTGCGTAAGGTTGTTATCGAAGGCAAGACTGTTGAAGAGCTTAATCAGCCACTCGAGGAGCTTAACGGTGAATCTCTTGCAGATGCTGTTTTGCGTCCAACTACTATTTATGCAGGTGGATTGCTTGCCGCTCTTCGTGCAGGAGCGCCTATTAAGGCTATGGCACACATTACCGGTGGCGGAATCACCGAGAACCTTAACCGCGCGCTACCAGCTCATCTTGACGCTGAGGTTGATCGTGGTGGGGAAGCTGGTCCTGCGTGGTCTATTCCGCCTGTTATCTCATATGTTGCTAACGCTGCAAACCTATCTCTTGATGAGCAATATCGCACCTTCAATATGGGTGTTGGTATGGCTCTTATTGTGGATATGGATGACGTTGACGATGTGGCGGAAGCTCTCTCTAATCAAGGATTTGAGCCATTTATCATGGGGCAGATTATCTCAGGCACCGGAAAGGTGGTCTACAACGATGCCGATTAAGCTTGGCGTTCTTCTTTCCGGCTCAGGTACCAACCTCCAGGCCATTATCGATGCCATCCAGGCTGGTAAGTTAGATGCAACTATTGAGCTGGTTGTTTCTTCTCGCCCCAGCGCATACGGCTTGAAGAGGGCAGAGGCAGCTGGCTTACAAACTCTGACGCTTTCAAAAGAGACGTATGAGGATCCGTTTGTTGCAGACATGGTTATTGCAACCGAGCTCAAACGTTATGACGTTGATTATGTTGTTATGGCCGGTTATATGCGCAAAGTTGGTGCTCCTATTCTGGAGAGCTTCCCTAATCGCGTGCTCAATCTGCACCCGGCGCTGTTACCAAGTTTTCGCGGTGCGCATGCCATTCAGGACACATATGAGTACGGCGTCAAAGTGACGGGCGTTACCGTTCACCTAGCAAATGCCGATTATGACTGCGGACCTATCATCGCTCAGCGACCTGTTGTGGTTGAGGAGGGTTGGACCGTCGATCAGCTTGAAGAGGCAATTCACCAGGTAGAACATCAGCTTTATCCAGAGGTTTTGCAGTTTTTTGCCCAGGACAGGGTTCACGTTGAGGGCAAAAAGGTTCGTATAGAGTAAGGCGAGTAAATGGCGAGAAGTGCCCAGATTAAACTGAACGATGTAGCAACATCGCGCGTCAATAACCTGAACTTTATAAGGTTTATTGCTGCGTTGATGGTTATTGTTTCTCACTGCTATTCAGTGGTCTTAGGTGGCAATGCTGGTAGTTATCTGCTGCAGTTAACTGGGGATCGTTTGAGTCCAGGTGGCGTTTCTGTTGGCATCTTCTTCTTGTTTGGTGGATTTTTGATTGCTCGAAGTTGCGAGCATTACCCTGAACCAAAAAAGTTTTTCTCGGCACGTGTTGTTAGACTTTTCCCAGAACTCTTATTTGTTGTGGTTCTTACAGCTTTTGTGTTAGGTCCAATATTCTCAACGCTTTCACCTGTGGAGTATTTTACCAATCCACAGACGTATAAGTACCTGCTTAATGGCTTCTTAATAATGGTTCATCAGTTGCCAGGAGTGTTTACGAATAACCCTTCGGGTGATGTGGTTAATGCTGCACTGTGGACGCTTCCTGTTGAATTTATTTGCTACATACTGTGCTTTATAAGCTATAAGCTCACCAAGTTTGATAAGAAAAAGTTTTTGCTGCTCTCAGTACCTGTTTTTGTACTGGCAGCAGTGTATTACATGAAGTTTTCTCCGTTTCAGCTAAGCGTTGTTCGTGCAGTACTTTTGTTTTATTTGGGTGTTTTAATTTGGGTACTTAGGGATCGAGTTATTATCTCACCTATTCTAGGCCTAGCATCAGTGGTTCTGTGGTTTGTCATGGTTTTTCGTGGCATTGACAATCTAGCAATGCTTACAGTTTTCCCTGTTGTATGCTTTTATCTTGCGTACGGTATGGGCAATCACTTTAGTAAGTTTGGCACAAAGTTTGAGCTTTCCTATGGCATTTACCTTTGGGCTTTTCCAATTCAGCAAGCGCTAGTTCTGTATTTTCCATCATGGCACCTTTATACAAATGCGCTGGTTGCAGCTTTATTAGCAACTTTTGGGGCATTTGTTAATCATTATGTTGTAACCGAGCCGCTTAGAAAATATCTAAAAGAACGTCGTCAGAAGGCCCATAAAGAGCAGAAATCTTCCAAAGAATAATAGAGTGCCGAGAAGGTAACCTACGCGCTATTCCGCTTATATCACTGCAGTAATTGCGGCAACAAGACCAAAGAGGATACCAGGAGCGTTAGCGATGATGATAGGAATGTCTCGCTCTTTCTTGAAAGCGCCATAGAAAACCCAAACGGTGCAGTTGATCATTGCAACTAGTGGCTGGATAAAACTGCCCTTGTTTCCTGCAAGGTTATTTGTAATCTGGGGAATATAAGAAACATACATCATGACTGATAGAATGCTGCCAAGTTGCCCCAGCTTGTTGAAGAAGTTTTCATCGAACTTAATAGCGTGCTTTTCCGTCATGTAAGGTAACCTCCAATACCCAACAAATAGACTGCCGATCCATACCCAATTACTAAATAGGATATTCGTTAGTTCGTTGCTGAATAACTTGCATCAATCCATTGGCAGAGCTCATCAAAGTTAATACCGTATTGATTTGCGACGTATTCAAACAGTTTTTCTCGCATAATTCGCCCTTCTTAGTCTATATCTTATTATGGATGATACGCTTTTTATAGAGAGCCTGAAATTATCATTATTCCCAGCATACGCCCCCTAAAGGACTATACTAATTATGTCTGTATATGTAATAAATTGTCCGAGTGAAGGGCGTCATATGAGCCGTGTTTCTCGTAGAGAAGATGCATTTTTTAGCATGTTTTCTGAGTTTAGTGTTTTAACCGTTTCGGCTGCAAAATTATTTGTCTCATTTATTGAGAATTTTCCTGACGATGAAGATCTTGCAGCACAGATTACCAATTACGAATCACTCTGTGATGATCAAGTAGGAAAGATTATTTCTACTCTTAATACTTCTTTTATTACGCCTTTTGATCGCGAAGACATTTCTGAGTTGGCTCTTCTTATGGATGAGATTGTTGATGGCATAGAAAGCGTTACTGCACACATTGATATGTATGATATTTCTGAGATGCGTCCAGAAGCAGGTCAGATGGCACATCTTATTTTATTTGCTTCAGAAGAACTTCAAAAAGCTTTTGATCGTCTTCCTGATTATCATAAGGACGATTCTGTTATTGAGCACACACGCGCAACTAATGGATATGAGGATCAGGGTGATATAGTGTATCGCAATGCCCTGAGTACAATTTTTAGAAATGTTACTGATCCTATTGAGGTTATTAAGTGGAAGAGTTTGATGGATAGACTTGAGTCCACGCTTGATGCTACTAAGCATGTTGCAAATGCCGTACAGAATGTCATTGTGAAAAATGGTTAGTATTTTGCTTATTGCGGTTCTTATCGCCGCAGTTGTTTTTGAGTTTATTAATGGCTTCCATGATACCGCTAACGCAATTGCTACCACGGTGTATACCAAAGCTCTGCCGTTACGCGTTGCTATTTTGATGTCGGCAACCATGAATTTTATTGGTGCTTTGATGAGCGAGAAAGTGGCTATGACTATTGCGTCTGGTCTTGTCGATATTCAATTGCAACTGTATGTTGTTTTTGCTGCATTGGTGGGCGCTATTGTTTGGGATTTATTTACCTGGTGGGTTTCAATTCCAAGTTCATCTTCGCATGCTTTGATTGGTAGTTTAATTGGTGCAACCATTGTATTTACCGGCAGTACAGGTCATATCCTGTGGGAGGGCGTTCTAGAGAAAGTTGTTATTCCTCTATTTACTTCACCCCTTATTGGTATGGCTCTTGGTTACTTTATTATGAAGCTTGTCTTTGAGCTCTTTGCCGATTGGCCGCCCAAGAAAGCACACGGTCTGTTCCATCGTCTTCAGGTTCTCTCGGCTGCATTTATGGCTTACAGTCATGGTAACAACGATGCTCAGAAAACCATGGGTATTATTACCCTTGCGCTGGTAACTGCCGGTCTTCATGATCCATCTATGGGCATCCCTTTGTGGGTTAAGTTGCTTTGCGCAACAACTATGGCTCTGGGTACTTCTATCGGTGGTGGCCGAATTATGCGTACCGTTGGTGATGGCGTAACTAAGCTAACTCCAGTTATTGGGTTTGTTGCGGAGGCAAGTTCTACGGTTGCTATTGAGCTTATGACTGCTATGGGTGCGCCTGTTTCTACTACGCAGGTCATTACAACTTCTATTATGGGTGCTGGATCTGCTCGTCGACGTAGTTCTGTTCGTTGGGGAGTGGCACGAAAGATTATTGCTGCATGGTTTATTACCTTGCCAGCTACTATGGTTCTCGGTGGACTTATTGCTTTTTTGACCAGCTTTGTTTTGGCATAACGGCAAGGTCAGCAATGTTTAATCTTGTATTAGTAGAGCCAGAGATTCCTGCCAATACTGGCAATATTGGTCGCACCTGTGTCGTAAGTGGTACACATCTTCATCTAGTGGGTCCGTTGGGTTTCTCGCTTGATGATAAAAGCCTCAAACGTGCAGGTATGGCATATTGGAAAAGTCTTAACGTTTCTGTTTACGACAATTGGAATCAATTTGTAGAGAAGAACGGTTTAGCTGATACGCCTACCACACCAGAAGGCGTTTTTGCACACGACGCTGGTAACGATGCAGCAGATAAACCCCGCCTACACTTTCTTACCAAAAAAGCTAAGAAGACGTATACGCAGGCAACGTATTGTGATGGCGATTATCTCATCTTTGGCAAAGAAAGCTTGGGACTATCCGAGGAGCTTCTTGCTAAGCATGCAGGCGAGTGCGAGAGAATTCCGATGTTGCAAGACTCTGTCAGTCTGGTTAACCGTGAGGACTGGAGCCAGAAGTACGACGCACTTGACGGTGAGGATCAGTACTCTCATCCTGTGCTTTTACAGCAGGATATCTGTGGGAACTTTATTGACCCTAACGAGCTTTCGGTCAGCGCGCTCAATGTCTCAAATGCGGCTGCCATTGTGCTGTATGAGGCGCTGAGGCAGATTGGTTTTCCAGGAATGGACGCGGGGGAGTAGTTTTCTGGCTAGAGTTGTGCCTGCCTGCAGCCACTTCAAGAATACGCAAACAAAAACCCGGGTGCGAGGCACCCGGGTTTTGTAATTGCATTAGAGCCTTCTGTTATGCTTTGGTTCTTTTCCTACGACGCAAAATAAGAGAAGTTCCCAAGGAAGCCACAGAGGTTAGAGCTGTGCTAACAAAAATTACGCTTGAAGCATCGCCAGTCTCGGGTAGAGCGCTTTTACGCTTTGCTGGGGCCTGAGGAGCCGCAGGAACCACAGGGTTCTTTGTGTAGTAGAACGTATACTCAAGCTGGTCAGCAGAAACATATCCGGTGCTATCACCCTGAAGTGTGTAGCCATCAATCTCACGAGCAGAAACATTCTGCAGGTTGAGCGTCTGTCTGCCAATTACATCGTCGGAATGGATTTGCTCACCAGTCTGTGCGTCAACGTAATGGACGGTATAGCTGTAGCGAGCTTCCTTACTATACGTGAAGGTCAAGACGTTATTCTCGGCATTCTCGTCAAGGACCATAGAGCGAGAAGAAACGTCTACATAGGCATAGTCTCTGCGATCAGCTGCGTCGAGAGCCCACTTGCTGACAAGGGATCCGATTGGAGCAGTCTCGGTTGTGGTTGAGAGAATCTGACCGTCATCTGTCTGGTGAATGACCGTATAAGAGACGGAAGAATCATTCTTCTTCCACAGTGCGTGCAGAGTGATGTCGCCTGTAACTGCTGCGGAGAAGCTGTATACAGAGGGGTTACCGTTGGTGTAGAGAATCCAACCAGCAAAGGTGTAGCCTTCGCGAACAGGATCAGCAGGCTTTGTTGCTGCGTCTCCGTAGGTAAGCTCTTGCGAATTGACTGGCGAACCACTTTCAGAGTCAAAGGTAACGGTTGCAGTAAGAGGCGCCCATTTGGCGTACAACACTGTATTAGCTGCAGGCATAGTGGTGTCGGTAATAGGAGTGCCTACAGTCTCTGAGTTGTCATACCAGCCCTTAAAGACATAGCCAGGACGCGGAGAAGTTAAAGAGGTGCTAGGAACATCGGTGCTGGCATTAAAGGGCTCTCCAAAGAGATGAGAGTGCGTAGCAACAGTTGTGCCAGAGCTTACGTAGGTAACGGTATAGGTGTTGCGCTTGTAGCGGTGCTCAATCAAGTTGGAATTGTAATCAGTGATAAGGTAGTCATAGTTGTATGGCTGCCAACTGGTCCAACTAAGAGTATCGTAATTGGTTCCATCAAAATGACCAATACTCATACGGTAACCATCATACGAGAAGCCAGGATGTCTATTCTCGCTCTCAAGATATCCGTCACCGTCATTGTTTGCAATTTCTGTAATCATGTCGGGTCGTGAAAGCGTGTGGTCTCCGCCCATATCGTAGGTACCATCAAGGTTTTGATAGTAGTAGAAGCGGTAACGCGGACCAAGAGCAGCGGAATTGGTATAGCGGCCGTAAATTTCAAGCACATTATCTGCAGTAATCGCGGCTCCTGGGTCAGTTGTTTTTGCTTGGATGGTGGTTGCACGACCGCCAACACCAGGGATTATGCCATACCAATAGTAGGTTCCAGAAGGGTTGTCTGCACGCACGGCGGCAAGCATGTCGTCGCTATACTTGTTACCGGTATTGGGGTTGATGGCGTAAGGATTAAACGAGTCACCATAACGAAGCGTCAGCGTTGCAAGAATGGAACCATTTCTCTTTGGACGCACATTAACGGTGATAGTTGCAAGGTTGTAGTAAACGTTAATAGTGGTGGAACCATCTGCAGCAATAGGAGTTGGATTGCTCTCGTGGCTGTATGTTTCAAAGCGGAAAACGCCTGTATTTGGCTGGACAGGAGCAGTTGCAGTCATTGTTCCAACAGTTCCGGAAGCTGCGGTGGTTGTAACGTAGTTGTAGTTAGAAGGGTTGTTTGGATCCTGAATAAAATAGGCGTAGTGATACGTTGCTGTTGCTGGAGTCCAAAGTGCCTTTGCAGTAACAGGCTCTTGAGGCATGGTGGTAGGCAAAGAATCTGCAATACCATCGTCATTAAGGTCCCAACCAGCAAAGGTATAACCAGTTCGTGTTGGATTGGGGACGGCAGGAACAGCATCTCCCGGATTTCCAATTACAGGAGACAGCTCACTGCCGGAAGTTGAGAAATAAATTGCGCTGCGAGGATTGCGGTCATAGTAAATGTACTTAACAGCCTTGCCATCTGCGGTAACCTTGAGTGAAAGGTCTGTAGTTGTGCGTACAAAACCTGGATAGGTAACATCAGAGGCAGTAACAATTGAATCGGGTACACCGTAGTTTTGTTCGGAGGACGCCTCAACATAATTTCCGGTAGTCATCTCTTTCATGCGTTTAACGGTGTAGGGAACAGAGCTAGGCGTGTAATAGACGGTCTGTTTAATGTAGTGATCTGAGCCAGAGGCAACGCCAGTAACGGTTGTTTGAGCAGGATCTTCCAGGTTATAGCCAGTAATCGTTGGAGTTGTAACAGACCAAGATTCTCCCTCATTTACAACTTGCTTAGAGGGGGCATGAATCTCTTCATCGTTTAGTACATTAACGTATGAAACAACAACCGAATATTTACCTGCATCTTCAATAGATTCAGCAATTGCAGATGCAGGCAGACTGCCCAACACAAGAGCGAGAGCAAATAAAATGTTCAAAACTTTCTTGACACGCATTATTT
>ERZ773003.1953-NODE-1953-length-10927-cov-2.886497_pt1 | contig 10927 bp, 10 predicted proteins | sample MGYA00580668_ERZ773003 | MGnify/ENA primary metagenome ERZ773003 (study PRJEB29015, sample SAMEA2738002) | human oral metagenome | biome: human oral; feature: human-associated habitat; material: dental | place: China | collected 2126 ... | reverse complement strand
CTAAATTTTAAAACTGCTAAACTCGCCAAATCTGCGCGATTTGTACGCCGCAAAATTTTATATATCGCCATCGCGCACGCGGCATAAAATTTTAAAATTCCACTGAAATTTTAAAGCTCGCTCGCATGGCATAAATTTCAAGCCCGCACCGTGCATAAATTTCAAAACCTCGCCGTATGTAAAACCCAAACCGCTCTTTAAATTTAGCCGAATTTCAAAATTTAATCATAAAAACGCTATCATCGAGGCAAAATTTTTAAGGTTGTAAAATGAGTTTGAGCTTGAAATTTCGCCCCAAAAGCTTAGAGCAGATCGTGGGGCAGGGCAAGATCGTAGCGGTTTTTAAAAAATTCGTCGCCGCAGGCAGCATCCCGCACAGCATATTTTTCGGTGCCGCAGGCAGCGGCAAAACGACGATGGCGCGCGTGATCGCAAGCGAGCTGAACTACGATTTTTACGAGCTTGACGCCACGAGCTTGAAGGTCGAGGATATCCGCAAAATTCTATCCTCGCACGCCGGCTCGCTCATCAAGCCGCTCATTTTCATCGACGAGATCCACCGCCTCAGCAAGACGCAGCAGGAGGTGCTTCTTATCCCGATGGAGAACTACGCCGCGATCATCATCGGCGCGACGACGGAAAATCCGCAGTTCGTGCTAAGCAGCGGTATCCGCTCGCGCTCGATGATCTTTGAGTTCGAGCCGCTTAGCTACGAGGATTTGGAGGCGCTTTTGGCGCGGGTGCAGGGCGAGATCGGCTTTGAGATGGACGAGGAGGCGCGAAAATACCTGCTAAACTCCAGTAGCGGCGATGCAAGGAGTATGTTGAACCTGCTCGAATTTGCGCTTTTGGCAGACAGCGCCATTACGCTCGATACGCTTCGCACGCTGCGCGCAAATGCCATGGCTGCGGGCGTTAGCAGCGACGACGTGCATTACGAGCTAGCAAGCGCAATGATAAAAAGCCTGCGCGGAAGCGACGCCGACGCCGCGCTGTATTATATCGCGAGGCTGATAGATGCGGGCGAGAGCGCGGATTTTATCGCGCGCAGGATGGTGATCCTAGCTAGCGAGGACATCGGCAATGCCAATCCAAACGCCCTAAATATCGCTACTAGCACGCTAACTGCCGTTAGCAAGATCGGCTATCCCGAAGCTCGCATTATCTTGGGGCAATGCGCGATCTATCTGGCGCACAGCCCCAAATCAAACGCCGCGTATTTGGGCATCAACGCCGCTTTGAAGTTCGTCCGCTCCGCTGCTCCGCTGCCTACGCCGCGCTATCTCATCAACTCGGACAAGCAGATAGCGGACTACAAATACCCGCACGACTTCGGCGGCTGGGTCGAACAGGCCTATATGAGCGAGCCGGCGAAATTTTACGAAAGTAAGGGGATCGGCTTTGAAAAGACGCTGGATGAGTGGCTGGCGCGATTGCGCAAAGAAAAGATCGATATCAAGGAACGAGAATGAACTTCAGCAGCGTCCTAAAACTAATGAAGCAGCGCTACGGCGCGGATGGCGAGTATCTGTGGGATGAATATCCCAATTTTGCGGTTTTTCGTCACGCAGGAGGGAAGCGGAAGTGGTTTGCACTTCTGATGCGCGGGCTTGCAAACGAAAAGCTCGGTCGCGCACTTCCTGGCTCAAGCGACGTGATAAATTTAAAAGTTTCGCCCGATTTGGCGGCAATTTTGCGTGACGAAAAAGGAATTTTTGCCGCCTATCATATGAATAAAAAGCACTGGATCAGCGTCTGCCTTGATGCGGTGCCGCGCGAGCAGATCGAGGATCTAATCGAGCATAGCAGGGAGCTTACGAGGTAGAATTTGCGCCTGGGCTCGGTTTAAATTTGCGTGCGAAAGAGGCTAAATTTGAACCGAGAGCGCAGATTTTAGCGGCTCGTGAGGCTTAAATTTAAAAATATTCGCAAGGAGCGCGGATGAATGAGCAAAATTTGAAATATATCGCAAATTTAAAAGCGCAGGACGTGCCGTGGAGCAGGCTCACGACCGCTTACGGCAGGGCGAGCGAGTTTGCTGAAATTTTTGAGAAACTCGAGCGGGCAATCGAAGCTTGTGATACGGCGCGCGGCTTGGGCGGCGAGCAAAATTTAGACAGAGTGTTAAATTCAACAACCGAGTCCAGCGCAGGGCAAAATTTAAAAAGCAAGCCTGGTTGCGGGCAAAATTCTATGGATACGGCAAGATGCGGCGCGGCGCAAAATTCCGTAAATTTAGCGCAAAAGAGTGAGTCTAAATTTAAAAAAGCGGATAACGAGGCGGCGAAATTTAAAGCGGGCGGAGAGACGGAACTTAAAACGGGCACGGCGAAGTGCGGCGAGGCGGAATTTAAGATTGCGGATAGCGCGGCGATAAAATTTAAAGCGAGCCAGGCGAGTCAATTTAAAACGAGCGCGGCGAATAAGAGCTTGGATGTGAGCGAGCGGGAGAAATTTGACGCCAAGGCCCTTCAGGACGCGCTTAGTAAGATTTTTAACGAGATAGAGCACCAAAGCACGCTTTGGCACGCAACCCCTTTTGCACTGCTCTTTTTGGCGTGCATCTTTATGCAGGCGCGAGCGACTGCGGGCAAAAACGCGAATAAAAATAATCAAAACGCCGCGGCGGAAGAAATCGGGCGGAAATAATCAGAACGCGGCGGATAGAAATGCGGATAAAAGCCGGCAAAATGATGCGGCAGGCTTTATCGCGGCTCGGCTCAGCGGATTTTTTGCGTTTATGATTGAGATTTGCGATGATGCCGATAAGATCTCGCACGCAGCGCCGCTGGTGAACTTTTCGGATATGCTTGCGGAAAAATATCTGTGGCCGCAGAGCGATGAGAATGACGAGGAGCGCTGGGAGGAGTACTTTTACGACGATGAGCTATTTTACAGCCTTTATTTTTATTCGAGGGCGGTTTTAGATGCGACGAGAGTGGACTTTGCGCCGTTTAAGACTGGGCCGGGTGGCGTTTAAGGCTGCGCCATCTCGCCTTTTGATTCTAAATTTAGTGAGACGAGGTGCGCTTTGGCGATATTTTGTTTAAATTTAGACTTCAAAAAATTTTAAAATTCTTTAAAAATTTACGGCGTGCGGAATTTACAGATCGTCTTTTTAAATTTAAAATTCGCGCGATTTTTGATCGGCGGTATGGTTAAGGTGCGGGTACTGCTTTTAAATTTAGATCGCCGCGAAGCTTCAAACCCGCTTGCGGCGCGGCTTTTTATGTGGTTTTAAAAAGATACCAATTCGGCGCAATTTTTTCTATCATTATAAACTCGCTAGGGCTCATTTGCGGCAGATCCGCCTCATCTTGCACCCGCAAAAAGCCCACGGAGTTATCGGTGCCCCCGCCGATGAGCAGCATAAATCTTTTGCCGCTCGTCTCGGCGTGAGAGAGATGCAGGCTTTTGATCTCTGCTTTAGCGCGCTCGGACTCACCGCTAGCGTAAAGCTCGTAAATTTTTTCAAATGCCGCTAGGTTTTGTTTGCCGAACCCCACAAGCTCTTTATCGGGCGCCAAGATTAGCTTTAAATTTACGATATCTGCATCAGTTCTTTGCTCAAACTCCCGTTTTTGCGCCTCGCTAAATTTTTCATATTCGCTTACGATAGCCTCAATAATGGCGGTTTGCGCTAAAACTCGCACGGCGTAGATCCCGTCCTCCTTAGTATAGACGTAAAGATCGAAGTGCTTCTCTTTAGAGCCCAAAAATACGTGAAAAATCTCGCTAAATTCGTCGCTGCGTCCAAGCGGAGCAACCGTGATTTCGCTATAGTTATCCGCCGCGTAGAATTTACGCTTTAAATAGCTTCTCATCTCGCCTTTAAAATAAAGATTTTTATCGAAGTTTGTGTCGCTAAACAGCGAGCGGACGAGCTCCTCATTGGGGCTGGCGTTTAGGCTTAACGCGCAGCTTGCGCAAAGTATTAGAGGAGCAAAAATTTTTGAAAATCCTGCCGTTTTAAAAAATCTGAATAAGCTCAAAATTTAGCCTTTTGAAATTTTATAAATTTAAAAAGTCCATAAATTCTAGAAATTTTAAAATTTTGTAAATTTTAAAACTCCGTAAATTTCACCTTTTATAGGCTCGCCATCTCCTCGGCGCGCGCGAGAAGCTGCTTTGCGCCATTTTCGATAAAAACTCGCGCAAGCTCGGTGCCTACGCTTTGGTATTGCGATTTTTGCGCGACGATGTCTTGGCGGATACTCTCGCTGCCGTCGGGTAGACCCACTATCGCGCTGATGTGGATATTTTCGCCGTCAAGGCGCGCGTTGATGCCAATCGGCACCTGGCAGCCGCCCTCTAAAACCCTGACAAAATCCCGCTCTACGGTCGTTTCGATGATCGCGCGCTCATCTTTTAAAAATTCTATCGCGTGCAGGATTTGCGGCTCGTCCACTGCCTCGATGCCGAGCGCTCCTTGCCCCATCGCGGGGATCATCTGCGAGATTTCAAAGGGCGCTACGTGCTTTACCTCGGCGCGCAAATTTAATCGGTTGATGCCCGCCATCGCCAAGATAATCGCATCGAATTCCCCGTCTTTGAGCTTTCGCAGGCGAGTTTGGACGTTGCCGCGCAAGGAGATTATCTTTAAATCAGGTCGCATGCTAAGTAGCTGCATCTTGCGGCGAAGGCTCGTAGTGCCGACTTTCGCGCCGTGGGGCAGCTCGCCGAATTTAGAGTATTTTTCGCTGATCATCGCATCGCGCACATCTTCGCGCGCGCAGATCGCCGCCAGTACGAGCCCTTGTGGAAACTCCACGGGCACGTCCTTTAGACTATGCACTGCGATGTGTGCTTCGCCGCGAAGCATACTCTCCTCAAGCTCTTTCGTAAAAAGCCCCTTGCCACCGATCTTTGCAAGCGGCGTATCCAAAATTTTATCGCCTTTGGTTTTCATGCTTTTTAGCTGCGCTTGGATGCCGCGGGCGTTAAGTAGCGATGCGATGTGCTCGCTCTGCCACAGCGCAAGCACGCTGCCGCGCGTAGCGATAATCAAATTTTTCATTTTTCCTCTCCTATGCTTTTTCGAATCTCGATTTCGTTCTCCTCGATCACTTCTACGTCGATGACGTCGTCGTTTGCGCGGCTACGTCGCCAAAATTTTCGCTCTTTTTTTTCGGAATTTTCGCTGCTAGCGTTAAATTTAGGCACGTCGCTGGTGACGCAGTAAAATGACGCGGTGATTATGCAAACGCCTAAAATATCGCCGAAAATACCCGGTGCAATGAGAAAAACGCCGCCTACGACGAAGCCTACGCCGCTTAAAATTTCTTTCGGCGAGATTTTCATTAGATTAAAAAAGCCCATCCACGAGCGGTTTGCTACGACGTAACCGCCTAAAATCGCGCTTATGACGATCTCTACCGCATATGCCGCGAAGCCGTTTGCGCTTACGAAATAATAGGTCGTAAATGCCTCAATTATCAGATATGGAACGATCAAGAGCCTAAACATATTTTTCCTTGAATTATCACTTTAAGCCGCGCCTCTTTAAAGACGCTAAAATTTAATCGCGGATTTTAGCAAATTCCGTCTGAATTTTTAATGTATCGTAAGAGCCCCTCGCAGCCGCGCTTGATATCTGCGTAGCAGCGCTCAAAATCGCGCGTGTAGTATGGATCTGCGATTTGTAGGCGTTCGGAGCCGGTTAAATTTGAACCGGTGTCTTTTAAATTTAAGTCGGTTTGCTTTGCTGAGCCTTTGAAATTTCGCGCATCGCAGTCTGTAAAATTTTCCCCTGCAAATTCCAAAAGAAATTTTACCTTAGCCATATCCTTGCCGCGAAAAATTTGCCCCAGCGAGCGCATATTTTCATCATCCATGCAAAGAATTAGATCGTAGTGCTCGTAGTCTGTGGGCGTGACCTGCACGGCGCGATGCACTACGAGCGGCACCTTTTGCTCTTTTAGCACGCGCTGCGTTTCGTAATAGGGCGGCGAGCCGATCTCGTCGGTGTGCGTCGCCGCGGAATTTACGCTCACGCGCGCTTTAAGTTCGCTTTGATTAATAAAATTTTGCATCACGGACTGCGCCATCGGCGAGCGGCAGATGTTGCCGTGACAGACGAAAAGTAGCCTCACGCGCGCCTACTGCGTGATGATATCGTAGTTTTTCGGAATTGCCGGCTTGAAGATCGCCTCGTTTACCGGCGCGTTTTTGCGGACATTGCTTAGATTGATGACGACCTTATTGTCCATTTTGTCAGTATAGCTGATCTTGCTAGGCAAATCGCCCTTTAGCTCGATGAGATATTTCACATCGTCGAAGCTCGCCTCATAAACGCCGTTTTTATTTGGCTTTGCGTTCGCTAGGATCGCGGTTAAATTTGGCGTTTCTTTGATATTCGTGATGATGGCCTGCTCGAGTTCGGGCTCGATTACGACGACCTTTGTGAAACTAAAAAATATATTTTTTATCGTAGGGGTCTTGTAATGCCACACGGCGTGCTCTTTCGTGGCGCTAAAATCGCCGCCGTAGCTGATTTTCGCATCGTCGCTCTGCACGGTTTGCGAAAAATTTGCGCTCAGAGTGTTGAATTCTATCCCGCTTGCGAATGCAAAAATGCAGCTTGCCGCTAAAGAAATAAGAGTTTTTTTCATAAATTTTGCCTTTATTTTTGAAAATTTGCGCGTATTATAGCCGTTTTTCTAGGATTTAATTAAATAGAAACTAAAAATATGTTAATATGCGCGGTTAAAATTTAAAACTAAGGTTTGAGATGTTTAAAAAGGTCATCCATGGGATTTTCGGTACTAAAAACGATAGGATCGTCAAACAATACGCCAAGCGCGCAGCGCAGATCAGTGCGCTTGAAGAAAACTACGCGGCGATGGACGATGCGACGCTTAAGGCGGAATTTGAAGCGTTAAGAGCGCAAGTTCGCGCGGGCGAAAAGAGCACGGACGACGTGCTTAACGAAGTGTTTGCTATCGTGCGAGAGGCGGGCAAAAGAGTGCTAAATATGCGCCACTTCGACGTTCAGCTAATAGGTGGTTTGGTGCTAAACGACGGCGCGATTGCCGAGATGAAAACGGGCGAAGGAAAGACCCTCGTAGCGACTTTGGCGGTAGTGCTAAATGCGATGGAGGGCAAGGGTGTGCATGTCGTAACCGTAAACGACTACCTAGCTAAGCGCGATGCCGCGCAGATGGGTGAGCTATATGAATTTTTAGGGCTTAGCACCGGTGTGATCGTAGGCGGAGAATACGATGACGCCAAGCGCAAGGCCGCATACGCGTGCGATATTACGTACGGCACAAACAACGAGTTCGGCTTTGACTACCTGCGCGATAATATGAAATTTAGCGCGGATGAAAAGGTGCAACGCGGGCATCATTTCGTAATCGTCGATGAAGTTGATAGTATTTTAATCGACGAAGCCAGGACGCCACTTATCATCTCTGGCCCTACGAACCGCACTCTAGACGGCTACATCAAGGCAAACGAAGTAGCTCGCCAAATGATCCGCGGCGAGGCGCCAGCCGATCCGAAAGGCAAAGCTACGGGCGATTTTACCGTAGATGAGAAGAACCGCGCCGTTTTGATCACGGAGGCAGGAATTTCAAAAGCTGAGAAGCTTTTTGGCGTCGATAATCTCTATAGTCTCGAAAATGCCGTGCTTAGCCACTACCTTGATCAAGCACTTAAGGCAAATTATCTATTTGAAAAGGATGTGCACTACGTCGTGCGCGACGGACAGGTCGTAATCGTGGATGAATTTACTGGGCGTCTGAGCGAGGGTCGCAGATTTAGCGAAGGCTTGCATCAGGCGCTTGAAGCTAAAGAGGGTGTGCAGATCCAAGAGGAGAGCCAAACTCTTGCCGACATTACCTTTCAAAACTACTTCCGCCTTTACGAGAAGCTCGCCGGCATGACGGGTACGGCGCAGACGGAAGCTACGGAATTTTCTCAAATTTACAAACTCGAAGTGGTCTCGATCCCTACAAACGTGCCGGTTATCAGAAAGGATCAAAACGATCTTATCTACAAGACCGAGCGCGAGAAATTTGACGCCGTCATAAATGAGATCAAGCGGCTAAATTCCAAAGGTCAGCCCGTGCTCGTGGGTACGGCGTCGATCGAAAAGAGCGAGAAGTTGCACGAGCTTTTGGTCAGAGAAAACATCGCGCACTCCGTGCTGAACGCCAAAAATCACGAGCGCGAAGCGCAGATCATCAAAGACGCGGGCGTAAAGGGCGCGGTAACGATCGCTACGAATATGGCAGGACGTGGCGTGGATATCCGCATAGACGACGAAGTGCGCGCTTTGGGCGGGCTATATATTTTAGGTACCGAGCGCCACGAAAGTCGTCGTATCGACAACCAACTTCGCGGCCGAAGCGGACGCCAGGGCGATCCGGGCGAGAGTAGGTTTTTCTTGAGTCTGGAGGACAATCTACTTAGAATTTTTGGTAGTGACAAGATTAAAAATATCATGGATCGCTTAGGTTTGAAAGATGGCGAGCATATTGAATCAGGCATGGTTTCGCGCGCAGTAGAGAACGCGCAGAAAAAGGTCGAGAGCCTGCATTTTGAAGCGCGTAAAAATATCTTAGAATACGACGACGTCGCAAACGAGCAGCGCAAGACGATCTATAAATATCGCAACGAGCTTTTGGACCCCGACTACGATCTGAAAGATAAAATCATCCAAAACCGCGAAGAGTATATATCTAGCGTGCTTGAGGAGCTTGAAATTTTCGACGGCGCAAATATCAAAGAGGTCGATAAATTCCCGATCGTCGCCAAAATCGCTCAAGAAACGGGCGAGGTGCTCGAAAATAGCGAGCTTGAGAAGGTCGATGATTTCAAGGAGCTGAAAGAAAAGATCATCGGCGCGCTTGCCGTTTCGTATGAAAACAAGATGTCGCCGATCGATCCGCAGCAGCGCAAAAGTATCGAAAAGATGCTTTATCTGCAGATCGTCGATCGCGACTGGAGAGAGCATCTGTATCAGATGGATATCCTAAAAGCGGGCATCGGACTTCGCGGCTACAACCACAAAGACCCGCTTACAGAGTATAAAAAGGAGAGCTACAATCTTTTTATGGAGCTTGTAATGCGCCTCAAATCCGACAGCATCCGCTTGCTGCATTCGATCCAGTTCAAATCCAGGGAGGAGATCGAAGCCGAGCAGCGTGCGATGCAGGAGCGTATGGAGAGCTCAAACGCCAAAGAACTCGCCGCCGCAAGCACGAATGAAGCGCAGCTAAAGGGCTCAGACGAGTTTGGCGACAAAAAGCCTAAGCGAAACGATCCTTGCCCTTGCGGCAGCGGCAAAAAATACAAAGACTGCCACGGCAAGGGCGGTCCGAAAAAAGGCGGCTTTGCAAGGTAGGCGCGGCGATCGGTCGTAAGTATCGCGCGATCGGTGATCTTGATTGCGAGTATTACGCGATCGGCGCTTTTCGACCTTGCTTTTGTATTTGGCGGATCGGTCGAGGGCGGAGCGTCATAAAATTTTAAAAGAGGCTTGATCGCGAGATTGCGTGTGGCTCTTTTTGACCTTTGCCTCGCTTTCGTATTTAACGGATCAGTCGCGAGCGAGAGCACCATAAAAAATTTTAAAGGGTCTTGATCGCGAGGCGGCATGAACGGCGCGCAAAGCTGCGCGATAGGGTAAAATTTTAGTTTTGAAATTTTAAAATTTCAAAGCGTACCCGATGCTTTGCCACATATTTTTCAAGGTGCTGTTTCGGCGCACCATGTGGCAAAACGCAAGCCAATCAGCGCGTGATACTTAAATTTAGTGCGCGGCTAGGCCACTGCGCGGCATTTGAAATTTTAAATTTATGCGATGCGGGCGAGCTTGCAAGCAGACTCCGCCTTTAAATTTTAAGAATTTCAAAATTCTAAAAGATTTGAAATTTCTAAAATTTTAAAATTTTGAGGCGTTTGAAATTTTAAAATTTAGAATTCGGGTTTAAAATTTCGAGGTTTTGGCAAGACGATATGTTTGATTTGCCGTATCGGATATCTTGGGGGCGAATTTCATTGCGTATAAATAGATTTCGGCGTGATTTTAAATTTTCAAAGCCCGCCGGAGTTTTCATATTTGAAGGCGCAGAACCCGTTTTTGGAATTTTAAAATTCCAAAATACTTAAAATTTCACATAGAATTTAGCGCTAAATTTTATGTGAAATTTTACAAGGACGGCTTTTTGGTAAAGTATTTATTATTCAAATATCTCAGATTCGATCGCTCTCAGCCCTTCATTACGCTTTCGGCGCTGCTTGCGTTCTTGGGCGTCGGCGTGGGGCTTACGGTGCTGATCGTCGCGATGGCGATAATGAACGGCTTTGATAAAGAATTCGAGCGCAAGCTATTTACGATGAACTACCCGATCACGATCCACAGCCACTTTCGCGGCGGTATTTCAAAAGACGACGTGGAGGGACTGCGGGCGGACTTCCCCGATCTGATTTTTAGCCCGTATATTAGCTCGCAAGTCATCGCCAAAGGCGGCGAGAAGCTCGAGGGCGGGCTGATTTTCGGCGTAAATTTAGACGATGAGAAGCGCATCAACTCCGTCGTCGCGGCAGGCGCCAAAGACGCCAATCTAACGGATTACGGCATCATGATAGGGCGCGGGATCAAAGATGAGTTTATGCTGGATGAGGGCGGCAAGATCACGATGATTTTTACGAAGAGCGATCCTGGCGGCTTTGCGCTGATCCCTAAGATGAAGCGCTTTGATGTGCGCGCGGATTTCAGCTCGGGGCTGATCGCCTACGACAAGGCGTATTCCTACGCGGACGCGAGCGATCTAGCTAAAATTTTGGGCTACGACGAGGGGACTTTCGACGGCGTGCATGTTTTTTCAAACGATCCGTTTAAGGATCTGGAGCGTATCAAAAAAAGCCTCCCCGGCGGTGCTAGCGCTGTGGGCTGGTGGCAGCAAAACGGTAATTTTTT
>ERZ773003.1950-NODE-1950-length-10931-cov-17.732163_pt1 | contig 10931 bp, 5 predicted proteins | sample MGYA00580668_ERZ773003 | MGnify/ENA primary metagenome ERZ773003 (study PRJEB29015, sample SAMEA2738002) | human oral metagenome | biome: human oral; feature: human-associated habitat; material: dental | place: China | collected 2126 ... | reverse complement strand
TACCGCTCGAAGCCATTAATGCGGCATCCGCGCGCGAGAAATCTATCCGCCACGGCCACCCCTCTACGCTGCATTTATATTGGGCTCGGCGTCCGCTCGCAACCGCCCGGGCTGTGCTTTTCGCTCAGCTTGTCGACGACCCGGCGTCGCGGCCGGAAGAGTTTCCCACGGTGGAATCCCAGGATGCGGAGCGGGCCCGCCTGCATGCTCTTATGGAAAAACTTATCATTTGGGAGAACAGTAATGATGAGAAACTCCTGGAGCAGGCCAGGGAGGAGATACGCAAGAGCAATAACGGGAAATTGCCCGCGGTTGTGGACCCGTTTGCCGGTGGTGGGTCGATTCCCCTAGAAGCCCAACGCCTGGGGTTGGAGTCGCACGCCAGCGACCTCAACCCGTTGGCGGTGCTGATTAATAAGGCGCTCATTGAGATTCCTCCGAAGTTCGCCGGTTGGTCACCGGTGTTCCCCGGGGTTGCGGAGGAACAATCATCATGGCTGCGCGCCGAGGGCCTGGCCGCCGACGTGCAACACTATGGTCAGTGGCTGCGGGACGAGGCAGAGAAACGAATCGGTCACCTATACCCGAAGGTCACAGCCCCCGGTGGCACCGAACACACCGTGATCGCCTGGATTTGGGCCCGAACCGTCATTAGCCCCAACCCCGCCAATCCGATCGAAACCCCCTTAGTTCGCTCCTGGTGGTTGAGCAAGAAGAAGGGCAAGGAAGCCTGGGTGAAGGCTACCGTCGTTGACGGGCAAGTGCAGTACGAAGTGCAGCATAATGCGGATGGGCCGAAGAAGGGGGAGGATGGGACCATTAAACATGGTAAAGGTGCTTGGACGGTGGGGGATGGGACGCCTTTCAGCTATGATTACGTGCGCGAATCAGGGAAGAGAGGCGAGATTGGTGCGCACCTCATTGGTATTGTTGCTGAGGGAAACCCAGGTCGGTTATATCTTTCACCCACACCAGAACACATACAGGCTGCCAAAGTTGATGCCGGAGATGCCGGCATTATCGGTGAAATTGCCACTAATCCTCGTTGGTTCTCGCCACCTGCATACGGAATGCGGGAATTTTCCGACCTCTTTACTAACCGCCAACTTTTGGCCCTCACCACCTTGAGCGAACTGGTTGCCGAGGCGCGCAACAAGGTTCTCGAAGATGCGTTAGCCGCAGGCATTCCTGCAGGTGAACGGCTGGAAGATGGGGGCGTGGGAGCTGAAGCATATGCTGATGCGGTGGCGACGTATTTGGCGTTGGGCGTGAGTCGAACAGCGGATTATTGCAATTCATTATGTACATGGCATACCACTGGTGATAAAGTCACACATCTATTTACCCGACAGGCAATCCCAATGACATGGGACTACACGGAAACTAATATTTTATCCAATTCTTCTGGGAATTTCCTGGGACAACTTAAATGGGTTGTTAAAGCAATTCAACGTACTCCTGCTGAAATAAGTGGAGAAGTCAGGCAGATCAGCGCAACATCACGTGACTATGCTGGTTTAGTCGTGTCCACCGATCCTCCTTATTACGATAACATTGGGTATTCGGATCTGTCTGATTTCTTCTACGTATGGTTGCGGAAATCATTGCGCACGATTCATCCCTCAGTGGTGGGAACCATGCTCACCCCCAAGGCCGATGAGCTGGTGGCAAACCCCTACCGGCACAAGGGCAAGCAAGGTGCGGAAAAATTCTTCATCGAAGGCTTTAACTCCGTGTTCCACCGCATTCGGGAAGATGATGCCAACCCTGACGTGCCCATGACCGTGTACTACGCCTATAAACAACAAGACAGCGGCAAAGACGGCACCTCATCCACCGGCTGGCATACCCTGCTAGACGGGCTCATCCAATCGGGGTGGGAAATCACCGCCACCTGGCCCATGCGCAGCGAACTAAAAAACCGCATGCTCTCCCAAGGAACCAACGCCCTTGCATCCTCCATCCTTCTGGCCTGCCGGCCTCGCCCTGCTGATGCTCGGGCCGTGGCGCGCCGGGCCTTCGTGGCGGCACTCAAATCCGAGCTCCCCGAGGCATTGCGCACTCTCATGCAGGGCGCCATCGCCCCCGTGGATTTGGCCCAAGCGGCCATTGGACCTGGGATTTCCGTGTTCTCCCGGTATGCCAAAGTGCGGGAAGCCGACGGATCGGACATGAGCGTCAGGGATGCGCTACAACTCATTAACGCCACCCTCGACGAGGTGTTGGGTGAGCAGGAATCCGACCTGGATTCGGACACCCGGTTCGCCGTGCGCTGGTATCGCCAATACGGGTGGGCAGCTGACAGCTCCGGCATCGCCGATCAGCTGGCCCGCAGCTCCGACACCTCCCTCGCCGAGCTGCAACGCGGCGGCATTTTCGAAGCCAAGGGCGGCAAGGCCCGGCTGTTGTCGCCAACCCAGTTGAACGAGGGGTGGGATCCGGCCGCGGACGAGCACGTGAGCGTATGGGAGGCCACCGTGCGGTTGGCTGCGGTGCTGGCGAAAGACGGCGTAGACAAGGTCGCGGAACTCCTGCCCGCGGTGGGGGAGAAGGTCAGCCTGGAAGCGGTGAAAGAACTCGGCTTCCTCCTGTTCCACGAGGCGGAGAAAAACAAAGACACCGATGACGCCATCCTGTTCAACGGCCTGGTGAGTTCCTGGGGTGACCTCAACGAGCAGGCTCGTCAGATTGTGGCGCATCCGAAAGCCCACCAAGAAACCCTTCCCATCGGCAAAGAAAAATAGGACGCAATGAATCATGGCACTCAATAACCGGGAACGCATTACCAGAGCTTTCGACTTGCTCCAGGAGGGGCTACATGACCTTGTGGACGAGGTGATGACCAGGTATTTTCACACCAGTGACTGGCCGGAACGGATGTCCGCCCAGGACGCGCAGCGTTATGGCAGGGAGCGCCGCAGGCTGGAGAAAACCGACCCGCAGGTGCAATTGCGGGCGATCACTGAGTACGGCCGGGAGTTCAGCAGGGAACTGTCCCGGGGGCAGCAAAGCCTGGCGTCGGAACTGCGGGATACCCGAAACGAGTGGGCGCACGGTGCCGCTTTCAACTCTGACGACACGAGCCGCGCCCTGGACACGATCGAACGTCTGCTGCGGGCGGTCAACTCGATGGATTCCGCCAATGACGTGCGTAAACTACGCGAAGACTTACAGCGCACGGTGTACGAGGACCGGACCCGGAAGCGGTCAAAGCCCACGAACACGGCGTCGATAAGCGCAAGTAAGGGGCTGAAACCGTGGCGGGAAATCATTCACCCGCACGACGATGTGGCGCGCGGTGATTTTACCGCGTCCGAATTTGCCGCCGACCTTCACGACGTGAGCAAGGGGCAGGCGAGCAGCGAATACGGCGACCCGATTGAGTTTTTCAGCCGCACCTACCTGACCGAGGGGCTGCGGGACCTGCTCACCCGCGCTTTGCGACGCCTCAGTGGGGACGCCAACGCTAGCCCGGTGGTGAACCTGCAAACCAACTTCGGCGGCGGGAAAACCCACTCCATGCTGGCCCTCTACCACCTGTTTAGCGGCACCAAGAAGGACGATTTTCCGCAGGAAATACAGGACCTGATCCAAGACGCCGGCAACCCGCGGCTGGATGACCTGGGGGTACGGCGTGTCACCTTGGTGGGAACGTATTTGCAGGCGGGGTCGCCAAGCATCAAGGAAGACGGCACCGAGGTGCACACGCTGTGGGGCGAGCTCGCGTGGCAGCTGGGTGGCAGGGATGCCTACAACATTGTTGCCGGTGCGGACAGGTCCGGCACCAACCCCGGCGAAGCATTGCACACACTCATTAGCGCTCACGGGCCGGTCCTCATTCTGATCGACGAATGGGTGGCGTACGCGCGCCAACTCGTCACTGATAAGGAGCTGCCCGCGGGTTCGTTCGATACTCAATTCACTTTCGCGCAATCATTAACGGAGACCGTGCGGGGCATCCCCGGGGCGATGCTCGTGGTGTCCATTCCCGCCTCAGATGGTGGGAAAGACGGGCGCGGCACCGACATCGAGGTCGGCGGCACCAACGGGCAGCTCGCCCTCGAACGGTTGCAGAACGTGATCCGGCGCGTTGCTGACCAGTGGCGACCCTCAAGCCGGGACGAATCCTTCGAAATCGTGCGCCGGCGACTCTTCAAAGAACCCGACGCGCAAGGTCTCGCCGACATCGCGGTGGTGGCCCGCCAATTCGTCACCATGTACCGCAATAATGCGCCCTCGTTCCCGCGGGACGTGGCCACCACCAACGACTACGAACACCGCATTCGGGCCTCCTACCCGCTGCACCCCGAACTACTGGATCGGCTCTATGAGGACTGGTCCACCCTGGAGCGATTCCAACGCACCCGTGGCGTGCTCAAGCTCGTGTCCTCCATCGTGCACGAACTCTGGGTCAACAACAACGATGCGGCGCCGCTGATCCTGCCCGGCAATGTGCCGCTGTCCGCCACCCGGGTGAATACCGACCTCACCCAATACCTGGAAGACCAGTGGAAACCCATCATCGACTCCGACATTGATGGTGTCGGTTCCACCGCGCAGCGTATCGACGCGGACCGCCCCGCACTGGGAGAACGGTCAATCACGCAACGCATCGCTCGCACCATCTTCATCGGGGCGGCCCCACGCAGCAAAACCTCCCACAAGGGATTGGACAAGCAATATCTGTGGTTGGGCACCGCAATTCCTGGCGACCCGCTCGGCAACTTCGGCACCGCGGTCGAACAGATTTCCCAACGATCCACCTACTTCTACGAAGAACAGGGCCTGTACTGGTTCGACACCCAACCGTCGGTGGCGAAAGCCGCGCGCGACCATGCGGAACAGCTGCGGGAAGACCCGGACACCGCATGGAACGAAATCGTCCGCAGGTTGAAAGCCGCGGAGGGCAAAGGTCGGGGCTTCTTTAGCCACATCCATATCGCGCCCGACACAGCCGCCGACATTCCCGACATGGACACGGTCCGGCTCGTGATCGTGCACCCCCGGCTGCGGCGTCGCAAGAAAGACGGGGCGGAATCCGAGGTGGTCAAGTGGATTCGCGCCGCGGTGGAATCCAAAGGCGCGGCACAGCGAACCCACCGCAACACGCTGGTCTTCCTGGTCGCCGACTCCGACGAGCTGGAACGCCTCGAAAACACCACCCGCAACTACCTGGGGTGGAAAATGGTGCAAGACAGTGCGGAACAACTCAACCTGTCCAAGCAGCAAAGCAACCAGGCCGACAGCTGGGTGAAACGACTCAACGACACCATTAACAGCAACATTCGCAGCACCTATATGTGGATGGTCTACCCCGAACAAATTGATCCCACCCGGCCCTTCGAACTGGCAGCCGAAAAAACCTCCGACTCCGACGGCAAAACACTCACCGAGCGCGTGTTCACCAAGATCAAGCGTGACGGCCAACTGATTACCGAACTCGCCCCCACCATGCTGGGCATGACCCTGCACAGCGAATTGGGTGCGCTATGGGATCGCGTGGACGACATGACCGTCGGTGACCTGTGGGGATACTTCACCCAATATGCTTACATGCCCCGCCTGGCTTCCCGAACCGTGCTTGACGACGCCCTCCGGTCGGTCATCGACGTCATGCTCATGCCCGGGGAACAGTTCGCGCTGGCCACAGGGAAGGACAGTGGGGATTTCGGGCAGGGCCTGGGCGCGGGCGGCCTTGGTGCTCGGAGTGGTCTGGGGGCCGGGGCTGCCGGGGTTGCCGGGGAGGGAGCGGCCCATTATCAGGGACTTATCCTGCCGCCATCCAGCGCCGCCACCGCACCAGTCATTACCGACAACACGCTCGTGGTCAAGTGGGAAGTGGCCAAAGCGCAGGCTGATGCTGAAGCGGCCGAAGCAGAACTGGCGGCGCAGCGGGCTGCTGTGGAGCAAGGGAGTGGGGCTGAGGGGCAGGGAGACCAGGCGGTATTGCGGGGTGACCTATCAGATAGGGAAATCCTTACGGCGTCTTACCACGGTAAACCATCCACAGTTGGGACACGGCCATCACCAGACGCATCTGTTGGTTCTGGCGGGCTTTCTGGTGGCCCGATGGTCGTGGAGCTACCGGATACCCATTACACCGGATCCGTCGTCATCAACTCTGACCGGTATGTGCGCATGGTCAACAACATCATCGAAGAGGTCATCGACCGGCTAGCCGGCAGTGGTGCTGACCTCGAAATCACTATGAACATCCACGCCACCAAACCCAAAGGGTTCACCGAAACCGAAAAACGCATCATCAGCGAAAACTCCCAAACACTCAAATTTGGGTACTACGGGTTTGAGAGGGGGTAGTAGCTGGGGGAGGGAGATTTTGTGGGTTAGTAAGTAGGGTTGGGGCGACAGCTGCGGCTCCGGTCTTGGCTCAAGTGAAAGTAGGGTGCCTGCGCGCTAGTGATTGTACGGGTGTGTGGGTGCCCTGCATTTACCAATGAAATTGAAGAAACGAGTCACATAGGTGAATGGAGGAATTTATAGCATGAATATATATGAGCATCACGAAATTAAAGGATGGTTTTTCTTGCCGGAAGACCCAGATAACAGGGTGCCAGGTGTTTTGAAATGGGATCCAGCTAAGGGGGCTGAGATCGAATTAATGGGTGGATTCTTTCCTGGATTTTATTATGATTCTACCCTATCAGAAGGAATGAGTAATATCCGGTCTGGTATTATCAGGCCCGCTGATGATGTCTCATCCATTCCGGTGATGTTTCTCAAATCGAGAGAAGGTAAAATGTATTCGATTTGGGATGCTCAAAGAGGTGATTACTCGACTCATGCTGGATTGGAAAGAACTACAAAAGAGCATTGGCATTCAATACAATTATATGTAGATGATTATATTTCACCTGAAGAAAAGATTTTTACAAAGGCAACTTTTTATATTGACGAATTGTATTACTTAGCCAATAAAATTTGTCAGCCAAAAGATGACTTCCAAGCGGGAATATTTGAGGGAAACACAGAAGATGCGCACTATTCCATAAAATTACCAGAGACTCGTCAGCTTAAACACCAACGTTATGGTCTAAAATTTACGATCTCCGTTGAGGCAAGTGTAAGCATTACTCTTCGAAATCAAAAAGAGGTAGAGGAATTAGCAGGTAGAGCCTCAAATTTTGTTAGCAAGTTCGCGCCAATACGGGATTTGATGCGACTTGCTACATTTCAGCCTTGTGGAGTATATTGCATTAATCTGAAACAGAAAGATGAAGATAATAATCAGTCTGTTAGTCTCTTAAAAGAGTTGGGATTTACTGGTGATGATGTAGATCCATATCCTGCTAATATTGGACATTTATTAATAAAACCAAAATTTGGTGAGATTGCCCGGCCACATGAGCGTCATAATAGTAAAAATGTGGTTTTTACTCTCAATGATATTTCACTTGAGAATTTTCTAAAAGAAAGAGAGCGTTTAACGAGGAAGGATGGAGCTTTTGATCCTTGGGTTATTTTGATCGGTCTTTGTGGTTATATTCCCAACTATATGGAAGAATACATAAGCCAAAGTTTCGCGGCAGCAGAAGGTTTCCATAAGCTGTGTCTTGATAAAGATGAGAGATGTATTTTGAGAGAAAGGTTGAAGGACCTATATTCTCTCTTACCGCAGGAAGTTCAAGAAAAATTGAAACTTGATGTTGATGAATGGGTAAAGCGTGCAGTGGAAGCTCGTAATCATGCCCAGCACGGTGGGCCGATGGGATCCGATGGTTCTATGAGTGTGTCGGATCGCTATGTTATTGCGGCGTCAGTGTTTTTAGTCACGTACCTTGTTGTGCTGAATGAACTGGGTGTTCCGCCAGAGAAAGCCTGTAATGCGTTAAAAATTCACCCTGGTCTTTTGCGGATGATGCACTACTGTGATGAAGTCCGCTTGATGCTGGGGTCGTAAAGCGTGATCAGGCGTTTTCTGGCGTGAGGCGGTATTATAAGAATCACTACATGGATGTTTAAGTGCTTCTAAGACTAAGGCGGATGAGTGAGATAGTGTCGGCAAACGATGACATAATAGAACTGGTCCAGAGCCATGCTGATGGTGACGACAAGAAGTTCTACACCATAGCAATGCAAATAGCTGCAAAAGCGGCGCGTCTAGGGCATACCCAGTTTGCGCAAGAACTGCGGGATTTAGTGACAGAACTGCGTCGAAAAACTCATCACGAAGCGCAGCTGGCGACGATTAAAACGCGGGGTGAGCTGGAGTCCTTCGCCACAATCAGTTATCCCGACGTTCGGCTCAACAACATGACACTGTCGCCGGACAACCAAAAGCAGCTGCATAACGTGGTGGTAGAGCAACGCCAACGGGACAAACTGATGCTTTATAACCTACGGCCAGTGCAACAGTTACTATTTATCGGGCCTTCCGGTACTGGGAAAACGCTGGCAGCCAAGGCACTCGCGGGCGAGCTCAATCTGCCGCTCATCTCGGTTCGGCTTGATATGCCTATAGGGGATGCTGCGACAAAACTACGCAGCATTATTGATATATCCCAGGAGACCAGGGGAGTTTACCTGTTTAACGAGGTTGATGCGATCACTGCTGACGGTGGCGGGGCACGGCAGGCAATCAACCTGCTTCTGCAATTCGTGGAAGATGATTACTTGAACAATCTCATCATTGTGGCAACAAATCACCCACAATCGTTTGGGTACGCAACGCTTCGTAGATTCGATCAAATCATCAAGTTTGAACTGCCCAGTGGGGATGAGATTCGGTCGGTGATTGAAAACCGGCTTGCGGTATTTACCCCAATGAAAGCTTCGTGGGAGTCTATCGTGGCGGCAGCGGACGGGCTAAGTCACGCGGATCTGGCTGTGGCGGCTACAAACGCAGTTAAACGCGCAGTCCTCAACGGAAAAATCGGCAAAAGCGCCGGGGACTTCGAGGAATGGACAGAATACCTATGCCACGAACTGGAAGAACGGAGGAAGTTTGGGAAGGAGGAGGGGAGTGTAGACAGGGAACTTGATGTTTAGATGAGGCGAAGTGAGGGGGATGAGTTGCGTTGAGAACTATAAATTTTGTTGACTTTTAGTGTATCATGTTCTTATACTTTACTAATTCAATACACAGTAATGAGATTCACGGGATCTCATTTATATATAGATTGGAGCTATGATATGGATGATAATTCCATAGAAAGAGCTTTTGAACAGCTCAAACAAGTAGATATGGTTAAAAGCATTCTTGCTAATGGTGACCATTCGTGGACTGTTGTTTATGACAGTTGGGATAATGAAGATACATCTGGCAGGTCAATAGGCGCTATGTATGTCGTTTTTGCTCAACCTGATCAACGTGAAAAAATCGTTAGCCATCCTGATTTTGATTTTTGGTTGGATGATGGGTGCCCTGATCTTTTACCTGTCGAGCATGATGGTGAAGAGATAGTAGCTTATCATCGGAATAAGAAAGCACCGGCATTCGAGCCGCTTGTTACTCTTCAAAAATTTGAGGATGTCGTACCAGATGTTTGGGTTGTGTCTGAAGAGTTTTGTCTCTTAATGAATCTTTGGCGAAATCCAAAAAATGGGCATTATTATGAAATTAATAATGAAATTTCTGAGGAGCCGGTAATTCGAATTACTGATAAAAAAGTGGAGGTTTATACTTCAATTCTTCGGCGTTACCAAGCGGCACGGCAATTAGATCTTGTTTTGTTTGCTGATTTTGGTGTATACGTGCAGCCTTGTGTGCCAGATGAGTTGTTACATCAACTTCGTATTGAAGAGGTGATGGAAGACGGGTTAGGATATAAAAATCAGACTGCGGTTATACAACGAGCACCTGATGGTAAACGCAAAAGTAGCTCCCGAGTGATTATAAAGCGGATCTTGCCACCATTGCCACTGGAGGCATGTGGAATTGGCAAGTTTGCTAGTAAGGGCGACTACCCTGAGTTCATTATTGATAAGGATGAGAATGGTAATTTAATATGTTATACCTGTAATCCTAATGAGCTTTCTAATGTCGAAAATCCCAATGCACCGGGTTATTTAACTCCGGTCTATTTTAAAAAAGGCGTATTGCAACGTTATCTTGATAACCCACAGCATTACACTGTTACAGATACGTCTCTTGAATGTGCGCAGAAATGGAAAGTTAAGGTTATTGATGGCGGTCAAGATAGCGTCTCTGTGGCCTTGGGGGAAATGCACTATATTCCGCCAGAGCATTGGTTACACTGGCAAACATATAATATCCCTCCGATTGACTAGGTTTTAAGCAGCAGTTACTCAACCTTGCTTTAGTCTTGGTTGACTTTCTTAACGAGAAATCTATTGGTAGGGAATGCCCTGAAGCTAAAAATGAAACAAGAGGAGGCATCTCTAAACTGGAATGCTTCCTCAAACACTATTCATATCCCCATGTTGAACGGGATATTTCGGTATTGCGCACTGTTCAGTCGATGCGTTCCCGAATAGCTGCCTATGCTTCCGGGAGTAGTGGACAAAAATATCTCGATGAACAACTGAATAGTAAAACCACTCAGGAATACTTCGTGTTGCTGCTGGAGAAAGTAGTGACCATGCTGGATAGTCTTATCGCATTTGCGGTTGATAAAGCAGAACAGTCTAAAACTTAAACCATGCAGAAGTGTGGTGGGTTCTGGTTTTAGGCCGAAGCCCACCCCGGATCAGGGTTTAGGTAGGGATTCTCCTACTCACTAATCGTCAGTATCGAGTCGCCAGAAGTCGATGTTGATCTGTGGACTCCCATTAATGTGGCCAACAAGGTGACTATTGAAGTGGAGCAGTAAATGTTGGTGAGTCAACGATGCTTCAGGCATGCTTATTTATCACAAAAACCTAGTGCTCTTTGAACTATATATTCCATTTGGCTACCACCCGCAGCTGTGTCAGCTGCGGGTAATTTTATTCTCGGCGGGGGCATTAATCCT
>ERZ773003.1949-NODE-1949-length-10943-cov-5.904666_pt1 | contig 10943 bp, 12 predicted proteins | sample MGYA00580668_ERZ773003 | MGnify/ENA primary metagenome ERZ773003 (study PRJEB29015, sample SAMEA2738002) | human oral metagenome | biome: human oral; feature: human-associated habitat; material: dental | place: China | collected 2126 ... | reverse complement strand
GGGTTTCAGGCAATTAAAAAGCAAAATCGACATCAGGGATTTGTCAGTATCCACCTTGCCGTTGAACCAATCGGCGATGATGTTATCCTCATCGCCACTGACAGCTTCGATGAGAATGTTACGTATAATGGGAGCGTCCGTAGATGGGACGACATTGTTCCCTTGGCGCTTAAACTCTGACTTGTCACAAAGAACGAGTTTTTGCTGAAGCGTCGCGTACTTCATGCGCAGCAGCCGCTCTTTTCCATCGCTGTATTTCTCCCAGCCGTAATGTTTGACGACATCCTTGTAGATCTCCGATACCTTAACCATGAAATTCGCCTGCCTTTCGTTTGATGGCACTAGTTTAACATTCCCTACCCTCTGCGTCGAGGAAATCAAATCGCTGTTTTCAATTCCGCAGGTGTATGTGACAGATCGACTGCATGGGTCACTCTCCTTTTATTTACGAAAAAAGCCGAGATAGAATGATAGATACGCACCTTAATATTAGGTGCTCACTACGATCTACCCCGGCCTGTTACGCCTTCGAACTGCACGGCAGGTAAATGATATGTTCTCCGCAAACTGATCCCATACGCCTTTGATGGGAACCCCGCTTAAAAATTCACAACGTATGACGGCAACTTCTTCATAGAAGTCATTTGGAGCATTTCGTCAAGATAAGTGTACCCAACCACGGTTTTATTTTCACCGTTCCCCTTCACATACGTAAGGGCAATTTTTTGGTTCACGATTGCCAGTTCTCCTTGCGGTTTCTTCAGTCCATGCGTTGTGTAAAGCATTCCCTCTGCAGTCATAAATCGCCCCCTAACCCAAAGTCGTCAATATCAAACAAACCGTCTTCATTATCCAGACTCTCATCCTCTACCGTAACAGTAAAGAACTTGTCCATAATCTTCCCCTCTTGACGTGGGAAGATAAACTCGTCTGTCACTTCGAGCTTGTTGACATCAACAAGCAACAACGATACATCGTTCCGAAACTTCTGTTCACCGTATTCGGTTACGATATCCTCGAAAAAATCCCTGTCCAGTACAATGAATGAAAATCGTTGGGGCACTTCCTCCGGGTGAAAATATCCGATACTCGCATAGCGGGCAAGACGATCAAAAAATCTGCGTCGATTCATCATATTGTTGCGGCGTTTGGTAAACTGTTCATCCGCATCTTCTCCATCTCTACGAGATATGAAATGTGATGCCGGAACAATATCCAATGCCCACAGACCGTTTTCACCAAACGATTCGCTTTCGCACAGTACATCAGGCATATATCCCATCGACTTTGATAGGCGAAGTTTTTTATGGTGATATACCGCCGCATTTACCCTGCGTGTTATTTCGGATGTAATAAGGTCGGTCACAGCAAGTTCCTGAAAACGCTGTTCGTTGATTCGAACACGCCCCACCGGCACCATGCCATTCGCGTCCATAAGTGCATCTAACGAAAGTCCGCTGTTCTGATCTGCATGTTGAAATATAGCCAACATTAAGGCCTCGGAACTTCCTCCAAGCATTTTTTTATTGGCAATCCTCGAAAGGGTAGACGGATTTACATTACACTCTTCGGCGAACTGCTTCATCGTTCTGCCCGGACCTTTTGCTGCCTCAAGATACTGTGCAAGTCGATCCTTGTCTACCGCCTTTCCGCGCGTATATCCGGTTCCCATATAACCACGCCCTTTCGTGCGAATAGATTTATTATAATTGACATTATACGCAATCACATGTCAATCGTCAAGAACTTTTTACGCAAAATATGATAAACTCAAACTTCGCAGATGAATAATCTGCTGTAACCCTTGAAATATCTATCGTCTTGACAAATAAAATAGCATGAGCGACATCCATTTGGTATAATTTTAAATACCAACAAAAACATCCAATAGAGACTCACGCTATGAACAGTATAACACAAAACACCAAGAGGAGGAACAGCTTTCCAAGAAAATGCAAGTCGTCAGCTATACGCTGTTCTCTACTGAGAATGCGAAGAAGCGCCTCCGTGAGGTATCACCGAAAATAGACGCTCGTTCCAACGGCGGCAAGCAGCGAAAACTCGCCCAGCAGACTGTTGTCGCAAAAACTACGAAAATGTGCATAAAGGGAGTATTTTCTTTGACATAAAGTCAATGTTTTCAAGGTTTGTAGAATGTTTTTGATGTGCGGAGTTTGAGTGGTATAGTATAAGTGGTCTTATTGTATGAAATGGAGGGACTGGATGTGGCGTCTAAGGAAGAAATGAGAAAAAGCGTGGACTCGGCAATCAAGGTGCATGAATTGGAAGGCTTCAAGTTTACGGAGGAGGAACTGGCGATTTTCGATCGTATTGCGAATCTCGAGATCACGACGGAGGAGGCAAGAGAGATATTTCGGGGAAGGCTTGCAGAACGGAAAGAAGCGGAAATCGTATGAGTGCAAGTGATCCATACCTTAAACCCAACGGGATCTTGAGAAATAAGTTGGGGATACAGGATGAGTATGAGTTCAGGGCTTATGAGAAAGATTTCGTGGTGGCACGGTATATTGATTCGAAGAAGCAAACAGAATACAGCGAATGAGACGCTTCCGGGCGGCAGGAACGTCGGTGTCGATGGGCGATTCATCGGGCAGCGGGCAGCAATCTCCTCTCGGAATGCCGTACGCTTGGCGGCTGCGACCGCCCGAGGGAAAATAAGCTTTATTGGAAGGCGGCTCAAACTGGAACTGGAGAAGCGTGAGCATGGGAAAGAGAATGTCCCGACGTGAAGCTACACGCTTCGTGTCGGGGCATTCTCTTTCCAGGAAATCCGGGACGGGGAATCTGGAAGCTATTTACCATTGTCGTGCGCGTTCATACTGCATGTGGTCAATGATTACGGCATAAAGAACTGCGTCATATCTACGCCTTCGAGCGTCAAGAGTTGCACCTTCTTGTCGATGCCGTCGGCGTAGCCTGTGAGACTGCCGCTCGTGCCGACGACGCGGTGGCAGGGGACGATGACGGAGATGGGGTTGTGTGCGACGGCGCCGCCGACGGCATGGGCGGCTTTTTTCATGCCGATGCGGCGGGCGATCGCGCCGTAGGTCATCGTTTCACCGTAGGGAATCGAGAGCAAGACGTCCCAGACTTTTTGACGAAACGGCGTTGCTTTTGGTGCGAGCGGCGGCAGAAAGTCGGGCTTCTTTCCGCTGAAGTAGAGTTCGAGCCAGCGACGTGTCTCTTGGAATATGGGGAGGCTTTTTTGTTTGTGCTCCTCTTCGAGCGTAGCGGCGAAGTATTTCTGCCCGTCGAACCAAAGGCCGACGAGCGCCGTGCCGTCGCTGGCGAGGGTCATGGAGCCGAATGGCGAGTCGTAATGTTCTGTGTATTGCATGGAGATGCTTCCTTTCATATAGTGAAATTTTTAGATGTTTTGACGCAATGTTCTTTAATTATTATAAAGCAAAGATGAGAGGAATCCCAGTTGTATTTTGATGAGGATATCATCAGAATATTGCTGAAATTCTATTGAATAATACTATGCATCATGATATTGTATAGAAGGAATATATTTGCTTTGTTTATCTCATGCGCACTCGTGCTGCTCATTGCGGGGCAGAGCGAGGCGGAGATGGGAATTGAGTGAGGAGCATTTTTACCGTGCAGGTGAGGAGATTTTTGCTTGTGGCCAACATTATCCGAGCAAAGATCTGATCATCCTTCAAGAAAAAGGGATTGTGACAGGTCTCGGGCTTCTCCTGGAGAGCGAGAGGCACTTTGATCGCTCCAGTCTCGGTGTGGAGGATGCGCCTTCGGCTTGACCTCTTGTGGTTTCATAGAAAAATAATGGGATAAAGTGCTTGACAGAGTGTGCAGCTCTGTTTTATAATGGCAACATCGATTTTCGAGTCGTCAAGTGTATATATGTAAATCGTAGAGCAGGAAATAGTAGCCTTGTAAACTTTCCTACAGCGAGCCGGTGACCCCTCGGGGAGGTGTGATGATCGGCGGGAAGCGCATGGTGAATGGTCCTGTGAGAGTCCACCGAAAGGCTGTGCCGAGTAGGCTGGAACGGCTGCCACCGTTAGAGGGCTAGGGTATCGGTTTTTCCTGTACCTGAAACGAGAGGTCAATTTCAGGGTGGCTGCGAATCCATTTCGTCCCGAGGCGGCGAAGTGGCTTTTTTGTTTTCCGAACTTGACTTGAAAAGGGTGGCACCGCGAAATATTTCGCCCCTTGCAGGATTGTGATTCCTGCAAGGGGTGATTTTTTTGAAGGAGTGAGTGGTATGAAGGTCAAGATTTGCGGCTTGCGCACAGAAGAGGCGGTGTTGGCGGCGGAGGACGCGGGGGCGGACTTTTTGGGTTTTATCTTTTACGAGAAGAGCCATCGCCATGTTTTGCCGGAAGAGGTGTGCGGCCTGACGAAGCATGTGCAGCGCGCCAAGACGGTCGGGGTGTTCGTCGATGCACCGCTCGACGAGGTCAATGCCGCCGCAGATTTCTGCAGTCTTGACTTCGTGCAGCTCCACGGGCATGAAAGCGCCGCCTATGCGCGTTCGGTTTGCCGCCCCGTCATCAAGGCGTTTCGCTGGGGCGACGACTTTTCGGCGGAGGAAGCGAACGACTATCCGGCGGAGATCATCCTGCTCGACAGCTTTTCCAAAGATGCTGTCGGCGGCACGGGGCAGCGCTTCCGCTGGCGCGAGGCTGCGGAAGAAACGGCGCGTCTCGAAAAGCCCCTGTTGGTCGCGGGCGGTATTGCGAGCGGCAATGTGCGGGAGGCAGAAGAGGTTTTCCGCCCCTACGGCGTCGATGTTTCGGGCAGTCTTGAGATCGAGAAGTGGAAATCCATCGAGAAGATACGAGAATTTATGGCAGTTGTGCAGAAACGGAGGGTTCCAGAATGAAAGATATTTTAGCGGAAATCGTGGAAAAGAAGCGTGACTTGGTGGCGGAGGCGAAGCGACGGCTGCCCATTGCCGAGCTCAAGGCGAGGGCGAGGGAGCGCTGCGGCGGCTTTTATATGACGAAGCGCTTTCAGGCGCGCGACTGGAATCTCATTGCCGAGTGCAAGTTGCAGTCGCCTGCCAAAGGAAGGCTGTGCCGCACACATACGGTGGATGAGCTCGCGCGCATCTACGCGGAGAACGGCGCTTCGATGCTTTCGGTTCATACCGATCCGCATTTTCTCGGCGCGAACGAGGACTTGACGCGCGTGCGCTCGCTCGTCGATCTGCCGCTCCTGCGCAAGGATTTCATCATCGACGAGTACCAGATCTTCGAGGCGCGCATGCTCGGCGCAGACGCCGTTCTCTTGATCGCGCGCATCCTCTCGCCCGCCCAGCTTTTGGAGTATGTGTTCCGCGCTTGGGAGATCGGCCTCGATGTGCTCGTCGAGGTGCACGATGAGGCGGACATGAAGGCCGCCCTGGCGACGCCGGCCGAGTTCATCGGCATCAACAACCGCAATTTGCAGACGTTCACGACCTCGATCGAGAACACCTTGGAGCTTTTGCCGAAGGCGGAGGAAAGCCGTACATTTATCAGCGAGAGCGGCATTTTCAGCGCTGCGGATGCGCGCCGCCTGCAGGAGGCGGGCTGCGGCGGCATCCTCGTGGGCGAGGGGCTCGTGCGTGCCGATGATGTTGCGGAGATGACGCGGCGCCTGGCGGAGCCGTGCGCGCTCGCCAAGGAGAGCGCATGAGTGGGGCGAAAGAAATAGATTTTTGTTTTGACAGTAGAAGAAAGTTGAGGGAAATATATGGCTAAGAAGGGAAGATTCGGGGCATACGGCGGACAGTATGTGCCGGAAATCGTCATGCCGGCGCTGCAGGAATTGGAAGCTGCCTATGCGAGATGCAGGGAGGACGAGGAGTTTCAAGCGGAGTTCCGGCGCTATCTGCAAGAGTACGCAGGCCGTCCGACGCGATTGTACTTTGCCGAGAAGCTTACCGAACATTACGGCAAGGCGCGTATCTTCCTCAAGCGCGAGGATCTTCTGCATACGGGAGCACACAAGATCAACAATGCGCTCGGGCAGGCGCTGCTCGCAAAGCGCATGGGCAAGAAGCGCATCGTCGCCGAGACGGGTGCAGGGCAGCACGGCGTCGCTTCGGCGACGGTCGCGGCGCTCTTCGGCATGGAGTGCCATGTTTTCATGGGGGAGGAGGACGTCAAGCGCCAGCGCCTCAACGTCTTCCGCATGGAGCTTCTGGGTGCGAAGGTCATTCCTGTCGCGAGCGGCACGGGCACGCTCAAGGACGCGACGAGCGAGGCGATCCGCTATTGGGCGACGAATATCACGGACACCTACTACATCATTGGCTCGGCGGTCGGGCCGCACCCGTACCCGAGCATGGTGCGCGACTTCCAGAAGATGATCGGCGAGGAGATCCGCACACAGGTCCAGGCGGCGTGTGGACAGCTTCCCGATGCGCTCGTCGCCTGCGTCGGCGGCGGCAGCAACGCCATCGGCACGTTCTATGATTTCAAAGATGAGGCTTCCGTCAAGAAGTACGGCGTCGAGGCCGGCGGGCGCGGCGAGGCTCCCGTCGACAACGCGCGCACCTTGAGTGGCGCCGGCGAGCCGGGCGTTCTGCACGGCGCTTACAGCTACCTGCTGCAGGATGCGGACGGACAGGTCGTCGAGGCGTATTCCATTTCCGCAGGGCTCGATTATCCAGGCGTCGGTCCTGAGCATTCCTACTTCAAGGATCAAGGCATCGTGGAATACGTTTCGGTCACGGACGAGGAGGTGCTCGCGGCATTTCAGCGGCTTTGCCGCCTGGAAGGCATCGTGCCTGCCATGGAAAGCTCCCATGCGCTCGCGTATCTTGAGAAACTGATGCCCGGGACGAAGGAGAATGAGGTCGTCATCGTCTGCCTCTCGGGGCGCGGCGACAAAGATGTGCAGATGGTGGCAAAAGCATTGGGGAGGGAAAGCGAATGAGCACGCGTTTGGATCATGTATTGAACGGTCTGAAAGAAAAGGGCAGGAAAGGGCTCATCATCTATCTGACGGCGGGCATGCCCGATGCGGAAGGCACGATCGATGCGGTGCGCCGTGCAGAAGAGGCAGGCGCCGATGTCATAGAACTCGGGCTGCCGTTTTCCGACCCGATGGCGGACGGTCCCGTCATCCAGACGGCTTCCGTCGCCGCTTTGAAGGGCGGCATGACGCTCGCGAAAGTGCGCGAAATCGTGCAGACGATTCGCCGTTTCTCCGAGATGCCGCTCGTGGGCATGGGCTATGTCAACAACATGCTGCACTACGGTTTCCCCCGTTTCGTTGAGGATTTCAAGGCGGCGGGCATGGACGGCGTCATCATCCCCGATGTGCCGCACGAGGAGTCGGGTGAAATGCGCGAAATTTGCGCGGCGCACGATTTTCCCTTGATGGAGTTCATCACGCCGGGCACGACGCCCGAGCGTATGCAGAAGACGTGCGCAAGCGCTGCAGGCTTCATCTACTGCGTGTCCAACAACGGCGTCACGGGCGTCAAGAAGGTCGACTACAGCCAGATCGGCAAGATCGTCAAGGGTGCACGCGCCTATACGAAGACGCCGCTGGCGGTCGGCTTCGGCATCGGCTCGCCCGAGGCGGCTGTCGAAGCGGCGGCAGAAGCCGACGCCGTCATCGTGGGCAGCGCCGTCGTCAAGCTCCTGCTCGCGGACAGGCGGGACGAGGCGGCGGAGTTGATCGCGGCGATGCGCAAAGCTCTCGATGCGGCGTATCATGGCTGAGGGGGTGCAGAAAATGATGACTTTGCAGCCATCGTTGGCGCGTTTTAAGGAATTGGCAAAGGCGGCGAATCTTATCGCCGTCACGGCGGAGCTCTCCATGGATCTCGATACGCCCGTCTCCGTCTTTTGCAAGCTCGTCGGTGAGGCGGAGGGCTTCATCCTCGAATCCGTCGACACGACGCATCAGCAGTTCGGACGCTATTCGTTCATCGGCGCCGAGCCGTTCATTCGCCTGCAGGTTTTCAAGAATCGCCTGATGATCCGCGAAAACGATTTGATGAAATGCCTCGACGGCACGCCGCAGGAAACGCTCAAAAAATACATGGAAGGCTTCCGACCTGCGGTGGAGGACGAGGAGCTGCCGCTGGCGAACGGCGGTATGGTCGGCTATCTGAACTATGAAATCGCCGCGACCTTCGACCGCGTGCGCACAATGACGCTCGGCGAAGATGAACTTCTCGGACAGTTCATGGTCTGCCGCCACCTGGTGGTCTTCGACGCCTTGAAAAATACGGCGCGGCTCATCCATCTCGCGCGCGTTACGGAGGAAACGGCGGATGCCGCGTACGAAGAGGCGGCGCGGAAGATGGCAACGATCGCAGAACGGCTGCGCGCGCCCGTCGCGCCTGCCGCCAAAACGGCTGCGAAGCGAAGGAAGCCGCTCGACTTCCTCGCGAAGTATGAAAGCGATTCCGGTGATTTTATTGCCGCCGTCGAAAAGGCGAAGGAGCATATCTTCGCCGGCGACATCTTCCAAGTCGTGCCGTCGCGCCAGTTCCGTGAGAAGATCACGAAGCTGGGCTTCCACTTCTATCGCCGCCTGCGACAGGTCAATCCGTCGCCCTACATGTTCTATCTGAACTTCGGCAGCGTTAAACTCGTCGGCGCTTCGCCCGAGATGCTCGTGAAGGTAGCGGGAGACAAGATCTTCACCTATCCGATTGCGGGCACGCGCCGGCGCGGCAGGAACGACGAGGAGGACGCGGCGCTCGCCGCCGAGCTCAAGGCGGACGCGAAGGAGTGTGCCGAGCACGCAATGCTCGTCGACCTCGCGCGCAACGACATCGGGCGCATCAGCGAGGCGGGCAGCGTGCGCGTGACGAAGTTCAAGGAGATCGAGAAGTTCAGCCATGTGCTCCACATGGTCTCCGAGGTCGTCGGACGGCTCAAGAAGGAATGCCGCCCTCTGGATGTCTTGGCGGCGGCATTTCCTGCAGGCACGGTCAGCGGTGCGCCGAAGCTGCGCGCCATGGAGATCATCCGCGAGCTTGAGCCTGTAAAGCGCGACACGTATGCGGGCACGGTCGGCTATATGGACTTTTACGGCAATATGGACATGTGCATCACCTTGCGCACGATGCGCATTGAAAACGACGAAACCGCCGTGATCCAAGCGGGGGCGGGCATCGTCGCGGATTCCGTGCCCGAAAACGAATATCGGGAGATTCTGCAGAAGGCGCGGGCGCTGTTTGAAGTTGTCGAGGAGGTGGAAAACGATGTTGTTGCTTTTTGACAACTACGATTCATTTACATACAATATCTACCAACTTCTCGCTTCTCTCGGCGCAGAGGTTGAGGTCGTGCGCAACGATGCCGTGACGCCCAAGGACGTGTTGGCGGCGCACTACCAGGCCGTGATCCTCTCGCCGGGGCCGGGGCTGCCAAAGGATGCGGGCAATCTTGAGATGCTGATCGAAGTGGCGAAGGGCAAGGTGCCGCTCCTCGGCATCTGCCTCGGTCATCAGGCAATCGGCGAAGTCTTCGGCGGCCGTATCGTGCGCGCTAAGGAGATCGTACATGGCAAGCCTTCCCCCATCCGCCACGATGGGCAGGGCCTTTACGCAGGACTGCCAGAGAAAGCGGCAGTCGGTCGCTATCACTCGCTCATCATCGAGCGCGAATCCCTGCCCGACTGCCTCGCCGTCACCGCCGAACTGGAAGACGGCACGATCATGGGCGTGCGCCACAAGGAGTACGCCATCGAGGGCATCCAGTTCCATCCCGAATCCATCCTGACGCCCGACGGCGAGAAGATCATGCGGAACTTCCTGCAAGGATTGGCTTGAGGCAGAGGGTGGATAAGAAACCGCGATTTGCCGTATCCATGCAAACTTTCAGGATATATGTTCTTACGCCTTACAGAAACATAGCCAATCGATCTGATCCTTCGGCTTGACCTCGTTGGTGTTCATGATACAATAGAGGAAAGCAGTCAGAGCGGGAGGTGAAGGAATGGAAAGATATGCCATCAAGCCGTGGGAGGAACTGACGATTCGCGATGACTATATGTTCAAGCTTATCATGCGCCGCAAGCGCATTTGCAAAAAATTACTAGAGCGCACGCTTCGTATGAAGATTAGAGAAATTCGTTATCTTGAGACTGAAAAATCCATGAAGTCGCAGTACAGCAGCAAGGGAATCCGCTTGGATGTTTATGTGCGTGATGAAAAAGAGACGGTATATAATATTGAGATGCAGGTGCGGCGATTGGAAGGAGATGCACTCTTTAAACGGACGCGTTATTATCAGTCAATGATGGATGCGGATCTTCTTGCAGCGGGAGCCGATTACGATGATTTGAACAAGACGATCATCATCTTCATCTGTCCGTTTGATCCTTTTGCTGAAGGTCGCTATATCTATACGTTTGAGAATCTTTGCTTGGAAAACAAAGATTTGAGGCTGAAGGATGGCGCGACAAAAATTTTCCTCAACACGAAAGGCGTGATCGGCGATGTGGATGCCGAGATCATAGCATTCCTGCAATATGTCGATGGGGTGGTTTCAGACAATAGCTTGGTTCAGGAGATTGAGCAGGAGATACAAAAAGTCAAGAGTGAAGAACAGGAGAGGGTGAGTTATATGACTTTCGCTATGAAAATGATGGAAGAACGCAAAGAAGGATTTCGTGAGGGAAAACTTGAAGGAAAACTTGAAGGAAAACTTGAGGGAAAACTTGAAGGAAAGGCGGAAACGCAGCAGATGATGCTGCAGATTTTCCCTCTTCTGCGCGCGAACGTGCCGCTGCCGGAAATCTCCAAGCGGACGGGCTGCACGATGGAATATTTGCTGCAGCTGCAGGCGGTGATGCAGTAAGACGTATGTGTGCAGGAACGAGAGGCAAGATGCAGTGATGGAAAAGTAGCCAGCGGCGATCGAAGCGCACGGAGTACGCGTGCACAATTTGAAGAATATTTGAATGTATCATATGGGAATCCTCACGGAAACGGCAGG
>ERZ773003.1941-NODE-1941-length-10965-cov-11.134464_pt1 | contig 10965 bp, 13 predicted proteins | sample MGYA00580668_ERZ773003 | MGnify/ENA primary metagenome ERZ773003 (study PRJEB29015, sample SAMEA2738002) | human oral metagenome | biome: human oral; feature: human-associated habitat; material: dental | place: China | collected 2126 ... | reverse complement strand
CAGGAACTGTTGTGATTTTATAAACATCGTGTAAATCAGGATCCGGCTGCAAGTAGACTTTACCGTCATGAGGAAGTTTTTTACCTCCGGGAGTGATTTCACCATCGTCATCTATATCTTGTGAATAATCTATTAAAGTCCAGTTTAAAGCATTATTATAGCGTGATAAAGTATTTGGCCTCCCTCTATAAGCCGACTGTGCTAAATCCGCATAAAAGTTGCTATAGTCTTTTAAATTACTATCCGTCATACTTGTCCCAACCTCCATTTTTTAACACTCTAGGGGGATTGTACATGCCAATCCGTTCTATTGAAGGTACATCATTTTTAGTTTTTAATCGAAAATCTATTGTAAAGTCAGAATCCTTTATATAATTAAAAGAACCCTTCACTGATAGATTATAACCTCCACCTTGTGGAGTTCCATTCCCTATCTGTTCAACAGTTAAACTATTCCAATCCATCTGAACAGATTCAATCTTTGAATTTTTAGACTTTACAAATTTTACAATCTCTTCTTCATGCTCCTTCAAATAAGCCAACTGCTTAGCCCGTGGGCTTAGAGTTATTCCTCCGAATAGATTTGTCTCTTGTGCCATCCATGCTCCTCCTCCAAATACTACAAGGGCTAAAATTAGCCAAAGCAAGGTACGTTTTTTCATCTCTTTCCTCCTATATAGTGGAATCTAAGTATATTATATCATGAATGTAAAAAAAAATACTTATAATAAGTATAGTTGTTCATTATAGATTCCCAGGTAATTTGGTAATGGTGTGCTCACGATTGAGCATTCCCACGACATCAAAAGGATTGACATAGTACTCTATTTTTTCGCTAATCTTTTTGATTTTCTCATCGCTGAGGCCCATTTTCTTTAAGCTCTTTGTCGTGTCTGGACCGTCAAAAAGAACAACTTTTCCGATTTTCTCCAGTTCTTCATCAGTGAGGCCAGCTACCCCTTGCGCAGAGACAATGGTTCCTAGGGAATGACCTGTGATGTCCATCGTAGCTTGCGGAGCTTTTTCGCGCATCTCTGCGATTTTAGCTTTCATACCTGCCGTCGCTAACTTAGCTTGCGGTGTATGGATGTGGTTGAGAGCGAACTTCGCATCGTTGTCAACCCAGTCGTTCCAATTTTCTTTACTGATGGCATCACTTCCGCGGATAGCCATGTAGGTTTTCTTGGTATCATGAGTCAAAGTTGGCGTATCCGTTAAGTAGTAGGCACTGAAACCAGCTTCATCATCAGTTAACAATCCTTTTTGATAACGTTTGTGATGAATATCCTGCCTCATTCCATTCGCATTAGGAACTGGTATCGATGTGATTTTATAAGTATCTCGCAACTCAGGATCTGGCTGCAAGTAGACTCTACCATTATGGGGAAGATGTTTACCTCCAGGGGTGATTTCTTTTACATTACCATCCTCATCCAAAATATATCCATCATTTGAGAAATCAAATGTTTGTACGTTCGTTGAACTATTTTGAGGAGGAAAATTACTTGGGCGAAAAGTGTAGGCAGCTTGTGCTAAATCTGCATAAAAATTATCAAAGGTTTTTAAATTACTGTTACTCATAAAGATCCCATAAGTTTCCTTTCAAAATTCTTATTGGTTGCATTTGCATAATAACAAGTTTCTCAGGGATTTCATTTACATTACGTTTTAGTGGAAAACCTAATGTAAATTTAGTATCCTTATTATTATTGATTCTACCGTTCACTGTCATCATATAACCTCCGCCTTGAGGAGTTCCATTTCCTACCTGACCAACTTCCATACTATCCCAATCAAATTGAACACTCTCAACTTTTGAATTCCAAGATTTAACGAAGTTCGCCATTTCCTCTTCATGCTCCTTCAAATAAGCCAACTGCTTAGCCCGTGGGCTCAGAGTTATTCCTCCAAATAGATTTGTTTCCTGTGCCATCCATGCGCCTCCTCCAAATACTACAAGAGCTAAAATTAGCCAAAGTAAGGTGCGTTTTTTCATGATTATCCTCCTAATTAAGCCGACTGTACTAAATTTGCATAGAAATTATCAAAGGTTTTTAAATTGCTATTAGTCAAAAATCCTTCCCCCCACTCGTAAATAATTGGCTAAAGCCATTGAATTAGGAATAATTTTGTCATTCTCAATATCAAAAGTAACATTCCAAGAGGAGGACTCAATGTGATTAAAACTACCATATACATTTACAATTTCTCCGCCTCCTTGAGGGGTCCCATTCCCAATTTTTTCCCACCTAGTTTCATCCCATGCAATCTGAACAGATTCAATCTTTGAATTTTTAGACTTTACAAATTTTACAATCTCCTCTTCATGTTCCTTCAAATAAGCCAACTGCTTAGCTCGTGGACTCAGAGTTATTCCACCAAATAGGTTTGTCTCTTGTGCAATCCATGCACCTCCTCCAAAAATTACAAGTGCTAAAACTAACCAAAGCAAAGTACGCTTTGTCATGACTGTCCTCCTAAATAAGCCGACTGTGCTAAATCTACATAAAAATTATCAAAATTTTTTAAGTTGCTATTACTCATATATGAACCATCCACCATCACGTAAAATTCTTATGGGTTGCATTTCAGAAATCTTCTCAAGGTTAGGCAAGGCGTACCTGTTATTATCCAAAGGAAATCCAAGAGTAAAATTGCTTTCCTTTATATTATTTATACGCCCTTTAAATGTTAGCATATAACCACCTCCTTGAGGAGTTCCATTCCCTATCTGACCAACTTCCATACTATCCCAATCAAATTGAACGCTTTCGACTTTAGGGTTTCTAGACTTTATAAAGTTCGCCATCTCCTCTTCATGCTCTTTCAAATAAGCCAACTGCTTAGCCCGTGGGCTAAGAAATACTCCTCCGAATAGATTTGTTTTCTGCGCCATCCATGCTCCTCCTCCAAAAATTACAAGTGTTAAAACTAACCAAAGCAAAGTACGTTTTTTCATGACTGTCCTCCTAATAAGAAACTTTCTATTTCTACTATTAATACACTACTGTTAACCCGTTGTCATCATTTTACCCTATTTATTCGTTTTTTTCATCTAAATACGGTTATCAAAATAGCTAGAACAAATTGTTCTAGCTTTTAAAATTTCTTAGTATTTTCTAAACCGTTGGTAACGTTCTTCGAGGAGCTGTTCCAAGGCTAAGCCTTGCAAGAGTTCAAGCTCTGCACGCAATTCATTTTTAAGATGAGCTTGCAGTTCTTTACTGGAAAGCCCTGCTTCTGAGATTACCTTGTCTACGATTCCCATTTCTAGGAGTTCGTGTGAAGTGATCTTCATCAACTCTGCCGCCTCCATAGCACGGCTCCCATCCTTCCAAAGGATAGAGGCAAAGCCTTCTGGGCTGAGTACGGCATAGATCGAATTTTCCAGCATCCAGACACGGTCAGCAACGGCTAGTGCTAATGCACCTCCAGACCCTCCTTCACCGATAATAATCGCGATGATTGGAACATTGAGATCGCTCATTTCCATCAGGTTTCGAGCGATTGCTTCCCCTTGTCCACGTTCCTCAGCTCCAACACCTGGGTAAGCTCCAGCAGTGTTGATGAAGGTTACAACTGGACGACCAAATTTTTCTGCCTGTTTCATCAAACGAAGAGCCTTGCGATAGCCTTCTGGATGGGGTTGCCCAAAGTTCCGTTTGAGATTATCATGAAGACTCTTCCCCTTTTGGATACCGACGACTGTGACCGCTTGGTCACCTAACCAGCCAATTCCACCAATGACCGCACCATCATCTCGGAAAGAGCGGTCTCCATGCAATTCGATAAACTCGTCAAAGATTCCATTGGCAAAATCAAGTGCGGTCAAGCGACTCTGCTCGCGTGCCTCTCTGACTATTTTTGCAATATTCATCCGCGACTTCCTCCATGCAATCTTACTAATTTAGCAATTGTTTCAGGCAATTCTCTCCGTTTGACAATTGCATCAACAAATCCATGTTCAAGCAAAAATTCTGCCTTTTGGAAGTCATCCGGCAAGGTCTCACGAACTGTATTTTCGATAACACGACGCCCAGCAAAACCAACTAAACTCTGGGGCTCTGCTAGGATAATGTCACCTTCCATAGCAAAAGAAGCGGTCACCCCACCTGTTGTCGGATCGGTTAAAATAGTTAGGTAAAAAAGTCCTGCCTTGGAATGACGTTGAACTGCCGCAGAAATTTTAGCCATCTGCATCAAGCTCATGATTCCTTCTTGCATACGGGCTCCACCAGAAGCTGTGAAGAGAACGACTGGCAAGTTTTCTACCGTTGCATACTCAAACAAGCGCGTGATTTTTTCACCCACAACGGTTCCCATAGAAGCCATGATAAAGTTTGAATCCATGATCCCAAGGGCAACTTTTTGTCCCTTGATGCTAGCTGTACCAGTCAGTACTGCTTCATCCAAACCTGTCTTTTCACGCATAGTCGCCAATTTTTTCTGGTAGCCAGGAAAGTTTAATGGATCTTGAGTTTCAATACCCGTAAACATCTCTACAAAGCTGTCAGAATCAATCGTCAAATCCAAGCGTTCCTGAGCTGAAATACGGAAAGTATAGCTACAATGGGGACAAATTCGTTCGCTCCCAAGATCCTTTTGGTAAATGGTGTGTTTACAACCAGGACACTGGGAGAAGAGTTCATCCGGAACCTCAGGCTTGGCTTGTGGTTTCTGCCTTACGGAACGGTTAGGATTGATCCGAATATACTTATCCTTTTTACTAAATAGAGCCATAACTCCCCCTTTTAGTTCTCATACTGTTTGAAAGTCTATTCTTTTTCTTGGTATTTTGGCAAGAAAGTTTCCATCAAGAAGGAAGTATCGTAGTCACCAGCGATAACTCGGCGGTCTGAAATCAGATCCAACTGGAAGTCTGCATTGGTTTGCACTCCTTCAATATCAAGTTCATAAAGTGCCCGTTGCATCTTCATAAGAGCATCAAAACGATTCTCCCCATGAACAATGATTTTGGCAATCATACTATCATAGTAAGGGGGAATGGTATAACCTGGATAAACTGCTGAGTCCACGCGCAAGCCAACTCCACCACTTGGTAGATAGAGATTGGTAATTTTCCCTGGGCTTGGAGCAAAGTTAAATGCTGGATTTTCCGCATTGATCCGGCACTCGATAGCATGACCTCGTAGGACAATATCTTCTTGTTTGAAAGGTAAAGGTTGCCCGACAGCAATGCGAATCTGTTCCTTCACGATATCAACACCTGAAACAAACTCTGTGACTGGGTGTTCAACTTGCACACGAGTATTCATTTCCATGAAGTAGAAATTGCCACTCGCTTCATCGAGAAGAAATTCAATCGTCCCTGCATTTTCATAGCCTACAGACTCTGCTGCACGAACGGCTGCAGCACCAATTTCATTACGAAGGGTTTTGCCAATCGCAATGGACGGACTTTCTTCTAAGACCTTTTGGTTATTCCGTTGGAGTGAACAATCCCGTTCACCAAGATGGACAACATGACCCTCTTGATCTGCAAGAATCTGAACTTCGATATGACGAGCTGGATAAATTACACGTTCAAGATACATAGCGCCATTCCCAAAATTGGCCTTGGCTTCACTGGATGCTGTCTCAAAGGCTGCGACCAAGTCTTCTGCCTTTTCAACCTTACGAATCCCTTTTCCACCACCACCTGCCGATGCCTTAAGCATGACTGGATAGCCAATTTTTTCTGCAACTGCAAGTGCCTCTTCAGCCGTGTGAACTTCACCATCAGATCCTGGGATAACTGGAACCCCAGCCTTGATCATTTGCTCACGTGCATTGATCTTATCTCCCATGGTATCCATTACTTCCCCAGAAGGACCGATGAACTTAATTCCCACTTCGTCACACATAGTGGCAAACTTGGAATTCTCACTAAGAAATCCAAAACCTGGGTGGATGGCTTCTGCCTCTGTCAATACTGCAGCAGATAAAATAGCGTTGATATTGAGATAAGACTCTGTCGCCTTACCAGGTCCGATACAGATAGCTTCATCCGCTAGGAGTGTGTGAAGAGCTTCCTTATCAGCAGTTGAATAAACTGCTACGGTTGCAATGCCCAATTCACGCGCAGCTCGAATAATGCGAACCGCAATCTCACCACGGTTGGCAATCAAAATTTTACGAAACATGGAGAACCTCCTTAGTTTCCAATTGCAAAGGTAAGAGTACCACTCGCTGCAAGCTTACCATCTACTTCAGCCTTTGCTTCAACCACAGCAATCGTACCACGACGTTTGACAAAAGTAGCCGTCATGACTAATTGATCACCTGGTACAACTTGCTTCTTAAACTTGACTTTATCCATGCCAGCGTAGAAGACGAGTTTCCCTTTATTTTCAGGCTTGGACAATTCCAAGACACCCGCAGTCTGTGCCAAGGCTTCCATAATAAGGACACCTGGCATAACTGGGTATTGAGGAAAATGACCATTAAAGAAAGGTTCGTTGATAGTGACATTTTTAATGGCAACAATAGTATCTTCGCTCACTTCCAAGACTCGATCCACTAGGAGCATGGGGTAGCGATGGGGCAAAGCTTCTTTAATTCCTTGAATATCGATCATTTGATACGTACCAATCCTTTACCAAACTCAACCATTTCTTCATTAGAAACGAGAATTTCCGTTACCACACCATCCTTAGGAGCTGGGATTTCATTCATGACTTTCATGGCTTCGATAATGACCAATGTTTGACCTTTTTTAACACTATCACCAACTGTAACGAATGCAGGTTTATCAGGACCAGCAGCCAAGTAAGCCACCCCAACAAGTGGGCTCTCTACAAGATCTCCCTCAGCAACCACACTTGTTTCAGCTGGAGCTGGAAACTCTTCTGCTACAGTTTCTGCTGGCGCAGATGAAGGAGCTACTGGACTTGGTGTTGCTAGAACGGGCGCTGGAGTGACTTGAGATACAACTTCAGATACCAGTCTAGCTTCATTCTTGCTAAACTGCAACTCATCCGTCCCATTTTTATAAGAAAATTCTCTCAAACTTGACTGGTCAAATTGGGCCATCAAGTCTTTAATATCGTTTAAATTCATACTTATTTATTCTCCCAACGTTTGAAAGCAAGAACTGCATTGTGGCCACCAAAACCAAAAGTATTTGAAATAGCGTAAGGAATTTCTTGCTCCAAGCCTTGTCCATAAACGACATTGGCTTCGATATAATCTGATACTTCACTTGTTCCAGCTGTCATTGGTACAAAGTTATGACGCATGGCTTCAATTGTGACGATAGCTTCTACCGCACCCGCAGCACCCAGCAAATGTCCTGTGAAAGACTTAGTTGATGATACAGGTACTTCCTTACCAAGAACAGCTACAATCGCACCACTTTCTCCTTTTTCATTAGCAGGAGTTGATGTTCCGTGAGCATTGACATAGGCTACTTGTTCTGGGGAAATCTCAGCTTCTTCCAAGGCTAATTTGATGGCCTTGATAGCTCCCTTACCTTCTGGATGAGGAGAAGTCATGTGGTAGGCATCACAGGTATGTCCATAACCAACCACTTCAGCAAGGATAGTAGCCCCACGTTTTTCAGCGTGTTCAAGGCTTTCAAGAACTAACATCCCTGAACCTTCTCCCATGACAAAACCGTTACGGTCCTTATCAAATGGAATGGAAGCACGAGTTGGGTCCTCTGTAGTTGAGAGAGCAGTTAGGGCTTGGAAACCAGCAATAGCAAAAGGTGTGATAGAGGCTTCTGAACCACCTACCAACATAACGTCTTGGAAACCAAACTTAATTGAGCGGAAAGCATCCCCAATCGCATCATTTGATGAAGCGCAGGCAGTATTGATAGATTTACAAACACCGTTTGCTCCAAAACGCATAGCAACATTTCCTGAAGCCATATTTGGCAAGGCTTTTGGAAGGGTCAATGGTTTCACACGTTTTGGTCCTTTGTCATTTAGGCGAATCACTTGATCTTCAATTTCTTTGATTCCACCAATGCCAGAGGCCACGATAACACCAAAACGATCTTTATCAAGGGCCTCTACATCAAGACCTGCATGATTGACAGCTTCTTGAGCCGCATACAAGGCATATAAAGAATAGTTATCAAAACGATTGGTATCTTTCTTAACAAAGTATTTATCAAAAGGAAAATCTTGGATTTCTGCTGCATTATGCACATCAAAGTCACTATGATCAAATTTCGTAATTTGACCAATTCCGATTTTTCCAGTTGTCAAACTGTTCCAAAATTCTTCTGGTGTATTTCCAATTGGAGATGTTACTCCATAACCTGTTACTACTACGCGATTTAGTTTCATCTTTTTTACCTCTAGCTTCTGCTACATACTTAAGCCACCATCAATGGCAACCACTTGACCAGTTAGATAATCTTGGCCTGCTAAAAATACTGTTAAATCTGCAACCTGCTCTGCCTGCCCAAATTCTTTCATAGGAATTTGTGCCAGCATGGCATCTTTTACCTTGTCTGATAGAACAGCTGTCATATCGGACTCAATCATTCCAGGTGCAATAGCATTAACTCTGATATTGCGATTGGCCACTTCACGCGCCACAGACTTGGTAAAACCAATCAAACCAGCCTTAGAAGCTGCATAGTTGGCTTGACCAATATTCCCCATCAAACCAACAACACTAGACATATTAATGATAGCACCTTCTCTGGCTTTCATCATCGGTTTCAAGACTGATTGTGTCATGTTAAAGGCACCGGTCAAGTTAACCTTGAGAACTTTTTCAAAATCCGCTTCTGTCATCTTAAGCATAAGGGTATCTTGGGTAATTCCTGCATTGTTAACCAAAACATCTACTGAACCCAGCTCTGCAATAGCTTGCTCAACCATACGCTTAGCGTCTGCAAAATCTGATACATCTCCTGAAATGGGAACCACCTTGACACCATAGTCTGCAAACTCAGTTAACAAATCCTCTGAGACTGCCCCACGACTGTTTAAGACAATGTTAGCTCCTGCTTGAGCAAATTTGTGGGCAATGGCAAGACCAATACCACGACTCGAACCTGTAATAAAGATATTTTTATTTTTTAGTTGCATTCTTTTCTCCTGTTTCCTCTTGTATTTATGGGAGAAGGGATTACTTGTTTTCTAGCAAGGCTTCCAAGCTAGCCTGATCTTCAACATTGGCTAGTTTAGCTGTCTTATCAATTTTTTTCACAAAGCCTGACAAGACTTTCCCCGGACCAATCTCGATAAAGTTGGTTACGCCTGCTTCTTGCATAACTGCAATACTTTCATAGAAACGAACTGGCTCCTTGACCTGACGCGTCAAAAGTTGAGCAATGTCTTCTTTTTTCATAACTGCAGCTTCTGTATTGCCGACTAGGGAACAAGTGAAATCTGAAAAACTTACCTGAGCTAGAGTTTCAGCTAGTTCCTGGCTAGCAGGCTCAAGGAGAGCGGTATGAAAAGGTCCTGAAACCTTGAGAGGAATCAAGCGTTTGGCACCTGCTTCCTGCAAGAGTTCGACAGCTCGGTCAACTGCAGCCACTTCTCCACCAATCACGATTTGTGCAGGTGTATTATAGTTGGCTGGGGTAACCACTCCAAGCTCAGAAGCTTTTTGACAGGCTTCTTCAATAATCTCTACTGGCGTATTGAGAACTGCTACCATCTTGCCAGAACCAGCAGGAGCCGCTTCTTCCATATAGGTTCCACGCTTAGCAACCAAGGCTACTGCATCTTCAAAATCCAAGGCACCGCTGGCCACCAAGGCAGGGTATTCTCCAAGAGACAAACCAGCAACCATATCAGGCTGATAGCCCTTTTCTTGCAATAAACGATAAATAGCAACTGAAGTCGCTAAAATAGCTGGTTGCGTATAGCGAGTCTGATTAAGTTTTTCTTCTTCCCTATCAATGAGATGACGCAAATCATAACCAAGTACCTGACTCGCTTGATCAATCGTTTCTTTGACAATAGGGTAGTGATCATATAGATCACGTCCCATACCTAGATACTGGGCACCTTGACCTGCAAATAAAAAGGCTGTTTTAGTCATTTCTTACAACTCCTGCCCAACGAGAGGCTTCTTCTTGAATTTTCTTAGCTGCTCCGTAATACAAATCTTTTAGGATTTCTTCAACAGTTTCTTCTTTGGAAACCAGCCCTGCAATCTGACCTGCCATGACAGATCCACCATCCACATCTCCGTGAACAACCGCTTTGGCTAGAGCACCCGCTCCCATTTGTTCAAAAATTTCCAAATCTGGATTTTCTTGTTTAAAAGCATCTTTTTCAGCTTGTTCAAAATCACGAGTCAACTGATTTTTAATCGCACGAACAGCATGTCCAAAGTGTTGGGCTGAAATCGTAGTATCAATATCTCTAGCTTTTAAAATTTTCGCCTTATAATTTGGATGTGCATTAGACTCTTTTGCAACGACAAAACGAGTTCCAACCTGAACAGCCTCCGCACCTAGCATAAAGCCAGCCGCAGCACCTTCACCATCCGCAATCCCTCCTGCAGCAATAACAGGAATAGATACAGCTGCCGCCACTTGCCGCACCAAGGTCATGGTTGTTAATTTACCGATATGTCCCCCAGCTTCCATCCCTTCTGCAATAACAGCGTCCGCACCGATTTTTTCCATGCGTTTCGCTAGGGCAACACTTGGTACAACTGGAATAACTGTAATACCTGCTTCATGGAAACGTTCCATGTATTTACCAGGATTTCCTGCACCTGTTGTCACTACCTTAACACCTTCCTCGATAACGAGGTCTACAATATCTTCCACAAAGGGAGACAAGAGCATGATGTTGACACCAAAGGGTTTATCAGTCAATGATTTGATTTTATCAATATTTGCCTTGACAACTTCTTTCGGGGCATTTCCCCCACCGATAATCCCTAGTCCTCCAGCCTTGGAAACAGCCCCTGACAAATCACCATCAGCAACCCAGGCCATTCCTCCTTGAAAAATAGGATAATCAATGTTCAATAATTCTG
>ERZ773003.1932-NODE-1932-length-11015-cov-3.895985_pt1 | contig 11015 bp, 7 predicted proteins | sample MGYA00580668_ERZ773003 | MGnify/ENA primary metagenome ERZ773003 (study PRJEB29015, sample SAMEA2738002) | human oral metagenome | biome: human oral; feature: human-associated habitat; material: dental | place: China | collected 2126 ... | reverse complement strand
GTAAAGTCGAAACTTTATTGGCAGTACTGTGGGTATGATTGAAATAGGGAGTGTTTTTGTTAATTATTGTTGTTTAATTGTTTATGCTGCCAACTATCCAACATAACTAAACTTGTATAATTCAGTATACAATATTTGACCCCGAGTTGTTTTTGTGCTAAAATCTTGGAATTGTATGTGGAATAGTTGTTAGATTAATTTAGGAAAGGAATTTTTATTAATTAGAAAATGCAAAAATTTAATAAGATTTTAGCTCCTGCCTTTTTAGGACTTAGTATGTCTTTATTATTTGCTGTATCTTCCTATGCAAGTGTAGAGGGCTGGAAAGTGGAAAACGGTACATGGAAGTATTACAAGGAATACAAGGCACTTAAGTCTTGGCAAAAGCTGGGTAACAACTGGTACTTTTTTAATGAAGACGGAAGCCTTAAAACCGGCTGGCTTAAAGACGGCAATGATAACTGGTACTTTTTAGACCTTAACAGCGGTTCCAATCAAGGAGTACTTTTATCAGGCTGGCAATGGATAGACGGTTATTGTTACTATTTTGAAACCTCAGACTCAGGTACTTTGGGAAGAATGTATGCTGATAAAACAGTTGACGGTTATAAACTTAACCCTATGGGTAGATGGGTTGATAACAATGGTAAAGAGCTTTATGATGCCACAAGAGGAATTAGCACTAATAAACAAAACTTAAGCTCTGACAAAGACCTTGCTAAAAAAGCTTCGATTGCCGCAAAAAGATCCGGCAGCGCCGGTGGTGTTTCAAGAGGCAGCGGTGGTGCTTCAAGTGGCGGAGGCTCTTCAAGGAGTACAGGAAGCTCGTACAGTTATAGTAGTGGCAATTCAAACTTTTCCAATAGTGCTTCTAAGCATAGTAGCGACTCCGACAATACAGGAAGCTCATACAGTTATGATGATGGCAGCTTAAGTAACAGCAATTCAAACAGTACTAAAGATAATTTAATTCAGAGCAATAACAACTCAGTTAGTACCGATAACAGCCTAAATAGTGCCGGCGGCAGCTCAAGTGCTAATGTAGGCAGTTCAAGTAACAGCGGCTTAAGCTCTTCTCTAGGCTCCGTTACTAAACCAAGTACCGGTTTAGTAAGTCAAAACCAAGGCAGCTTAAGCTCTGACAGTAATAATAAAACAAATGCTGATTCAAAGCAAAATACTGTGCCTGATAAATCAAACAATAAAAAGTTTGAAGATACAAACACAGAAAATCCTAAGACAGGTAATGAACATAGCACCCCACCTTCCGCTTCTGAAAATAGTGCAGGAAGCAATACTCAGGACTTGGTAACACAGCCTAATAAACCTAGTGATAATACTAATCCTTCTGACAGTAATACAGCCACTTCATCTAATGCGGCTCCAAAACCTGAGAATAAGGAAATTCCTAATGCTACAGAAGATAGCAAAAAGCAGGAAAATGAAAATAAGGCTAAGGAGCAGGAAGAAAATAAAGCTGATAAGGTTAAAGATTTGTTAACTACCGAAAAAAACAATAATGTAGTGCAGTATACAGATGAGGACGGCAAAATAAGAACAATCATTTGGGCAAAGGGCATATCAGCTCCTGTAATGGGAGAAGGCGGTGACTTTAGGAAAGGAGTAACTCATGCCGGCTCGGATACCTATATTGATTATAAAGCTCCCTTTGCTTTCGGTAATTCTTGGTATGACAGTAATAAATCAAGAGCAGGCGGCAATACCGATATTGACAAAAACCTTTGCTTTGGAGCAACCTCGGCTAATATGCTGCACTGGTGGCTTGAGCAAAACAGCTCATATATAGACAGTTATATAGCTAAAGAGGGAGATATAACACGCTCGGGAAGAAGCCTGTCAGAGCTTAGAAACTCATTTAACAGCCAGCAGGACAGCGGTATATTTGAACTTTTCAAAGTTTTATTCGGTTATAATGATAAGGGCTTTTATTCAGATTTACTTATGGACTTGTTTATTAACGGTTATACTCCAAAGATAAGCGGTGCAACCAATATCGAGAATGAAGACATGACTCCCGATAACCGTGGCGGCTTTTTCTACAATGCATTTAAAGAAGTCAAACTTACTGAGCGTACTTATGGAGGAAGCTACGAGGGCTTAAGTGAAAAACTTAAAGACATATTGGGAAATGAAGGTATCATAGGTATATCCCACAAGACCTTTGGAAACAGCTCTCATATAGTAACCTTATGGGGTGCGGAATATGACCTTAACGGAAAACTTAGCGCAGTCTATGTAAGTGATTCCGACGATCAGAATGAGGAAGCTGATGAAACCGATCTTGGTATGAAGCGTTATGAGGTAAGAAATGTAGGAGGTATTGCAAAACTTTCCACAAATCAAAGCAATAAAAGCGCCGGTTCTGCAATAGGCTACTTGCATGTACTCTACCTTGGAAGTGAGCAGTGGCAAAGTTACATTAATCAATAAAATACTTAATCAGCTTAGTACACATCTGATAAGGTAGCCTAAAAGTCATAAAAATTTATTATTTTTAGGCTACTCTTTATTTTATATAAAATAGGCTGTTGCTCCATAGATGCAGTTTATTACATCTTTGTAGCAACAGCCCTTTTTATTAAAGTTTTTGTTCTTTTTTATATATCTATTTGAAATACCTCGTATTCCTTATCAAATACATAACCTAACTTTTGTGCAAGCTCTACAGAGTGAAAATTAGCAGCGTCCCAGTTCGGATAGATGTGCTTGTCCATGCAGTCTAAGATAAACTTTGCCGCACAGGCTACTGCAAGCCCCTTTCTCCTGTAATCCTTTCTGGTTGCTACAGTTACCTCCATCATTCCCTCTGAAACTCCGTAGGCTGAGCATCCGCTTACAAGTTGCCTGTTATGGTAGATAACATAACCCATTCCATGCTCTAAAAACTTGGATTCACTCTCAAAATTAGAGACAAAATCACTGCTCCAATCTTCAGCTAAGGCAACCTTATATGCATACTTATCAATATGCTTTATCTTCATATCCTTGCTAAGACTGTCCACATAGGACTTAAGCACCTTTTTGTCAAAGTGCTGCTCATCCTTTTTAAGTGCGTATCTGCTTACCATTCTATAATTACAATCAAGATTCTCTTTAAGCCACGATTCCCATGCCTCGTTTTGCGGAGTTATATATGCCCTGTTACATTCATTTATAATCAAAGCTCTAAGTTGCAAAAGCCTTTCACCGCCGGTAGGAGTTAAACCTATGGGATAAACATAATTTCCTAACTTGATAATACAAAAGCTCGGATTCTCAAGTTGATACACCCAGACCCTTCCCATGCACCCTTCCATGGCAGATCTGACCAATACTTCCGTACTGTTTTCGCATAGCGGAACCACTATGTCTCTCTTACTATACCCCAACTCAATCATAATTATCCTCCATATAAGTTTACTAGTAATACTTGTAGAACCTTTATTTCATATATTTTGAATTATACCATGTTTCAGCCTCTGCAATAATGTAAAATCTTGTATTCTTATCCGTATTTTTTATAAGCTCTATCATAGATTCTTCAGGTATACGAATACATCCTGCCGATCCTGTACTGCTGTTTAATTTTGTACCTGAATTATTAGAGTTTGTACAATGTATAAAAATAGCTGAGCCCTTATAAGGAACTGCAGCACTGTTATAATCAAGTGCTATACCGTAGTTATAAAACGGAGCTTCCGCTATCATATTTTCTGCCGACTTCCAATCTTTTTGCACATCCTTTGTATTTACCAGCTTGTTGTAATACTTGCTCTCGGAGTCATCTACCCAGTAGTCACCTTTTACTATTTTGTGATACTCTATCTTACTTCCCGGATCATCCTTTATACCGAAATTCATAGTTGCCTTGAAGAATCCGGCAGGAGTTTTTTTATCCCCTTCCTTCTTATCATCCGTTATTCCGTTAGCTCCGCAGATACCGTTTACACTCCAATTCTTATGCCATGAACCGTCTTTATTCTTTGTATAATCATTAAGCGTAACCTTGGACTTATCAGACTTATGAGCCGCTATCACTATTATATGGTCTACATCCTGATCATCATTATCCGTAGATTTCACTGCTTCTGTGGCTTTTACCGCTTCTGTAGCTTTTACCGCCTTGACGGATTTTTGTGCGGCATCTGCCAAAGAGCTAAAAGCGGCAGTAAAACAAAGGCTTAGGGATAGCAAACCTGTTATAAGTTTCAGTTTTTTCATAAAAATACTCCTTTCAATAAGTCCAAACTATTGTATCATTTGCAAAAATCCAACCTGATCCCTTGTAAGCTCTAAGATTACAAGGCACAGCATTGATCCGCTGTAACAGCATACTGATATTTATGCTATATTTTATATCTTTGTCATAACCGAAAAGATTAAGAGCACAATTGAAATCAAAACGATCACAAATACGCCGAACCTCCGGCTTTAAGTGTAAATGCTATAAGAGTCGGTAAAACTATTTTTACTAAAAACTTAAAAAACGATACTCTGAATAAATTTGGAACAATTACTTAACTACTGTGTTAAATGCTTCCTGTATTCTGGTATTGTCAACCGCACCCGGCAAGGTTCCTACAAGTATACCGTCTGAACCTATATATGCAGCAGTAGGGAAGGCTCTCACACCGTAAGCTTCCATCACTTTACCGCTGTCATCAAAATATACAGGTATATTGTAACCTTGTTTGGTAAACCATTCTTTGAACTTTTCTTTGCTTTGTTCATTATAGTTTCCGGGGCTGACTACTGTAATTATATCAAATCCCTCATGATTAGCAACCAATTCTTCAAATTCCGGCATAGTACTTGTACATACACTGCACCAAGATGCCCAAAACTTCACATAAACCTTCTTACCTTTTTGATCGCTAAGCTTGTATTCATTACCGTCCCAATCTGTCAGTACCATTTCCGGAGCCGGCTCTCCTTCGTTTAATACTCCTGAGTCAGCTCCCTCTTTTTTGGAAGCTTCATCGCCTGCTTTGCTTTCAGACTTTTCTGCCTCTGTAGCACTTTGTGCTGTAGAACTTGTATCATTTGAAGCATTACCTCCTGCACAGGCACTAAGCACGGCTACAGACATAGCTACTATAACTGTCTTATATAATTTATTAAACATATTTTTCTCCTTTTTCTACAAAATCTTACATTTTTATAAATCTGGTGCATCGTTCGCAAAATAAGTATACCAAAAACGATGAATATTTTTCTGAGTGTGTACATCAAAAAACGCAGGCGTAGTGGGGCTACGCTGAGGATTTTTGATGTATGCAATCAGGAAAAGATACAAGTTGTTTGGTATAGTTATTTAAGAAACGATACACTATTTCACTATCTGAATAAGCCCTGTATAAATGCCGTAATTGAATTTATTTGATTAAGCATCATAAGCAATCCCATAAGTACTATTAAGGCTCCGCCTATCCTTTTTATAAGTACAAGGTGCTTTTTCATAAAGTCCATTTGCTTTTCAAGCATACCTACAGCAAAAACCTTGACCAATACTATCACCAAAAAAGGTATCATAAGCCCTAAAGTATATAAAAGCATCATATATGAACCGTAAAGAGCCGTACCTCTTGTTGCTGATATGGCAAGTATTGAAGCCAGTATCGGACCTATACAGGGTGTCCAGCCTATACTGAAAGACACTCCCATAAGAAAGCTTCCCAGTGCCTTGGTCTTGGTACTTTGGAACTTAAATCCCGGCATATTATCCATTGCTTTGATATGTATAATATCCATTTGATGTATACCTAAAATTATAAGTATTAAACCTGCAATTACAAATACCCATTTATTAAGCAAAAATTTGCCTAAAAATCCGGCTCCGAAACCGAGCAATACAAAACTCACTCCTAAACCAAGCACAAATGCTATAGTTTTCAGTATTGCACCGGTGGCTATTTGTATATTTCCTATCTTTAACTTCTTATACTCTTCATCTTCATCGCTCAGTATACCTATGTATACAGGTAATATCGGAAAAGTACAGGGTGAAAAGAAGGAAAGTATACCTGCCAGAAAGACCGAACTTGCTAAAACCTGTTCTCCCAACATAATATTCCCATCCTTTATATTGTTACTTTTTCAGTAACAGTTCAGCCGAGTAGTTCATATCCATCAAAATAGTATAAGCGCTTTAAAATTTTATTTATAAAGCGGGCAAAGATGAATAAACTCACTATTCCCATAAATATATGCCTGAACCCTTACCTCTTTAAACATAATAAAATGCCTGCGGCAATATTTAAGATTACAGTTTTGCTATACTTTCATTCCGGTCAAAATATCATATAACTTATAGTTTAGATTTATAAATTTTATAATGAATATTTATTAAGCTAATGTGTATAGCTGATTATTGATCTGTAACAATTAAATTTGCCACAAGCAAAATATTACCCTACCCTATAGAGTTTGTAAATACAAAAAGTATGAAAAAACTATGAATTCGATAATTATTATTATTTTTATAATATCCCCTCTATCTTTGCAATATCTATTAAAGATAATTCTTCACTTCTGTTTTTAAGAGACTCAGCCAACACTCTGGCAGTATCAAGTGAAGTTAATACACTTACTCCGGTCTCTATCGCATTTCTTCTTATTATAAATCCGTCTCTGCTTCTTTCCACGCCTTGTGGAGGAGTATCTATTACAAGATCTATCTCATGCTCCAATATAAGGTCTAAGAGGTTTGGACTTTCCTGCTCAATTTTATTGATTTGCAGTGCCTTTATACCGGCAGCCTGCAAGACTCTTGCAGTACCCCTTGTAGAGAATATGGTATAGCCGAGCTCTTCAAAGCTTTTTGCTATTTCTATAACCTCTTCCTTATCCTCATCCTTTACGGTAATTACCATTCTCTTGTACTTGGGAAGCTTTACTCCCGCTCCTTCAAATGCCTTGTATAAGGCTTCATTGAAGCTTTTTGATATACCGAGACACTCTCCTGTAGACTTCATCTCGGGACCCAGCATTATATCCGCTCCTCTTATTTTCTCAAATGAGAATACCGGCATCTTTATGGCTATGTAATCCGCCTCCTTTTGTAAACCTACTTTAAGTCCCATATCCTTTAGTTTCTTGCCGCATATTACCTTTGTAGCAAGCTCTACTATAGGAATACCGGTAACCTTACTTATGTAAGGCACAGTTCTTGAAGAACGGGGATTTACCTCTATAACATAGACTTCTCTTCCACTTACTATAAACTGAATATTTATCATGCCTATTACATGAAGCGCTGCTGCCAGCTTTTCGGTGTAATCCACTATTTTTGCTTTGATTTCTTCGTCAATACTCATAGCCGGATACACGCTTATAGAATCCCCTGAGTGAACTCCGGCTCTTTCTATATGCTCCATTATACCCGGGATAAGTATATCTTTTCCGTCACATACCGCATCAACTTCCAGTTCCTTACCTACCACATACTTGTCTATGAGTATAGGGCTTTCTTGGGTGTATTTATTGATCACTGCCATAAACTCGTCTATGTCCTTATCCGATATGGCTATTTGCATACCTTGACCTCCCAGTACATAAGAAGGTCTTACAAGCACCGGATATCCGAGTTTTGCAGCAGTTTCCTTTGCCTCCTTGGCAGTATAAACTGTGCTTCCCATAGGCCTTGGTATCTTACACTCTTCAAGTATGGCGTCAAACCTTTTTCTGTCTTCGGCAGCATCCACATCATTGGCAGAGGTTCCCAGTATATTTACTCCCATCTTAATCAAAGCCTTGGTAAGCTTAATAGCTGTCTGTCCTCCGAATTGTACCACAGCGGCGTAAGGTTTTTCCAAATCAACTATAGACTCTACATCCTCATCGGTTAAAGGCTCGAAGTAAAGTCTGTCAGCTATATCAAAGTCGGTACTTACGGTTTCCGGATTGTTATTTACTATAATGGTCTCAAAGCCTTCTTTTTTTAATGCCCATGTGCAATGCACACTGCAAAAGTCAAACTCTATACCCTGACCTATTCTTATCGGTCCTGAACCGAGCACCAAGATTTTCTTCTTATCACTTGCCGTCTCAACCTCGTTATATCCGTCAAAACAAGAATAGTAATATGCCGTCTGTGCTGAAAACTCCGCTGCACAGGTATCTACCATCTTGTAAGCGGCTCTTATTCCACAGTCATGTCTTAACTTTTTAACTTCATCTTTGGTTTTTGAGCCAAGACTTGCTATAAGCTCATCAGGAAACTCCATCCTTTTAGCTTCTCTTAAAAGCTCTTCGCTTAAACTTTCTGCTTTAAGTCTTGCTTCCAACTTAACTATATTGTCTATCTTACTTATAAACCATATATCAATTCTGGTTATGTCGAACAAAAGCTCATAGCTCATGCCTCTTCTTAAGGCTTCCGCTATAGCCCATATACGCCTGTCATTTACCTTATATAATTCTTTGATAAGTTCCTCATCATCAAGCTTTGCATGATCCTCGCTTATAAGTGAGTTTACATGCTGCTCAAGTGAGCGTATAGCCTTCATAAGTGCAGCCTCAAAATTAGTACAGATACTCATAACCTCGCCTGTAGCCTTCATCTGAGTTCCAAGCACTCTTTTTGCTGATATGAACTTATCAAAGGGAAGTCTTGGAAGCTTTACCACACAGTAATCAAGCATAGGCTCAAAGGCTGAGTAGGTCTTACCTGTAACCGTATTTTTAATCTCATCCAAGGTATAACCCAGAGCTATCTTTGCAGCCACCTTGGCTATAGGGTAGCCTGTTGCCTTACTTGCAAGGGCGGAAGAACGGCTTACCCTCGGGTTTACTTCTATAACACAGTATTCAAAACTGTCCGGATTAAGCGCATACTGGACATTGCAGCCACCGGTGATCTCAAGCTCCGAAATTATATTAAGTGCGGAACTTCTAAGCATCTGATACTCTTTATCCGACAGGGTCTGGCTTGGAGCTACAACTATTGAATCTCCTGTATGCACTCCTACCGGATCCAGGTTTTCCATATTACATACGGTTATAACATTGCCTATAGAGTCTCTTATAACCTCGTACTCTATTTCCTTCCAACCTGAGATGCATCTTTCCACAAGTACCTGTCCGACTCTTGAAAGCCTAAGTCCGTTTTGTAAAGTTTCTATAAGCTCTTCTTCATTCTTAACTATACCTCCACCGGAGCCTCCCAGTGTATATGCAGGTCTTAAAACTAATGGATAGCCTATCTTTTTTGCATACTCTACACCGCTTTCAACATTTTCAACTACCTTTGAAGCAGCTATAGGCTCACCTATCTTTTCCATGGTTTCTTTGAAAGTTTCTCTGTCCTCAGCCTTTTTTATGGTAAGCTCCGTTGTTCCTATTAACTTAACCCCTTGTTCTTCCAAAAACTTGCTTTCCGCAAGCTCCATTGCAAGATTAAGCCCTGCCTGTCCTCCAAGAGTAGGCAGTATTGAGTCGGGCTTTTCTTTTATGATAAGCGCCTTAAGTACCTCTACCGTAAGAGGCTCTATATATACCTTATCCGCTATATCCTTATCAGTCATAATTGTTGCCGGATTGGAGTTAAGAAGTATAACCTCCACCCCCTCCTCCTTTAAAGAGCGACAGGCTTGAGTTCCGGCATAATCAAACTCTGCCGCCTGACCTATAACTATAGGTCCCGATCCTATAACCAATACTTTATTTATATCTGATCTGCGTGGCATATTATAAATTTCCCTCCATCATCTTTATAAACTTATCAAACAAATATTCGCTGTCTTTTGGTCCCGGAGCAGCTTCCGGGTGGTATTGCACGGTAAATATATTCTTATTAAGGTACTTTAATCCTTCATTAGTTGAGTCATTAACATTAACAAAGGCTTCTATTGCTATATTCTTATCTATTGTTTTTACATCTACCGCATAGCCGTGGTTTTGTGAACTTATATAAGTCCTTTGGCTCTCCAGATCCTTTACCGGATGGTTACCTCCCCTATGCCCGTATTTTAACTTATAGGTATCGGCTCCGTTAGCCAGTGCCATAAGCTGATGCCCTAAGCATATAGCAAATATAGGTATATCTGAATTATATAATTTTTTTATCTCTTCTATTACTTGAGTATTTTCTTTAGGGTCTCCGGGGCCGTTACTTAACATAATTCCGTCAGGTTTATCGGCTATTATCTCGCTTGCCTTGGTATTATAAGGGTACACCGTCACCTCGCAACCTCTTTTAAGCAAATTATTTGCTATATTTTTCTTACTTCCGAAGTCCATGAGAGCCACTTTTTTATGGGTCTTTTCCGGTCTTAGAATGTACTTTTTATCACAGCTTACCCTTGCAACCACACCCTCTACCTTATACTCTTTTATATTTTCAAGCAGTTTTTTGATTTCTTCCTCACTATACTCCTTGGTGGTAAGAAAACCGTTCATAGTTCCTTTTTCTCTGAGTCTTTTAGTAAGATCCCTTGTATCTATACCGGATATCCCCGGTATGTCATTTTTTAATAAAAAGTCTTCTATACCGAATCTTGCTCTGAAATTACTGTAGTGTTTGGACAGCTCTCTAACTATAAATGCAGATATCCAAGGTTTCTCGGACTCCATATCCTCTTCACACACACCATAGTTACCTATTAAAGGATAGGTCATTACCACTGCCTGACCTGCATACGAAGGATCTGTAAGCACCTCGAGATAACCGCTCATAGAGGTGTTGAACACTATCTCGCTTATAACCTCCTTATGGGAACCTATTTTCTTTCCCTGATATACCGTACCGTCTTCCAATATAAGATATGCTTTCATAAATCCAATACCCTTTCTTCATAATCAATATAATATCGTTTTCTCACACAAAAAAGGCTGTTACAAAATAGATTTTATTAGAGATTATACTACCTCTTTTAATAAAAATATATTTCGTAACAGCCTCTTTTTGAAAAAAGAAAACATAAACCCTACTGTTTGTAAGATTGAAATTTGAATTATTAAACTTTTTTTCTTCTGTAATGCTAACTTATTCTTTTTTACCAAATATCTTTCACATG
>ERZ773003.1924-NODE-1924-length-11077-cov-6.845400_pt1 | contig 11077 bp, 9 predicted proteins | sample MGYA00580668_ERZ773003 | MGnify/ENA primary metagenome ERZ773003 (study PRJEB29015, sample SAMEA2738002) | human oral metagenome | biome: human oral; feature: human-associated habitat; material: dental | place: China | collected 2126 ... | reverse complement strand
GGTAAAATTTTATCAAAATTACTTAAAATAATAATGTCGGGATTCCATTTTATAATTTGTTCCATAGTAACTTTTGACCAGCTACCACCAGTAGTAATATCTTTGGCAACATTTTCTCCACCAGCCATATCAATCATAATATTAGTAACAGAATTTCCACTTGATACTGTTAATTGAGGATTTATAAGATAAAGAATTTTTTTTCTTTTTATATTTTCTAATTTTTTAGTTTTTGAAGCTAAATATTTATTAGTATCTTTATGATAGTTAATTAATTTTTGAGCTTTTTCTTGTTTATTTAAAATATCTCCAAGTAATTTTATACCTTCTTGGACGTTTTCTAATGTTCCATATTTTATTGCCACTGCTGGTATTTTCAATTTAGCAAGTTTTTCTATTGCATCATTTTGAAAATCCCATACTACAACAATATCAGGTTTTAAAAGAGCTAATTCTTCATAATTTATATTAAAATCACTATCTACAAATGCTGTATTAACTTTTTTCATGTTTGGTGCTAAGTCTTTTAATATACTTATATCATAGGCTTCTTTAGATGAAGGGTTCATACCAATAATTTTAGAAGAATCTCCATCAACAAGATAAGCTAAAGAAGCCCAAGGAATAGGAACAATAGCAATTCTGCTTGGATTATCTTTAATTGTAACTTTTTTCCCTGTTAAATCTGTAACAGTTTTAGCATTAACATTTGCAAACAAAAATAAAAACAAAATAACCATTGAACTAAAAATTTTTTTCATAAAATCACACTCCTATTATTAATTAAATAAATTTTTTAAAATATTCATAAGCTTTTTTTCCACAATATTCATAATCTAATTCCAAATATAGTCTTGTACTATATCCATAATGAAGTAAAGGAATAAAAGTAACATCTTCGTTTACTAAATTTTTATACACAGGATCTGATACTAAAATATCAGGTTTATATTCTTTTATTTTTTCTTTTAAATCTTCTTCTGTATTTACTATATTTAAAAATTCTAAATATTCAATTTTTTTAAATTTTCTACTTTCTCTTATAAGTGAAAGTGCTAGGATATTGTCAAATGAAAAGTCTTTTCTTAAAGACTCAGCTATATTTATTGCCATAAATGGAGAGGCAATAATCATAACTTTTCTATCATCTAATTTATCTCTTTTTTCTAAGTTTTCAAAAGAATTATCTATTTTATAAAAATATTTTTTTAAAATATTTTCTGTATTTTCAATACCATATTTTGAAACAACATTTATTATTACATAAGGAATTGAAAATTCTTTTTCCATATATTTAGCAAGAGCAAGTCCCTCATAACTTAAAACCAAATTTAATTCAGCTGATGTACTATTTTTTATTTTTTCTAATGATAAATTATCTGAAAAAACAGTTAGGATATTCAAATCTAAATTTTTTATTAAAGAAAATAATTCTTCTAACTTTTCTATTTTTCCAAAAGTTAAAGGAGAATATCCAATAATATTTACACTGTTTTTAATTTTCTTATTTTCAAGCATAAATTTTTTAGCTAAACTATTTAGTGTTAATGAAATTCCAGAGTAATAATTTTCAAAACTATTTGTATTTATAAAAACACAAGGAATATCCAGTGCTTCTTCTATATTCTCAACAATAGTCTCTAAATCCATTCCTATTATTTGAGGAACTACTGTTGAAATAATAGCTATAAACTCAATCCTAGGGTTTTGACTTATAATTTCTTTTATACTTTCTTTCAGTCCCTTTATTTCACCAGTAACTATCTCTAATTCATTTAATGATGTACAATACTGTAAACTATAATCTATATTTCTTATTTCATCATAAGCAACTGGTGTTTTACAGCCATTAGGTGAAATTAATATTTTTAAAATATTTTCACCATATAAAACTGAACAAGCTCCTGAATAATCAGAAGTTATTGGTGGAACTATATGTTGAATTTCTATTTTAAAATCACTTATCTTTTTATCTTTTATTTTTGAGGTATTTTTTAACTCATATTCTAATTCAACTAATAATTTTTCTAATCTTTTTTCTGGTGTAATTTTTCTTTTTGCAATAGGACCTCTTTCCAGTATTTTTACAATAATTCCGTAATCTTTTTTTATTTTCTCCATTAAAAATGAAAAATCACTTGCTAATATTAAATCTGCACAAGTTAAATAAATAATAATTGATTTTATTTTTTCAAAATTTTCAGAAATTATCTTAACTATATATTTTTCTAATTTTTCTATATGATTAGCGGAAACCATATCTATTTCAGATATAGGAAAGGTATATAAATTTTCTAATTTATTTTCCTTTATTGCCTCATTATAAAGAACATTTAAACAACCAGTTGGTCCAATAGAGATAACTATATTTTCTGGAATATTGAGCAAAGTTTTAAGCATTTTATTTTTTTCATTTTTGAAACATCTCTCTATATTCATTTTTATTCCTCTTCATAATAAATATTTTCTTTTAATATTTCAGCTGCTAAATATTCCATTTCGTCTTCTGATAGTGGAGAGAAAGTTAAATCATTTTGATTACTCAAAATTTTTTCTGATAGCTCTAAAAAATTATTATATAAATTTGAATTAGGATACATTTCAGCAATAGTTTTTCCATTTAATTCACTTTTTATTAGCTCTTTACTAAAAGGAATTTCTCCTATAATTTTTGATTTAGTCATATCTGCAAAAATTTTTAAAATATTTATACTTGAATTATTATTTCTTTGATTATGAATTAAACCTCCAAATTTTATATTTTTCATTTTTGAAAAATTTTTAATACTTTTCATAATATTATTAGCTGCAAAAATTGACATAAATTCAGAGGATGTAACTATATAAATAACATCAGCATACTTTTCCCTCATAGGAACTGCAAATCCTCCACACACTACATCTCCTAATACATCATATACAATAACATCTCTTTCTTCATCAAATACTTTTAAATCTTCAAGCTCTTCCATTGTGGTAATGATTCCTCTTCCAGCACAACCTACTCCAGCTTCAGGACCACCAGTTTCAACACATTCAATTCCATTAAAACCTTTATAAATTATATCTTCTCTGCTTAAATTATTTTTTTCTTTTAAAATTGAAATAACAGTTGGAATTTTCCTTCCCATAAGATTTCTTGTAGAATCTCCTTTTGGATCACAACCTATATGTAAAACTTTTTTCCCAGTTTTTGAGATAATGGCACTCAAATTAGAAGATATTGTAGATTTTCCTATTCCACCTTTTCCATATATTGCTATTTTTAACATATCATCTCCTCAACTTTATCTTAAATTCTATTCCAAAGGAATTATATAATTTTTATTTTTAAATTGAACAATATCTATATCAACTGAAAAGATTTCTTTTATATTACTTGTTGTTATAATCTTTTTTGTATCTCCAAAATTATTTATTTTTCCATTTTTTAAAAATAAAATTTTATCACTATAAGAAATAGCAAAATTTAAATCATGAAGTTTCCAGCCACTTCTATTTATCATTTCATTCATAATATTTTTGCATTCTTCTTGTGAAGGAGCAGTATAAACACCAGTATTCTTATAAGCAGCTCCAGAAGTAGTTTTCATTATTAAATCTGGATCTTCTAATAATATTTTTTCAGGATCAATAGTTTTTCCTTTTATAGATTTTTTTTTCATAAAATATTCCTCCAATTTCAATAAATAAAACTTATTAACAATCCATTGAATTTAAATTTTCTAAACTAATAATCCTATCACAAATCCTATCTGCTAAAAACTTATTATGTGTGACCACAATCATCCCTATGTTTTTCTCCTTTGCTGTAGTGATAAGATTTTTCCATATTTTAACTTGAGTTAATGCATCTAACATTGTAGTAATTTCATCCGCAATTAAATATTTAGTTTTAGGCCCTAGTGCTCTAGTGATACAAAACCTTTGAAGTTCTCCTCCACTTAATTCTTGAGGCCACCTTGTCAGCCAATAACTTTGAATTCCCATTTTCTGCATTGTCTCATTATCTACTATCCACCCCTCATTTAAAATTTTATCCATTTTCCATTTAGGATTAGTTGCTTTTTCTGGATGTTGATAAATAAGCTGAACAGAGCAATACCCCTCTTCTTCCAATTCCTTACCATCTACTAGTATAGTTCCTTTACTTGGTTTAAGTATTCCTGCCATTATTTTTGCTAGTGTACTTTTTCCACAACCTGAAGAACCAAAAATTCCTACTATTTCACCAGCTTTTATATTTAAACTAATATCTTTAAGAATAGGCATTCCTTTTAAATAATTAAATGAAATATTTTTTATTTCTAACATTTTTACACCTCATTCTATTAACTATATTTTTATTCTAAACTTGGTAATTCTAAATTCAACTTTTTACATTGTAGTCTAATATCTTCCATATCTGTTTCTTCAAAATCATTTTGAGGTAAGGCTCTCCAAAAGGCTTTTGTTAATGGGTGTCTAATATATTTTTCTCCTTTTAGAAAATCTTTTGTATTTAAAGTTTCTAAAATGTGCCCTCCATAGAAAATTGCCATTTTATCTGCAACATTACAAACTAAATCTATATCATGAGTAATTAGTAAAATTCCTTTTCCATCATTTGCCATATTTCTAAAATGATTTAAAACTTCAATAGCCAAATCTAAACTTAACCCAGGAGTTGGTTCATCTGCAATTATTAAATCTGCTTTTGATAAAATTGTATTTGCAATTAATACACGCCTCGCCATACCACCAGATAATTGAAAAGGGTATTTACTTAGATCAGCCTTAGTAAAGCCTAATGTATCCATAACTTTAAAAAAATCTTGCTGATTTATACCTTTTCTCATAAGTTGATCTTCTATAGTCATTAAAGGATCTAAATAAGCAATAGATTGTGGAACAAAAGTAATTTCTTTTCCTCGTAATTGAGATAACCTATTTTCATCAACTATTTCATTTTTAAATTTAATTTCAGCAGACACCACTGCATTTTTAGGTAAAATTCCTAAAATAGCATGTGCCATAAGACTTTTGCCACTTCCAGATGAACCTGCAATTGCTAGTATTTCTCCTTTTTTTATAGTCACATTTAAATCAAATACCATTTGATGTAACTTTTGGTTTAATAATTTATCATACATATTAAAACCTATATTTAAATTTTTTACTTCTAAAATATTCATAACATTACTCCTGTCCTGTATTAGGATTAATAATTTTTTCTAAATTATGTCCTATTGCATCAAAAGCAAATACCATAAGCATAAGAGCCAAACCTGGAAAAAAAGCTAACCACCAATATCCAGAAGTAATATATCTCATTGATTCTGACAAAATAACTCCTATTGCTGGTTCTTCTGGTGGCAATCCGAATCCTAGAAATGTGATCCCTGCTTCATGTAGTATTGCATGCGGAAATAATAGTACTACTCCTACAATGAATTGAGGGATAATATGTGGTAAAATATGTTTAGAGGCTATTTTAACATTGCTAGTTCCTAACTTCTTAGCTATTACTATATATGGCTCTCCTTTAATAGATAAAATTTCTGCTCTTATAATTCTTGATAGGGTTGTCCAGTGAGTTAATGCTACACCTACTAATATTCCCATTGTTCCTTTACCTGTTAAAATGGAGATTAATACCAACAGTATAAGATGAGGCATACCTTGAAATAAATCAATAAGCCATAAAAAAAATTTATCAATTTTTTTTCCAAATATAGCACATGCCGAACCAATTATTACTGCAAATACACAACTAACAAGTGATGCAACTACCCCTATAATTAAGCTAGTACTAAGCCCTTTTATAGTTCGTGTTAACATATCTCTTCCCATCCAATCAGTTCCAAATATATGTTTTAAACTAGGAGGATTATTCCGAACAGTGAAGTCTACTCCATAGCTATTTTTATCCATAAATCCTCCCCATATTAAAATAATTAAAAGAAAGACTACTGATACTACTATATATAGTAAGGTTTTTTGCCTTAAATTTAATTTCTTATAATTAGATTTTTTTTGGAGTAAAGCATTATCTATCATTATACATTCCCTCCCTTATTCTAGGATCTATAATAGGATACAGAATGTTTGCACATAAATTTCCTACAAATACAAATATTGCAGATACTAAAGTTATTGCAAGGAGTAAAGGCATGTCTCCTTTTACTCCAGCAATTTTAGTTATATTCCCTAAACCTGCATATGAAAATACATTTTCAACAAGCACAGAACCTCCAAAAAGTTCGCTGATAGATGCAAATTGGATAGTTACTGCTGGTAAAAGTATATTTCTAATACCATGTTTTCTAATAAATTCCCATAACTTTTCTCCATTTACTTTAGAATATAAAAAATATTCACTATTTAAAACATCTATAAGTTTTTCCCTTGTATGTAATGCAATTTTTGATATTCCTAAAATACTTAATGTCATAGCTGGTAGAATCATATGATGAATTCTATCCCATAGTGATATATCTTTCTCTATAACACCAATAGGTGCAGACATTCCTACAGGAAACCAACCTAATTTAACTGCAAAAAACATCAACATAAGAATAGCAAACCAAAAAGTAGGCATTGATGCAAATAGGTATGATATTTTTTGTATTATTTGGTCTATGACTCTTCCATGATAGGCTGCAGCAACTATTCCTAAGATAAAACCTATTATCCCTGATAGAAGCCATGAAGTTAACATAAGCATAAAAGTATTACTAGCAGCTTTAGAAATCAATTCAGATACTGGTTTGTTATATATAAAAGAATCTCCCATATTTCCAGTTAGTGCTCCTTTTATCCAATTAAAATATTGAACTATTGAAGGCTGATCTAAACCCCATACTTTAACTAAATAGTCATATTGTTCTTGTGTAACATTACTATCAGCTCCTAAATAACTAGAAACAGGATCTATTGGTGTTAACTTCATCAACAAGAAAGTTATAATAGAAATAGCAAATAACAAAAAGAACAGCTTAGCTATTTGCCATATAATTTTTTTCATCTATACATCCTCCCTTTATTTTTTAAAATCCCATTCTTCTATATTTGCCATAAGTGATAAATCTCTAGCATGAGTGTGCAATTTTTGTCTTCCTAAATCTAAACCATCTCTTACAAAATATAAATGTTCCAAATAACAAATTGTACAGTATGGAGCATCTCCTAATACACTTCCTCCTTCTTTTCCATCCCATAAAGCCTTTTGCCAATTTTTTATAGCAACTTTTTCATCTGTTGCTAAATAGGCAGCTCTAATATGTTCATCAACAGTAGGGTTATTTTCTCTTACAATATTAGACCAAGGTCCACCTATTCTTTCACTAAAATAAAATCTTGCAACAACTTCTGGTGTATATTGTCCTCCACCAATTACACAGGCATCTGAAGATTGTCTTTTTTCCATTTCTGTCCAATCTGAACCTTCAGGAATAACATTAATACCAATTTTTTTACATTGAACTGCAAAAGCTTCTGCACAAGATTGTCTAGTATCATCTGAAGCTGGATAAAGTAATCTAAATTCTGCTTTAACTCCATCTTTTTCACGAATACCATTATCTTTCATTTTCCAACCTGCTTTATCCAATATTTCATTAGCTTTTGCTATATCACCATTTTTAAATTCTTTTCTTATTTCATCTTTAATTCCCCAAGGTAATGAATCAAAGAAATCAAAAATAACTTCTCCATATCCATAAAGAACATTTTCAATAATTTCTTGCCTATCTACTCCATAATTTATGGCCTTACGAATTGCTATATCTGATGTCACATCATTTCCCATAGGATTACCTTTTTCAGTAAGTTTTTCTGATTTTTTAATTGTAGGCATAGAAATAGCCCTAAAATCCATTGTTTTAGTGGCTAAAATACTATAATTTTCAACTTTTTCTTGAGCCATAGCTTCACTTACATTTACAATATCTATGTCTCCTGCTTTTATTGATGCTAAGGCTGTATCTGGAGTCATTGTTACTAAGGTTAATCTTTTAAATTTAGGTTTTGTCCCATAATATTCTTCATTTCTATCTAAAATAAGTTGTTGACCTTGTGTATAACTCACAACTTTATATGGTCCTGAGCCTATAGGATTTAAGCTATATGTATTAGTATCTTTATATGCATGTTCTGCAACAATGCCTAAATTAGCTGCATTGTAAATAAAAGTTGAACATGGAGCAGAAAAAGTAAATTTAACAGTTTTGTCATCTAATGCTTCAGCTTTTTCTAACAATTTAAAATCAAAAGTAGTTCCTATTTCTTTAGTCTTATTAAATGTGAAAGCTACATCTTTTGCTGTTAATTTTTGACCATCACTAAATTTTACATCTTCTCTTATTTTAAAAATCCAAGTTTTACCATCTTCACTTACTTCATAATTTTCAGCAAGATCTTTAATAATATTATTTTCAAAATCAAAATCTAGTAATTTAGATTGTATCAAAGTTACACCATAATTTCCCCAGCCTTTACAAGGATCAAATCCCTTTTCTAACATAGACTGACCTACTCCTACTATAACCTCTTCTTTATTTTCTAATCTTTCAATTTTACTTGCTTCTTTAATTTCAGATGAATTTTTCTCACAACCTAAAAAACTAAACATCAGAGTTACAGCTATTACAGAAATACCAATTTTTAGAATCTTTTTCATTTTTACTTCCTCCTTGTATTGATTTAAAATAAAAAAGCCATGCATCGTAAAAAAGCATAGCTATTGCATACTAAGAGCCTTACTCTTTATCTTTTCCACGAGATAGAGCAATTCAATTATGCAGGTCTTCTGACTTATGATTTATATTTCTTCACCTTCCCAGATAAAATCCAGTGGTATAAAACAAGAAAAAACTCAATTACAGCGACGGGCTCGTTTCGGTATCTCACCGAATTCCCTCTTAGCCTTAAAAAAATAAGGAACATAATTGACATGATATTTAATTTTTTCTAGATATAAAATTTAGTATTTTGATACTATATTTTAATGAATATATAATATTGTAGCAGAGAATTATAGTTTTTACAAGATAAAATAGTTTTTTAAATAAAAAAATGATATTAATAGAATTTTATATCTCTATCAATATCATTTGATAAAAAGCCAGTTACCAGACTCAATAAATTTTAAAATACTGACTTTGTTTATTTTTCATAAGTAGATTTTATAAATAATTCTTCCAATTGTTTTTCATCAACAGTGTTAGGAGCTTCTGTCATTAAACATTGTCCTTTATTTGTTTTAGGGAAAGGAATTACATCTCTTATAGATTCTTCTTTTAACATAACCATAAGCCATCTATCTATACCAAATGCTAGTCCACCATGAGGAGGTGCACCATATTTAAAAGCATCTAAGAAGAAACCAAATTTAGCTTTTGCTTCTTCTTGTGAAAGTCCTAATCTATCAAACACCATAGATTGAATTTTTGGATTAAATATTCTTATAGAACCTCCACCTATTTCAGAACCATTTAAAACTAAATCATAAGTATTAGTTCTAATATCTTCTGTTTGTCCAGCTAAGAATTTATCTAAATCTTCTGCTTTTATAGAAGTAAAAGGGTGATGTTCTGCCTTATATCTTTGTTCTTCTTCATCGTAGTCAAACATTGGAAAATCAACAACCCATAAGAATTTAAAATCATCTTTGTTTATTAAATCTAAATCTTTACCTATTTTTAATCTCAATGCTCCAAGTGCAGAAACAACAACTTTTTTCTTATCAGCAACTATAAAAATTACATCTCCTGTTTTAGCTTGTGTTTTTTCAATTATTGCTTTCATTTCATCTTCGCTTAAAAACTTAGCAATAGGAGAAGTTATTCCATCAGCAGTAAGTTTTATATAAGCAAGTCCTTTTGCTCCAAAATATGTTTTTACATATTCTTCATACTCAGAAATAACTTTTCTTGAGAATTTTTCATTTGCATTAGGTGCAACAACTGCTTTAACAAGTCCACCATTTTGAACAGTAGAACTGAAAGCATTAAAAGAAGAATTCTTAACTATGTCAGATAAATCTTTTAATTCAACTCCAAATCTTAAATCTGGTTTATCAGAACCAAATCTATCCATAGCTTCTGCATAAGGCATTCTTTGGAAAGTATAATTAGCTTCTTCACCTGTTACATTTTTAAATACATATTTTGCTAAACCTTCTATTTCATTCATAACATCTTCTTTTTCTACAAAAGACATTTCAATATCAAGTTGTGTAAATTCAGGTTGTCTATCTGCTCTTAAATCTTCATCTCTAAAACATTTAGCAATTTGGAAATATTTTTCAACTCCACCTATCATTAAAAGTTGTTTAAAAAGTTGTGGAGATTGAGGTAAAGCATAAAATGTTCCTGGGTTTGTTCTACTAGGAACTAAGAAATCTCTTGCTCCCTCAGGAGTAGATTTTGTAAGTACAGGGGTATCTACATCTAAGAAACCTGCCTTATCCATATAATTTCTAATAGACATTATCATTCTATGACGCATTTTTAAGTTATTTAACATCTTGCTTCTTCTAATATCAAGATATCTATATGTCAATCTCATATTTTCACTTAAATTATCATCTACACCAGAAATTTGAAAAGGTAAAGTATCACAAGCATTTAAAATTTCAATTTCTTTTGCAAAAACTTCTATTTCTCCTGTTGGAATATTAAGATTTTTATTTGATCTTTCCTTTACTTCTCCCACTACTCTGATGACAGATTCTGATTTTAATTTTTGTACTTCTTCTAAAACTTTTTCTGATAGAAGTTCATTGTTAAAAACTATTTGAGTTTTACCTTCTCTATCTCTTAAATCAATAAATGTCAGACTTGTACTAACATTTCTTTTTGTATCTACCCAGCCAGATAGAGTTACAACCTCTCCAATATTTTTTACTCTTAACTCACCTAAATTATGTGTTCTGTATACCATTTGTTAAAACGCTCCCTCTATTTGATTTGATTTATAATTTCTTCAATCTTTACTTCTTTTTGTTCTCTTGTAGAAAAATCTTTTAATAAAACTATACCTTTATTAAGTTCATCTTCTCCAAGAATAATACAGTATCTAGTTTCTAATTTATCAG
>ERZ773003.1917-NODE-1917-length-11126-cov-2.751242_pt1 | contig 11126 bp, 10 predicted proteins | sample MGYA00580668_ERZ773003 | MGnify/ENA primary metagenome ERZ773003 (study PRJEB29015, sample SAMEA2738002) | human oral metagenome | biome: human oral; feature: human-associated habitat; material: dental | place: China | collected 2126 ... | reverse complement strand
CTGGAGCTCGGCGCCGGCCTCCACGAAGCAGTCGTTCACGCCCGCCTCCTCCACGTCCATGACGTCCGCGAACAGGCGGATGCCGCGGTCGTAGTTGAAGGTCTTGGTCTCGAACTCGTAGGTGATGGCTCCGGTCTTGTAGCCCACGTTGCGCGTGTAGTCGCCCAGCCCCGTCACGGAGATCTTCGGGATGAGGATCTCCTTGGCGTTGTGGTCCGCGCGCACCATGCGGCGGCCGGAGTTGAGCACGCCCGAGACGGACGCCCTCTGGTACACCTCGTCGATCACCGAGGTGTAGTTCTGTGCGAATGCGATGCTGTTAGGCATTGTTCAGCCCTCCTCGTCTAGTTCTGCTTCTTGTTGTCGGAATCGTCGTCGGTGAGCCCGGCTATCTCGCGCCAGTGCTTGAGCGTCTTGCCCTCGTCGGACGCGGCGCCCGCGTTGGGAAGCCCGGTCGTGCCGGAGCCGCCGTTGCCGCCCTTGGCGTGCTTGCCGGTCGCCTCGAAGAGCCAGGGTTCGGCCTCCTTGAGCTTGTCCACGTCGTTGCCGTGGTCGCTGAGGAGCGTGCGTGCCGCCTTCACGTTGCGCACGCCCGCGAGCTGCAGCTTGAAGTCGATGCGGTCGCTCTCGCCCTGGGCCTTGAGCTCGGCGATCTCGCCGCGCAGCCGCTCGGCCGTCTCGGCGTTCTTGGTCGCCTCGGCCACCTGGGCCTCCAGGGAGGCGATCTTCTCGTCGCGCTCGGCGATCTGCTTCTCGTAGTCGGTCTCGTTGCCGCCTACCTGCGACTGGCCCTGTTGTTGCGTTTCCTGCTGCTCCTGGCCCTGCTGTTGCGACGCGTCCTGCGCACCCTGCGTGGCTTCCTGGCCGCCATTGGTCTCACCGTCCATGTTCCTGCCTGCCTTTCGTCTCGTAAGGCGGGCAGAGACGAACAATGCCCGCACCTTTACCGGTACGGGCATCGTCGCAGCGTGTCACAAGTTGCTATGGCATCGCAAGCGTAGCTGCTAATCGTGATTGTCAGAATAACGATGGGCTGGTCTTCTGAGCTGCCTTTTCAAGTTCCGCAAGAGCTTTACCGACAATGCTCGGCTCTGCAGAAGTCAGTGCTTCCAGATCCTCGAGAGACCTCAGCTCATGACAGCTGAATGTCTCGTCATCGAATTCGGCAGAAGGGGCCTTGTACAAGACAACGGGTCTTCCGGCACTAAGCAACTGGTACATGTTCCGCAAACTGCCTTTGCTGACAGACGTATTTCCAAAGCGATTGACATAGGTGCTTTGCCAGATTACGAATCCGAAATCTGCGATAGCGCCCATCGCCTGATCCTTCGCGGTCTCGAGTTCCCGTCTGTTGCGAACGTTTCCGGCCTTGTCCGTCTTTACGTTCGAATCGGGCTCGATCTTGCGGACATCCCAGGCATCGAGGATGCCCTTAACACGTGGCCTGTCATGTATCGTGAACACAGTCACGTTCTTGTACGTGCGCGACTCGAGATAGCGCAGGATGGCGGCATCAACGCCACGCTCGGAATCGCCCACGACGATGTCAAAGCCCGAGTCGATAATCCTATCGACTCGCTCTCTTACCTCGTCAGGGACGTAAGGTATCTCCCTTGACCCGCTAATGAATATCGTCGTCATAAGCAGCGCTACCCTTCATGCCGCCGAAGATGTTTTTGCAGAGCGACAGGAAGTAGACCTCCCGCGCTCCCTTTTCCCTCAATGCCCTTATACAGGCCCTGAGCGTGGCGCCCTCGCCATACGTGTCGTCGACTAGGAGTATCGCCTTGCCCGAGAAGTCCCTGATGCAACGCACGTCTCCCGGCGCCAGCTCGGTTCCGCTTGGCCTGCTCTTGGACTCGATACTCGACCGTTTTGTTAGCGCGTTCTCGAAGCCGTAGCCTTGTTCTGATATGAGCTGAGCGAGCAGGTGTACCGGCTGGACTTTCCGCCTCTTCGACGAGGGTGCGGGCACGATTACGAGATCGCGCCTCTCACCGCCGGTTAGCCGGCCGATCACTCCGCATTCCCATATGCGGTTTGCCACCTCTGCAATCATGTCCGGTTTCAAGGAATCATCAATGCGGGCATCGTATTTAATCATGTGCACAAGCGCCCCGAGTGACGAGTACGTGCTGCCCCCATGTCCGGCAATTGCCTCGCGATATGGCTGCATGGCGAGACCACGGTCAAGCCCGCTTTCGACGATGGGAATCATCACGGTGGTCCCGCATCCGCCTTTGCCGCGCGAGCAATGCTTCGCGCCAGCGATGGCCGTGCTCGGCACCAACGCCTCCATGCCGCACGCTATGCACCTGTTCGGATTCGCGGAAAGGCTTCCCGCGCTTCTGCCGGCTGTGCCCTCTGTAGTAGCAGCCCGCTCCCGTACGGGAAGGTTGGCAGAGAATTCATCTGTATGAACATTGGCCTCAAGCTCACGGGCATCGCCCTCGTAGGGAACGCCGAGACTCAGCCTCCGCATCTCCTGTAGCATCACCTCGGCTCTGTCGGAGCCTAGATCGCATGCCGCGTTGAGCCAGTATGCAGCCTGTTCGTAGTCTTGCGGCACTCCATCGCCCTTTTGATAGGCTATCCCGCGCTCAATGTATGTTTCGGCTTTGCCCAATTCCTGCACCATGCTTCCAAAGCGTCGCTTATCTCATGAGGAGCATCACAAGACATATGAGGTCGATTGCCCCTAGGCCGATAGCAGCACAGATGGGCACGAAGAGCTTCTTGCTGACGGCATCCGCACTCTCCGTGATCTTGCCTTCCAGCTCCTTGATCGCATTCTGTGCCTTGGTGACCTCGGCTTCCAGGGAGTCGAGCCGTGCAGAGGTGGCGTTCTTGAACCCGAGTATGTCGGTCTGGAGTTCGTCACGCGTCCTCTCGTGCTCCTTTAGGGTTTTAGTCTTGATGTCGTCGAAGGCCTCGTCTTGTGCCTTGCCAAGCTCACCGAACGAACCCTCGACTGTTTTTACGAGTTCGTCGCGTGCGGCCTCAGTTTCGGCACTGACGGTCGACAGTGTTTCTTCGACGGCTTGCTTTAGGGATTCGATCTGCTCTGACGCTGCCGCACGTTGTTCGTCCGCTGCTTTTCGTACCTCCTCGAGCATGGCCGTCGAGTCACGATGCTGTGCGTTTAGCGTTTCGGTCAAGGGTTTCAGCGCCTCGATGATCTGGGCGGCGTTATCTGCTGCCTTGTTACCGGCTGCTGTCGCGCTCTCAAGCTCGTCGGCCGAGCGGGCTATCAGCCCGTGTATTCCTTCGGCGTCCTCGTTGAGCGAGGTAATCGCGTAGTTCAGTCGCTCTATGTTTGCCTCTCGTGAGCTCATCTCACACTCCTTCTACTCCAGGTTGACTTGAGCTTGCTGTCGGCCTCGTTCACGAGATAAGCAAGCGAGACTATGTCGTTGAGTTTCTTGTATGTCTGCAACGCTCGCCCAGGCGCATGCTTGACCACGGCGGTCCCGAATGCGTCCCTCGCCTCGTCACTAGCGCTCGTCAGGAATTCGAGAGAGGCGTCGAACAGCTCGTCTGCATCCAGGCTTGGATACTCGCCGATCGTCGTCTTGACAAATTCGAACAGGCTCTCGATGTCCGGCTCGGAGAACGTCCCGGCCAGGAGCCTTGCCATCAGGGTCGACCATTCGAGGCCGATGTTGGCGTGGAAGCTCTCGCGGTAGCGGTCGCAGAGCGCGGCGATGGAGGCGATCTCCTTTGGGTCTTTGAGAACGTCCCTCTGTACAGCGGGGTCGTCTGTCAGCTCATAGGTGGTGAAGAGCCTCGTCCAGGTTCCGATATTTACCGTATCGCGCACGATGGCGTCCAGCTGGTCGTTGCTCTCGGTGTCTAGGCGGAAGTAGCTGTTTATGTAGTCGCGTATCTCTTGCTCGCTGCGGTCCGATTCGCACAGGTCGAGCATGTTACCTATTGCCCGCCTCCTGCTGAAGACGATGTTGTCGCTTGTCCATAGCAGCAGGGTGTCGATGAGACCGATGAGCTTGTTGCCTTTGGGTGCTTTCAGATACGCGTCAACGTACTTGCGGTGCGATGGCGAAGGGTCCTCAAAAGAGAAGGTCGGGTTGTGCCTCTTGATGTAGGTTTGCAGCGCATCCCTCACGAACGCTTCGCTGTCACCGCCGATCTCGCGCATTTCGACGTCGTAGGTCTCAGTGTTGTAGTCGACGGTCCAGTCGATGACAATTCCCAGGATGGCGAGCTTGTACAGGGCGTCCTGGGTCCCAATGCGCACCTCAGACTTCACCGTCTTCTTTTCGGCCGCTGCGCGCTGTCTGGCACGTTCGTTGGCGGCATCCCGCGTGAGCTCCTTGACCAGGTCCCACTTCACGGTTACATGCCCGTCCTTGCCGCGATTCCTGTAGAGCCACTTGAAGGTCTCGACAATAGCTTCGCGTTCGATGAGCAAGTCTTCGTGGTTTCCGCTCCAGAGGAAGAAGAGGGTATCGAGGTCGCCCACGAGGTTTGGCTGTAACCCGATGATATCTTTGACGGTGGTCCCTTCCTCGAACAGGTGCCTCGCCTCGCCGGGGTCGTTCTCGTTCGAGTACAGGATGTAGCATTCCGAGTCGTTGTGTTCAGGATCGCGTCCCGCACGGCCTGCTTCTTGGTAGAAAGCCTCGACTGACCAGGGAAGCCCGTTATGGATCGTGTACCGGATGTTTTTCTTGTTCACGCCCATGCCGAATGCCTTCGTGGCGCTCATGACGGTGAACTGGTTGTCGAGGAATTCCTCTTGGATGCGCGAACGCTCGTCCTCTCTGCCCCCATGGTAGGAATCTGCAAGTATGCCGCGCCCTCTCAGGTGGGCCAGGACCCCCTCGCACGTTGCGGGGTACTTGTAGAAGTTGTCCCTGAGGTTAGAGAAAATGATTCCGCAGATGGAATCCTTTCCCCTCGGCGCGAAGATGGTATCGACTCCTTCGGTCTTCTGGAAGTATCGGTCAATCTGATCGAGTACCTCGTCGAGCTTGGCCCCCCGGTCCTGCCCTTCGACTCTCACGATGTGATACTTGAGTTCGGGCCGGTCGAGGCTTGTAGAGGTCTGCACGTTGGCCTTGGTGATCTCGAGTTCGCTGAGCAGGTCCTCTAGGACGTTCCTCGAGGCCGTTGCGGTCAGGGCGATGATCTGGGCTTCTTTGCAGTACTTCTTAATGGTTCCGTAGAGCTTCAGGTAGGAGACGCGGAAGTCGTGGCCCCACTCGGAAAGACAGTGCACCTCGTCGATTACGGCATACCCGAAGTGCCTGCGGTTGGAGAGTTCGCTGAGCTGTTGCCTGAAGTCGATGGTCTGGAACCTCTCGGGAGAGATCCAGATGAAGAAGTACTTGCCTTTGCCGAAGGCGTCGAGGACGACGTTCTTGTCCGTACGGTCCATCTGGCTCTCGATGCGCCCGACGCGATCGATGCCGAACTCGTGCGCGTTGAGTTCTTGGTCCTGGATGAGCGAGATGATTGGGCATACGACGAAGTTGATGCAGGGCTGCAGCAGGCACGCCATCTGGTAACAGAGCGACTTACCGGAACCCGTCGGCAATATGCCTAGCGTCACGATTCTCGCCAAGGCCCTACGGATGATACCGTCTTGCCCGGGCCTGAAATCGTCGTACTCGAATATGTATTTGAGGAAGAACGACAGCGCTTTGTTCACCTCGTCACGACGTTCAGGATCGTCAGTTTTGTAGGTTATCGGCTCGGCATGGGAAACGGTGAAGAAGTCGTGTTGTTCGTAGTAATCGTTCCTGGCATACACGACCTCAGGAGCAGATTCGAGCTCGGACCACATCTTGGTCGCGGACACGTCGAGTCTTACGTCCGGAGAATCCGATGATAGCCTTAGTTGTGGCCGGTTGAATGGCCTGTCCATGAGTATGCAGATGTTCTCGAAGAGGTCGAACACGTCTTCGATGCAGCACAGTATGAGTTCTTCCGCGCCGACGTCTGGCCTGTCACACGCGAAGTCGATCGTCCAGGATGGGTCATCGGGCGAGAGCATGCCCCGCTTTACAAGGGTGATGATAGCCATCTGGGAACGTATTGCTATCTCGTAGGATAAGACCCGGCTCTCATCGACTTCTACTGGCAAATCTTCGCCATCGTCGAATCTTTCGCATAGTGCCCGTGCAGCTTCTGCGGCGCTGAGGTCGCCAACCTTCACGCGCACAGTCTCGATGCCGTTAGCCTGCAGGTATAAATCCCGGTCGCGGTCGAGAAATGACTGAGGGCCTCTATCGTGCTGAGAGCCGTCTATCTCGATGACGAGGTTCGCGCGTGGGCAGTAGAAGTCCACACGCTGCTCCGTGAACCTCTGGTCACAATCGGGGACGATGTCGCTTATCAGCGCCTCTGGCAAGATGTAGTTAATGATGTATCGCTTGCCGAGCGGAAGCACTTTGGGCAGAAGAGCCGCGAAGAAGTCGCCAGCTGGATTGAAGCTCCCATCGGGCGTGCCCTTGATGGTATTTGCCCACATGTGGTCATGCGTGATGAGTCTTCTTGCCGGCCTATCAATGTCTAGCTTGATGCGATCGCCGAGCAAACCGGCAAGCCGCTGGGATGGGTGTGTCGGCATGCCCCTCTGCAGGAGGTTCTCGGCTACGCAGGCAATGGGAGCCCATTCGCTCTCGATTGTGCCGAACTGCTCGCAGCCAAGAAGCACGTAATTGCTGCGCCGGTAAACGTATGACGAAGAAACCTATTCATAATCCGCTAATCAAGTCGTTCCATCATTGGATATAATGCTATTCTGCCTTCAATCATGATCTCGCTTCTCTTTTCACGCGTTAAAACTCGATGTCATCGAACGTGAACGCCTCCAATGCAAGTTCAACAAGCTTCTTTGTTCTCGATTCGATCTGCTCTTTTGTCCAGCCGTCAACGCTTACCAGGTCGTCGTTGAGGTTCAGCCCGTTGCGGTAGCCGACGTTCGAACCGTTCGAGTCCTTGCGGTCACGCTTCTCGACGAAGGGCATGTTGCTCAGCTTCGAGTTGTAACCGGTGATGGTGAGATTACCCAGGGTGTGGACGTGCGTGGCCTGGATCTCCTGAGCCCTTGTCTTGTCTCCGCCGCCGATCATGTCCACCCAGCTCGCGGGGATGTTCTCGCCCTGCGGGAAGACGTGTTCGATCGTCCACACGTAGTTGCCCGACGGATAGCGCTCCCAGAGCCCTTTCATCTCCTTGGTGACGCTCGGTTCTGCGAGCACGGTGAGAATGTGGCGCGTCATGTCTGGGTTCACGTCGTATATCGGACCTTCAAGGCGCTCCTTGAAGGTCGCGTCGCTCGCCGATATATCGACTAGCCTCCGCTTGATGTACCGAGCAACTTCCACGCTCTTTATGCTCTCATCCTCGATGCCCTCGCATATGTTGATGAACAGCCGCTCCAGGTCGCGGGTGGGCGGCGTGTCGGTCACGTTGCGTCGCACAAAGAATCTCACGAGAAGCGCCACGATACCGGATATCAGGCTGTTATCCAGGCTAAGCTCCGGCTTCCTCTTCATGAGGTAGAGGAGCATCAGGTAGGAGGGGACGCCCTGGGCACGCGCGATCTCCACGAGCTGCCGCTCGAGCTCGCTGTCCATGCCCTCTCGGTCTACCCCGATGATCTGTGAGTAGATGGCCGAGTTGCAGATGAGCTCGTCGAGCACGCCCAGTGCGCCAGGGTCCTGTCCGATTCTCTTCTCGTATATCTTGAGCAGGTTCGAGCGGGTGGCCACCGAGCCCAGCGGCAGCTGAGCACCGCCATCCTGCACGAAGGGCCTGTTGACGTCACGTCTAAAGGCGTCGTAGTTCTGGCGGAAGAAGCGTTCCTGCGTGGCATAGTCGTCGCCGAGGTTGCGCAGCACCTCCTGCCATTGCTCGAAGTAGTAGTCGAGCTCATCCCCATCCGCATCCGCCACTTTGGCGAGAAGCGTATTCTTGATCAGGTCCACAGCGGAGAGGGGAACGCCTCGGTTGTTCAGCGACGCGAACAGCGTGTACGCATCAGCATGGCTGTCGACGTTGATCTGCACGAGCACGGCGGAGCAGAGCAACCTGCTCTTGTCTAGCAAGGTGCGCACGGCATCGTCGTCGCCCATCTCAGCGATCTCACCGCCGAGCCTGTCGTAGAAGTATTCGAATGCCTTCGACATCTTGCGCACGCCATGGTACTTGGGCTGTTGCATCACGACGGAGAGTCCGGCGCGCTCCTTGAGGATCCAGCGGTAATCGTCCTGGTTGTGGTTCTGCACCTGCGGTACGACACGCGTCATGCCTTTATTCGACTTAAGCACGAGCCTGTTACGAAGAGGCCTTACGTCGTCAAGCTGCATGTCCTCATCGATGGCGTCGGGGTGCTCGTTGATGCGGGCATACAGTGCAGCAAGCAGCAGGCTGATGGTGGTCAGTCGCTGCTGACCGTCGATGACCTCGAAGTCCACGATGTTGGTCTTCGGGTCTATCTCGCCTTGGATTACGATGATGGACCCGAGGAAGTAGCCAGGGTCGTTGTCGAAGACGTCGTCATAGAGGTTTGCCCAATCGCGCTGGCCCCACGTGTACTCACGTTGGTAACGCGGAATGTTGTAGACCTTCAATGCATCGGTGGATAGGATGCTGGCTATTGAGGGGTCGCTTACGTTCTTAATCATCTTGTCCCGATTCTCGATAGCATTGTTAGAACAATCTGCCTGTTCTTGGCGCGATAGAGGTATCAAAGGGCACCGAAAGCAGTTCTTTCGGCTCGAGCTTTCTGAGCCCGCCGCCATATTCCCGTCCGGAGTTAATCAATGTTGATGATGCTATGTTGTTTAACGAGATACAAATCTCGTCAAGCTCTCCATCTGTGAGAGCACTACATGGATACAAGCAAAGATAGGCGGTTGTAACGACGGCCTTTGACTTGTTCCTAACGAACCGGAACGGCTGCTCGTCTGATCGGCTCATGTACGTGCAGACTTTGGATCGAGATATGCTGAAATGACTGCTAGCTGTCGTGCTTCTTGCGCATTCCTGATTATCGGGTCAGACGTAGCTCCGCATAGGCGATCGGCCACAACGGATTTCGCAACGAACAAGTCCATCTTGAAAGGATCCTGTTCGTAGCCGAGCCAGTTGATAAGCTGCCTGTCAAGTAGACGATTAATGACATTGAGTAAAGCGGGTATCTTGCTGTTAATAAAAGCCTGCCTGCCTCTCGTAGGCAGCCTGCCTTCCTCCATTGCCTTAACTTGCGTTCGAGAAACGTCTGCTAAACCGGCTAATCTGTCGCGTGCAATGGCTGGAGCGCAAAGCATTCGAAGCGCAGTTAAAGATTCGGGACTATCAATAAGAAGCTGGGGACTCAGACTACGCAAATTATTGCTCTTTTTGAAAATGGCATCGACTGAATCCATGCAGGCACCACGCGCCGACTGATAGGTTTGGGGAGCGAAGTCCGTGAACCAGTTATTGTACTGCAGCACCGATTGTCGAGTATCGTCGTTCCATCTGTTGGGTTTATCCGCGTTAATCATGGCTCTACCTACCGTTCAATTAGTGACTCGTGGCTCTTAGAAAGCTTCTCAATCATGCATAGCTTCACAAATGAAGTGAAGTTCATGCCTGATAGAGTGGCAGCCTCTTTTGCAGAGTCGCGCAGAGACCGTGGCATGCGGATCGTCACTGGAACCAGTTCCGAATCGACAAGAAACGTCTGAATCTCAGAGGTGTTAGCTCCTGATTCTAAAAGATCCGTGTATTTCATCGACTGTCCTTACCCAAGACTGCCAAGAGCAATACGAAACGCAACATATTCTAACAGACCGCGACATTGCTGAGATTAGCTGACAGCTAAGAAGGCAGAGGAACGCAACAGAACGAATCGCAGGTGAACGACACCGTTGACGAGAAGATCGTAAGCGGTAAGAGAGAAGAACGTGCGGATGGAGAGAAGACCGTGGCGAATGAGAAGAACGCGCACACCGGAACCGCGACCGTCTCCCGAACGTTGAACCTGCGACCGTACCTTTGCTGGTCGCCACCGAGATCGTGATCGTCGCGTTGTTGAATTTATCTGCCGCCGGGCCGTGCGCACAAGTTCATCGAGTCTCTCGACCCCGAGCCCGACCTCGACCTCGAGTGTGCCTACCTTCTTGCCATCACCATGGGCCTGCGCCGTGGCGAGATCTGTGGTCTCTCGTGGGGCGACATCGACTTCGACCGCAAGGTCGCCGACATTCGCCACTCCTACGACTACATGGAAAGCCTCAAGGCCACCAAGACCAAGGCAGGCACGCGCGTGCTGCCCACGAGTCTCAGCCGTTGGTGGACCGAGGACCGACCGAAGTATGGTCTGAACGACTGGTGCCTCCATGAGTTCCGCCATACCTACCTGACCCTGCTTGCCATCAACGGAGTCCACCCCAAGGTGATGCAGGAACTCGCCGGCCACTACAGCTCCCAGATCTCCATGGATATTTACACCCATGTGAACATGGATTCTAAGCGCGAGGCCGTGGCCGCAGTCGCATCTGTTTTCTAGCCGCCCAGAGCGCCACTTTTGCAGCCTGGTACGAATCGAGCACGATTCGTACCAGATTCGTACCAGCCAGCCCGCCGAGACGAAAGGAGTAGCCAACTTTAAGGCTCTGACCAGCGAATTTGTAGACGCGATTTGAAAGGGGGTTTCTAATGCGTCTGTTGAGTGGGGATGAGCCGAGGTCAGGTTTGTAAAACCACCCGCGACCATTCACTGAAACGCATAGCGGCGCACAACTTGTATCCAGCCAGAGGTCGCCCTCGTAGCGCTTTCTCACGTGCATGCTGCCGAACCTGCCTTGGGCCTCTTCGACGCGCGCAACCATCCGTGTGGCGAGCCTTGGCGATTTGCCGTCCTGACCAGTGTAGACGGCGAGGCGAATCCTCTCCCGACCGCTGTTGCCATTCTTGTCCAGGTTCCGTGCGCTGCGTCCGGGAACAGCGGGGCATCGGCGACAGCTTCCGCCTCGAAGCCCAGATGCCTGCGGAGGCGGGCGCGAACCGCCCTAGTCGGCGAGGCACGCCCCATCAGTGCCTCTCCCCCGCGTCAAGGCCGCGGAGGCTCCCGCTTGCGAACGCCACAAGGTGGACGGCCAGCATGAGCG
>ERZ773003.1916-NODE-1916-length-11126-cov-3.856291_pt1 | contig 11126 bp, 3 predicted proteins | sample MGYA00580668_ERZ773003 | MGnify/ENA primary metagenome ERZ773003 (study PRJEB29015, sample SAMEA2738002) | human oral metagenome | biome: human oral; feature: human-associated habitat; material: dental | place: China | collected 2126 ... | reverse complement strand
ATTAGTATAATTCAAAATACCATTCTTGCTCAGTGGTTCTTTATAGTAAGTTTGTAAAGCGATATTTTCAGAAATAGTCAAATCAAGGACCAAACCATCACGATGACGGTCTTCAGGGACATGACTGACTTTCATTTCCGTAATCTTACGAGGAGGCAAGCCAACTACGTCCTTACCTTTGATATTAATAGTTCCACCATTTATTAATTTCCCACCTATAGTTGTTTTACCACTAATATCTACATTTACTCCTCCAACATTTGCATTTGCCTTTGTTGGTGTTGCTCCTAAATCTGTAGATGATGCATCTATATTTATAGTTCCTCTATTCATTAGATTAGCAACTCCATCTTTATAGATAGCTGTTGCTCCATTTGTAGCATTAATTACACCATAGTTATAGATATTTCCACTGTAAGCTGAAATACCAAATGATACATTTTTACTTCCAGCATTAGAATCTACATCTGATGCTTTTCCACTAGCATTTAGTGTTGCTCCACTTTCTATTGTAATAGTTTCAACACCTTTACCAGTCATTATTCCTGTTGCTCCGTTTTTAACATCTAAAACTGAACCTGATTTTAATGTGATACTTCCACCATTTGCAGCATAAAGTCCTACTGATAATGGTTTGTCAACAGTCATATGTCCTGAATAACTAATATCTGAATTATCTCCAAATATTCCTATTGAGTTTTTATTTACATTTGAATCACTATATCCATTAGAAGCAATAGTAGTTTCTCCTACTGTTATATCTCCCACATGGTTAACTGTTGCATTCTTTCCATAAATACCAACAGCTTCTTTTCCTAAACTCATAGTCATATTACTATTAATTATATTATTAGCTCTTGAAGATCCACTATGTCCTGAACTTGAGTTTCCTATATAGTAAATTCCATATCCTTTATCACCAATAGTCATTGTTTGTGAAGATGATGTACCTATATTCATAGTTCCTGTTCCAGCTTTATATACTCCAATAGAATCTACTCCTACTGTTATATTTCCTGCTGTTGTAACATTTCCTGTTCCCTTAGAATAAATACCTATTCCATCATTATTAGCAACAGTTATATTTCCATTTTGAACTATATTAGCATTATCTGCATAAAGTCCTACAGCATTATTAGAGCCTACTGTTAAAAGACCTGTCGATGTTAATGTTCCTGAGTTCTTTATTAAAAGACCTACACCTTTATCAGCTACTGTAATGTTTCCTGTTGATAGTAAATCATTTCCATCAACATAAATTCCTACTCCATTTTTTCCTACTGATACAGCTGAGTTATTAGTTACTTTTGCTCCACCTTTTGCAAAGATTCCATAGCCATCATCAGCTACTGTTATAGTCTTTCCAGTTGCTGTTTTTACTTCAGCATTTCCATTCTTAAAGATACCTAATGAATTAGAACCTACTGTTATATCTCCTGTTGTTTCAACATCTCCATCATTTTCAGAGAATACCCCTTTACTGTCTGTAGCTCCTACACTTAAATCAGCTTGTATAATAGTCTTAGCATTAGAAGCCTGAACTCCTATTGCCCCATTTCCACCAACAGTCATATTTCCATTTACTATTGCATCTCCTTGACCTAGAGCTGTATTATTTAAGTATAGTCCAACTCCCTTATCTCCAATAGTCATATCTTTAGTTGTTATTGATGTTCCTTCACCATAGATACCTAATGAATTATTTCCTATTGTTGAAACTCCATTATTTATTACAGCTCCACCTCTTGAGTATATTCCTATTGAAGAATCTCCTGTTGAAGCTCCTACAGTTAATAAACCATTATTAGTTACTGTTTGACCTGTTGAGCTATATACTCCTGTATTATTATTTCCTGAAACAGATATACCATTTACATTCATTCCAGCACCAGTTCCTTGAGCAAGTACTGCTACTTGTCCTTTTGCTGTTGCATCATTTACTAATATAGGATTTGTTATATTAACTACATTAGTTACATTTTCAAAGATATATCCTACTGATTCATCACCTTTTAGCTCATCTACTTCTGGATAACTAGATACTGTTCCTGTAGCATAAACTCCTCTACCTTTTGCATTTTTAACTTTTATCTTGAACTTACTATCTACATTTCCACCATTGTTTACATAAGCTCCTATTCCATTTTCACCTTTTACTTCAACAACTGTGTCCTTATCAGCTGTGATTGTTCCTCCATCTTTTACTCCTAAACCTATTCCATCTTTAGCTATTTCTAGTGTCTTTCCACCATTTAAAGATATAGTTGCAGCTGCTCCATCTGCATAAGTTAAAATAGAGTTACCGTCTGTTGATTTTAAATCACCTGTCAATGTATCAAATGTCAATGTTCCATTCTTAGCATATAGCCCAATTGATTGTTTTGAACCAGCTATTACATCTGTATGTGATACTGTTCCACTTGTTCCTATTGCTGCTATTCCTATTGAACGATTATTAGGATCTGTTGTATCTCCAACTTTTATTTCACTATTTGTTAAACCTGTTGCACCTACTGTAAAGTTACTTCCTCCATCGAATACTAATCCTTTAGAGTTAGGTCCTACATCTATTTTTGCATCTTTTACATTTACTGGTGCTTGGCTATCCTTGAAGAATGCTCCTACTAATTTTTCTTTTGTTCCTGATATTTTACCTAAAACAAAGTCTTTAGTAGTATTAGCTTTATTAGCAACAATTCCTTTTGCTTCATCTTCAATTAAGTTTATTTCTCCATTATTTTCAAGTCCTGTGTCTGTATCTGCTCCATCATTAGTTGTGTAGATTGCAACACCATTCTTTCCTATATTTATTTTTCCATCATTTTGAACATAAGCACCTTTTGCTATTATTCCTGTTGTATCAACATTTGAACCTATAGTTTCTATAACACCTTTATTTATTATTGTAGCTTTATTAGCAGTTCCTAGTCCTGTAACTATTGCTGACATTCCAACTGCATTATCTCCATTTAATTCAAACTTACCATTAGTTCCTAATGTTAATGTGTAGTCTTTTGCTCCGTCTGTTGCATCATAGATTGCATTGATTCCTACTCCATCTTTTCCTACTGATATAGTTGAATCTACTGTTGAATCAGCATTCTTTATAGCTAAGAAACTTCCTCTACCATTGATAGTTAAATTAGAGCCTGTTGAGAATGTTCCTCCATTTTGATAGATAGCTGTTCCCCCACTTGCTCCAAAGTTAATTGTTGTTGGTCCAGCTTTACCTAATTCAACATCTCCACCTTGTAAATAAACAGCTGTTCCTCCATTTACATTGAATGTAGTATTATCAGCTATAAATTTAGAAGAAGTAGGTACATATACTCCTATTCCATTACCAACATTAATAATACCATTAAATGTTACAGTTGAACCTGATGCTGGTGATGTGCTATTTCCAGCAAATAGACCTATAGTTTTATCTCCATTTTGATCTATTGTTGTATTAATAGTTCCTGTATATCCTGGTGCTGTATATATTCCTATACCATAGTTTGCACTTGAACCATTATTAGCTGTAACTTTTGAAGTATTTGTAAAGTTTACATTTGTATCAGCTACATATACTCCTACATGTCCATTTCCATTTGCTCCAGATGAAATATTTCCAGATATTGTTGTATTTCCTGTTGCATATAGTCCAACTGTTCCTGTTGTTGTTCCTACTGTTGGATTTATATCAAAGTCTACTTCAGAATCTTTTGCATAAACTCCTACTCCTCCATCTTTTGTTAATTCAAGAGTTCCAGCTGTTACATTTCCTGCCTTTGTATCTTGTAAAGCAAGTGCTATATTTTCAGATTTTACAGTTCCTGTATTTGTAAATTTAGCATTATTTCCATTAGCATAAACACCTATTGCTTTTAATATATTTGATGGTGATAATACTACTTCATTAGCAACTATTGTTCCATTATTAACACCTTCAGAGTTATCAGCAATATTCATTGCTATTGCATCTCCACTTGCTGTTATTGTTCCATCATTTGTTACTTTAGCTGTCTTTCCTAATGCTGCAACTGCTGCCATACCTACTGATGATGTACTTGCTGTCTTATCATATACATTTATATTCTTTCCAGCATTATTTGTTGCTTCTCCATCTTCTACATAAACTCCTAAACCATTAGTTATTGTTGAAGATGATGAACCTACATTAATAGTATTATCATTTGTAAATTTAGAAGCTTTTGTTACAAACACTCCTACATTATCTTGACCTCCATCAACTGTTACAGTTTTAGCATTCTTTAAATCTATTCCATCATCTAAGTATAGAGCTAATGCATTATCTCCAGTTGTTACATCTATATCTGTATCATGTGTAACTTGTGATGAAGCTGTTCCTTTTGTATAGTAAACTCCTGCTGCTGCAGTTCCAGATGTATTATTTTTAACAGTTACTTTTCCTCCTGTTAAATATGTACCATTTGTTAAATATACTCCAGTTCCTGATGTTGTAGTTTCTATATCATGTGTACCAGTAACAGTCACTTTTCCACTATTTCCATATATTCCTATACCTTTATTTACAGCTGAAATTTTACCTTGTGGTGCATCTAATAGTAAGTTTCCATCAGTGTATACACCAACTGTTTCTTCATCTGTTGAAGTTACATCTATTCTTTTTATTATATTATCAACAGTAGTTGAAGCATTTTTAGCATATATTCCTATACCTTTTTTATCTACTTCAAGTTTTGCAGCAGTATTACTCATATCAAATGTATTTGCTACATAAGTTGATGCTTTATCCTTTACCTCAGTATTCAAATAAATACCTATTGTTCTATCTGTTGCTGAAGCTGTTCCATTAGGACTTACTTTAAACAATGCTTTTGGTGTTAAAGTACTTCCTACATTAGTTCCTGAATTATGAGCTCCTTGTGCATAGATGTATACATTTGCTTTTTCATGTTCAGAAGTAAATGTTGAAGCATTATTACCTTCCCAATTTGAACCAGCTAAATACATTCCTATATTTTTCTTTGCTGTTGTTGCACTGAAATCTAAAACTGAAGTTGACCCTTCAACTATTTTAGCTCCATTTTCAACATAAAGACCAACTGATTCTTCTTTCGTAAATGTTAGTTTTCCATCTGCATTAATTACTCCATTAGCACCTTTTGCATAAGCACCTATTGCTTTTTGATCATTTACTTTAATTTCTGTTTTATCTTTTAGGTTTATTTGATCATCTCCAAGAACTCCTGTTGATTTTTTAGCAACATTCATAACATATGTATTTGTACCGTCACCATAAGTTAATTTTTTACCTGTTGCTCCTGAAATACCAACACTTTCTTCTCCTATACCAAAATCACTATTAACTGTTAAATTATTAGCTTCTGTATAGTATGCAACTACATTTTTTAGATTTTTAGTTACAGGATCTACTTCAGTAGTTAATGTTACATCATTACCTAAATTAGCAAGTATACCTATTTTATTTTTACCTGTTGCTCCTGAAGTTTCATCTAATGTTACTTTAGTTCCTTTAAGAATAGCATCATCTATTACTGGACTTGATGTTGAATCTCCTTTTAAGTAAATTCCAACTCCATCTGCATCAGTGTATGTTACAGTACCTAAATCTTTATTAGCTTCTCCTATTACAGCTCCATTAGTTCCATAGATACCAACTGCTTTTTTACCTATAACTATTTCTCCACTTTCAGGTTTAACAGTTACTTTATCTGCATAAATACCGACTGCTGTTGCTGTATCAGAATCTCCTACTGTTATTTTACCTGTATTTTTTATTTCATGGTCTGTTACTGCTGATGCTGTATTATTATTAATAGAATAAATACCTATAGCATCTTTTCCTTCCATAGTTACATTTTTATTATTTATAATTTCAACTTTACCTTGTCCCAAAGCTGAAGTCCCAAATTCATCCACTACTGGTTCATATTTAGATGTTTTACTATTGTAAACTTCTCTATAAGGCATTCCTAAAATACCAATAGATTTATTTCCAGCAACTTCTATTTCTCCATCATTTGTTACTTTAGAACCATTTACTGAATATACTCCAACTGCTTTATCATTTACTGTGTTTGAACCTTTTTCAACTTCTATTTTTGATGCACTATCAACATTTACTTCTCCATAGTTAATAAATGCTCCAACAGCTCCATTTCCTGCATCTGTTCTATCAGCTATAATTTTTGAACTAACTAAATTAATTGCTGCTTCTGCATTAGAAGTTGCATTTTTACTTGAGTTCATTTCAAACCCAACAACTTGTCCATTGTATCTACTTGCCGCATCAGCACTTGTTAAACTAGCTTCTATTAAGCTACCTTTATCTGTTGTTGCAACCATTCTTTGACCTAAGAATCTGTTGAAATAGTAATAACCATCTTTTCCTTCTTGAGTTGTAGAAGATGCAGTTCCAGATCTATCTAAGTTACCAATTGATATTGTACCTCCATCTGCTGCTGCTATCTTATAGTTAGTATGTCCATTTATTCCACTTACTAAAGAGCCTAGAGATATACCAGATAACTTAGAGCTTATTGCACTTGTTATACTAGTTGCTAAGTTAGTAGAATGTAATCCTGAAGCATTCTTTAAGTTAAATACCACAACATCATCTGAATCTACTTCAATTCTTGTTGTACTATCTAATTTAATTGGTGGAGTTGAACTTCCTAAGTCCAAGTCAAAGGCAGTAGATTTCCCTCTTAGAGTCAATTTAGCATTATTTCTTAAATCTATTTCTCCATCTCCATCTGAGTAAACTGCATAACCATCACCATCATACATTATATCAGAACCTTGTAAATTAACTTTAGAACCTGTTCCAATTGCCGCTGCTGTTGTTGATCCATTAGTAAGTTCTATTTTATTATTTTTAGCATTAACTACTGCTCCATCAGCTGCCATAAATGCAAAACCAACAAATTTTTCATCATCTGTTAATTTAGCTCCAGTAATAGATATATTAGTAGCTGTTGGTAAAGCTGTTCTATCTAAAGTTATCTCAGTTCCTGAACCTGTTGCATACACTGCTCCAGTATCTTTTTTATTTGTTGTAGAAACTGTTGAATCAACAGTAGCTCCTGTCATAGTTAAACCATGTTTTAGACTAGCTGAACCTGAATCAGCTATTTTAATTTTAGCTCCATTAGAACCATATACTAAAACTGAATCTTGTGTATTAGTAGCTTCTACTGCTTGAACATTTACATGTTCTGTTGCTCCTGTTGGTAAAGTTCCACCTTTAGCATAGATAGCTGTATTTTCTAAACCTCCTCCAACTGTTACATAACCAGTAGATTTTACAGCTCCTTTACCATCTAGGAAGATACCTGTATTGTTTTTAGAAGCTCTAGTTGCTCCAGTATCTCCATTTATTTCAATAGTCCCTCCACCTAGATTTAAAAAGGCATTATCAGAAGCATAAACTCCAACACTCTTTTCAGCCTTATCATAGATTCTAATTTGATGACTTGTTAAAGCTATATCATATTTTGAGAAAATACCAAAAGAGCCTTCTATAGAGTCATTTTTCCCACTAGGGTTTATATCAAGACCAGTTATCATATTTCCAGCTGTTTTTCCTGAAGCTGTTGCAGTATCAAATTTTAAATTTCCTACACCAGCTTCCCCTATATCTACAGCAAAGTTTCCAGCCGTTGTACTTTTACCATTACTAGGAACATTATAGTAACCTATACTTGCATCTCCATACATTCTTATTGGTTTAAAAGAACCTACAGACGGAGCATTAGTTGCAGTATTAAATGTAAAGTTTTTATCAACTGTCTGCAAATTTATATTAGATTTTCTTTTAACATACATTCCTGATGAACTTTCGCCATAGAAATCTAATTCTCCTCTATTTATATAATTTACATTTGTAATATTACCTGGATCTACAACAAATCCTACTGCATTAAGAGTATAGTTCTTTATTTTACCTGTTGTTCCATTATACCCTATATTTTCTGTATTATAACCATCATTAGAAATAACATAGACAGCTGAATAACTTTTATATTGTCCTGTTGCATCTTGATAAGGTTGAAAAATAACTTCCCCTGCATTAATTGTTGCCTGTTTAGAATTTCCTCCACTATGAGTATAGGTATTTCCTAATGAAGTATTTCCACCTTCTATTACAATTTTTCCACTATTTAACCATGTATGTGAAGTATTATATGCTCCAATAGACATAGCATCATCATAAGAATCTAAAATTGCTGAACTTTTAGGAGTTAATGCAGGAGATAGACCGATTGCTGTAACATATCTTCCTCTTTGTGTTGTTATTGTTTCAGCACCATGTACATCTTGATGAACAAATTCTCCTAAGGATGTTGTCGCATTTTCTGATTTTCTAGTATAAAGAAAATTGGCATTAGTCAAAAATCCAGCATCTCCAGTGTAGTCCCCAATTATACTTTGAAAACCAAGCCCTCCACCTGAACCTGAACCTGAAATAGGTCCCCATGTTCCATTAGGTCCAACTGTTCCTGCTGATGGATTTTCACTAGATGCATTTCCATATCCTGTAGAAAATGCATTAGACCCACTATAATTTGTGTAACTATAATTCCAACTACTATATCCTGTTCTTTCTATTTGAAAATCTCCATCAGCTACAGCAACTGATTGTATTCTACCATTAGAACCATTTCCTATAATAACATTTCCCCCACCATTTCCACTTGAATTTACATCAACATTCAATACAGGAAGAGCTGGTAACACTACTGTTGGTGGAGTTGGTGCTTCAGGTGGTGTTATCATTTTAGGTGTAAATCCTTCTGGTGTACTAGGAGCTTGTACAGTTATTGCATTAATTGTAGGTGCTTCTCCAACTGTTGGTACTACTGGATTTACATTTATTGCTGGTACTGCTGCAACATTTATACTTCCTAAAGGTGTTATTGCATTAGGAGGTGTTACATTTATATTAGGGTTACCAGGGTTAGGTGGCAAACTCAATGCTAAAGTTGCTGGTGGTGTCATTGTAATTGAACCAACATTAATTGTAGGTACTATTACATTTGGTAAAATAATATTTCTTGTTGCAACTGTTTTTTCATTAATAGTTTTTTCTGGAACAGATTTAGGTGTTATATTTGCTCCAAATTTTATGCTATCCACAAATTCTAATGGATTCTTAATTATTCCATACATTCCATAATAACGCCCATTACCATATTGTCCAAAATTTAACCCTTCTCCAGCACCATTTGATACTAGATATTCAGGATTAGAGAAATTCTTTTCGCTCTTATCTTTATTTTTGCTATGGTTTCTCCAATCTGCAATAAAGAAAAATTGGTAAGACTTATCTAATGGCTTTACCCAAAATTCTCCTCTTTGTGTCAATTTTTTTATTTGTAATTCTATATTACTTATACCCTTATCTGCATCTTCTAACATTTTAGATACATTACTTTGTTCTTGTTCTATTCTATTTTGAATTTCAGATCTTTGTGGTACTATTGAGCCTATTGCTTCATCTGCATAAGCAAAACCGCCATTTATTAAAAATGTTACTAATAATGCTACTGAATAGCCTAATCTTTTATTATTCTTTAAAAAACTTTTTAAACGGCTTTCTACTTTTGTATAATCTAACATTTTACCCCCCTTATATTATCTTAATCCTGCTTCATTTAATCTCTTTAAATTTTCTAATTTTTCTTGGTATGACTGTAACTGTTCTTTCTTTGTTTTGTATGCTTGTACATCTGCTTGTAGGGCATTCATTTCTTCTGAAACTCTTGTCATTTCATACTCCATTATTTCCCCTCTTGTCATTCCTTTATGTGATCTTTTATCTTGAACAGCCACTTCTTGTTCTTCTTCAACAACTACTTCTTCACCTTTATCATTTATAACTGTTTGTTCAACTTTTACAGTCTTTACCTTATTTGCTTCTTCTAAAAGCCTTGCCATTTGTTCTTCTTTACTTTCATCTGCTCCACCTACTGTTGCATTAGTACAACTAAACATCAATAGCGCTGATGATAACATTATTAATTTCTTTATCATTTTGCCTCCTTATTTAGCTTCTTCCACAACTGTTGCTTCTGGAGCTACTTCACCAGTTACACTTTTAATTGCTTCTTCAACTTGTGCCTTTGTTTGTTCAACATCTAATTCTTCTTGTCTAGCTTTTTTTGCTATTTCTAACATATTATCTATATTAGCCTTAGCTTTATCAACCTTATACATAAGTCTTTCATCTTCTGTCATACTAGCCAGCTTTTCTTTTTCTAATTTTAGTTCTTCAGCTGACATATTTGCTTGATAGCCTTGCATTTCTTTTGCTTTTTCTCTATCCCTTTTTTCATAGTATTCTCTTTTTTCTTCTAATATCTTTAAAGCATCTCTTTCTTCAGCATTTGTATTTGAATCTACATCTGAATTAGAACAAGCTACTAAAGATAATAAAGCTAAAGAGCCCAATAATATTTTTTTTAACTTCATTTAACCCCCCTAACTATCTTATCATTTGTATTTTTTCAAAATTACTAATAATTTCTGAGTTTTCAGCTATTTTCCCTTCTATATTTTTTAAATATACTGAATAGTCGTTTACTAGACCATCAAAGGTATCTTTAAAAAATTTATTTTTTCTTTCTTCTGGAGCTGCTGCGAGTTTTTCTTCTATACTTGTTTTTAACTCCTCCAATTTAATATTTTGAGCTTTTGCTGCCTCTGAAAGTTCTCTTTCCTTTTGGAAACGAGCTTCTTCTTCTTTAACTAAGCTCTCATATTCACTCTCTAAGCCTTTCAGTTCTGAAACTATTTCATCATTTGCAAATGATACAACAGATGATACTAAAAAAAATAATAAAATCTTTTTCATAATAGAAAACTTTTTAATTAATACTGAATTATATCTGTTTTACCTTATGCTATATATCTCAACAACCCTTTAAGCCGTAAGAGACAATAAGCTTTGTTTTCTGTGTGCAAAGTAAAGGGTTTTCTATTAAACAGCCAAATTTTACGCATAAGTTTTACTTTAAACATCTAAATGAACGTTAATTACTTGTCTCTTCACCTTATTATATATATATTTACTCGAAACTACTAAGATATTTTATCGCCTCTTGCATATCGGATGCAAAGGTGCTATGGGTCAG
>ERZ773003.1914-NODE-1914-length-11135-cov-4.545848_pt1 | contig 11135 bp, 9 predicted proteins | sample MGYA00580668_ERZ773003 | MGnify/ENA primary metagenome ERZ773003 (study PRJEB29015, sample SAMEA2738002) | human oral metagenome | biome: human oral; feature: human-associated habitat; material: dental | place: China | collected 2126 ... | reverse complement strand
ACTCAAATCATTTTCTCTTTTTACTTTTCTCCAAGCGGTGGCCATATCAGCAGTAAATTTAAAGGGCGAAACACCTGTTAAAGTTGAGAAATATTCTCTAAAGTGTGCATTAAAGGAGAATCCACAAACAAGTAAGGGCGTATCTAAGGTAAAGGCTTCTACTTGTTTCTTATTTCTTTTTGTTGATGATTTTTTAATCAAATTACCCTTAAAATACTGCTCAATAACATCATTGAGCTCTTGTTTGGTACCTCTATATTCAAGTCCTAATGACTTGCATATCTGTGAAAGTTCATCACGATACCAATAGTATTTATTAAACTCATCGAATGATACGATTTTATCAAACTCAGGTCTGCTCTCTATCAATATAATACCTCCTTAAAACCAATCTAGTTTTCATCTTAAAATAATTTTTTTGAGGATTAGCCACGTTTCACTAACAAGCTTACAAATTCAGCGGTTCGGACTTACCGTATCATCCGTGAAAAAACAATCCTCATAAAATAAAGGAAAATCCTTTGTTTTGATATTGTTCCATTCGTAAACTGAAACTACAATATCTCCAATAATTGCTCCTAGCATAAGATTCCTCCCTACAAACTATTGGTTTAGACTGACATTTCTACTTGTCATACTCATCTATTTTATCAGCATATATCGTTTTTAACGGATAGATTCAAAATCTCTTCCCAATCAATGATCACATTTTCCTCAGAATTAAACGAAAATCTAGATAAGGGAACAATGTTTCCGTTATAAATAATTTCCATATAATCCGGCAAGTGTTTAGGATTCACATACTCCACTTCAAACCCATCTTCTATTTCTAAAGTATATCCAGGTATTTGAGAAATAAAGTCTTTTCCATCTTCTAAAGAATCAAATACGACAAAATCTTTAGAATGATCATTTTGGTACAATTCCAATAGATACATCTTTCATTCTCCCAACATTTGAAAAACTAACCGATATTTTAAGCAACTTACAATCAAATTATCTAGCCTTAATATACGCATTTATCATATAACGAAGATAATTAAGTGTGGTTTATCCAGGCTCAACATCTATAGAAGTTATTTTGTAACCATCATTATTATATAAAAATTCTAATTGTAGGGTTAAATCTACTAATTCAGAATCGGAGGTCATCTCATATTCAACAACAAAGCCGGTTTGATCATTAAATTCATAAACTTGTAGTTGGGAGTATTCATAATTCGGATGGAAATTACAATCTACACCATATTCATCAATTTTATCAAAATCATTTAATTGTAATGAATCGTCAATATATTCAAGTAACTCTCTTACATCATCAACTTCCGAACCATCAACACAATCCATAATATCTCTATAATTATTTAAATGAATTGCTCTTAAAATCTTTTTAAGTACTTCAATTACTTTTTCTTCATCTAGGCAGTTTTCTTTGTACTCAAATTCATCGAATATTCCCATGATAATACTTCTTTTTTTGTAATCAACTTTAAATCTTATGAATATTAAAAATGTTTCACTAACAAACTCATACACTCAGCGGTTCGGACTTACCGTATCATCAGTGAAAAAACAATCGTCCCTAAATAAGGGAAAATCCTTCGTTTTTATATTGTCCCATTCATAAACAGAACCTACAATGTCTCCAACTATTGCTCCAAACATAAGTTTCCTCCTTTTATGGTTTTCTTCAATTCCTTACATCAAACCTTCCAGCTCTTCCTTCACATATCCTTCTATATCTTCAATCTCTAAAAAGGATGGGTTCAAGTGCCACAAGAAGTGCCAATCTTCGTCGCCTCTTTTTCTGTAGACAATCGCTTCGCCATCTTCACTTCCAAAATAGCTCCGATCGACTTCATACCCTATACTTTCTAAGAACGCTTTTGCCTTGCGGAAGTTTGCTTCTCTTATTTTGATAGGCGTAAAAACAAGAACAGCTCAAGCCCACATTCGCTTTTCTATATGTTTAGTATATCATTTTTAAAGAAATAATGACTCGAAAAAAGCATCACCAAATACTCGGCAATGCTCGTAAGTTTTAAACTTAATTATTCTCCAATTGTGCTTGCAACTCTTTAATGCTATCTAGAGCACTCTGCAAATTATCGATGATATCTCCTGCCAATTCATCTGGTGACGGAAGATTATCTAGATCAGCTAGAGACTTATCTTTAATCCAGAAGATATCCAAGCTTGTCTTATCGCGAGACATAATTTCATCTAAGCTAAATCGCCTGAAACGACCATCAGGGTTACTTTCTGACCAAGTTTCAGTCCGATTATGACGATTAGAGGGATTATAGCACTGGATAAAATCTTGCAAATCAGCATCAGTCATTGGATTTTTCTTAAGTGTAAAATGTACATTCGTTCTCAAATCATATACCCAAACCTCTTTCGTTTGAGCTTCTGGACTTGCTGGTTTCTTATCAAAAAACAGAACATTCGCCTTTACACCAGGACGGTAAAAGATACCTGTTGGCAATCTCAAAATCGTATGTAAATCAGTTGTTTCAAGCAACTTTTTACGGATAATTTCACCTGCTCCACCCTCAAACAATACATTATCAGGTAAGACAACTGCTGCTTTACCAGTTGACTTCAGAATCGTGTTGATATGCTGAATAAAGTTCAGCTGTTTATTGGAACTTGTCGTCCAAAAATCTTGACGATTATAAATAAGTTCTTCTTCTTCTTGCTCTCCGTCTTCATTCGTGAAAGTAAGTGAAGATTTTTTACCAAATGGTGGGTTAGTAAGGACATAATCTACACGATAACCTGGATCGAGTAACAAAGCATCTCCTAAGGTTACTGGCGCTTCTGTATAGATGTCACCAATATTATGGAGATATAGATTCATCAAGGCTGTCTTAAAAGTTGCTCCTACAATCTCATTTCCATAGAATGTCTTATCTTTCAAAAATTCTTTCTGTTCTCGATCAAGCGTATAATTACTTGGGTCAGAAATATAGGATTGTGAAGCAAGGAAAAATCCACCACTACCACAACATGGGTCTGCAATAGTTTTCATTGGCTCTGGTGCTACACATTGGACCATCGCATTGATAACAGGACGTGGTGTAAAGTATTGACCTGCACCACTCTTTTGGTCTTCCGCATTTCGTTGCAAGAGTCCTTCATATATTTCACCTTTTACATCACTCGACATAGCTACCCAAGTTTCATTATCAATCATCTGAACGATGCGATAAAGGATAGCTGCATTTGTGATTTTATTGGTGGCTCCCTTGAATATTTGACCGAGCATGCCTGGCTTCTCACCAAGTTCTTCCAAGGTACTCTTATACTGTGTCTCTAACTCTGCTCCCTTTTCATTTTTAAGCTCTTTCCAAGTATAACCAGCTGGTACTCCAGTATCTCGGTAATATGGTGGATTTGAATACTCATCAGCCATCTTCAAAAAAAGCAGATAAGTTAATTGTTCCAAATAATCCCCGTGAGTTACTCCGTCATCTCGAAGGGGATTGCACATCGCCCAAACTTTAGAAATAATTGAGCTTGAATTTCCAGTTGCCATTATTAGAGTCTCCCTTCAAAGGCTTGTTTTAAGATACTTTTTCTAAGCATCATTGTTTGAGTCAAGCATTTTTCTATAATTTTTTCAAGTTGTTTACAAGTTATCAATTTAGATTCTATATTAATGACAATGTTTTTTTGTTCATCTTTTGTTGGACAAATTACAAACGGCTCTTTTAAGGCTTTTACTCCTACATTACCTTGTCCGACATTTCCAGTTTCATATGAGAAGAATTTAGTTCTAAAATCAGATGATGACAGATAGTATTTATAAAAATCAGGCACAGCAATTTTATCATCAAACCTAAGAGCTGAAACTCGCTGATTAATAAGGTAATTTGATTCATCATTAATCATTGAAACAAAACCATAATCTCGCTTTCCCCGAGAACCAGTCATAGTAATAAGACAGTCGCCTTTTTGTAATAGATATTTATCTAAAATCGAATCATTGATTTCATTAGTCCTAGTCAAATCTCTAGTAAAATCAAAATAATACTGCTTAACATTGCCTATTTTAACAATAGTGTATTCTCCGTCAGGAGTATATTTCGAACTTTTAAAAGCATACCCGCTTATTACTTTAGAGATTTCTTTTAACTGTTTTTCCAGATAATTTCCTTCAAATGCATTGTTCAAAACCGCCTGTCGGTACAACTCCAACTGCTTTTTAGTTATCTCTAGTGTCTCAACCGTATTATCTAGTTCAGAAAGCAGACTTTCAATTTTAGAAACAATTCGCTCTTGTTCATCTTTTGGAGGAATTAGAACTTTTATTTTAGAGTATTGTTGAATCCAATATCGTTTATGAGTACTGTGATCAAACTGAATAATCTGCATTCTATAGAAAATATACTTAGGATCCACTAACTCAGTGTTTACGTTCAAAATCTTCATAGCTGAAGATTTTACTTTAAATTTAAAATTAACAAACTGAGTAGCTGTCGTAAAATCATCAAAAATAATTACAGGTAATTTATCAAAGATATTATCAGTTTCATTAGTATATCCAAGGATAAAAGACTTTCCTGCTGTTAAAACTGGAGTTTTGTAACTATCACTATATTCAGTTGAATTAACAATATAGGCAGTAGGCTGTTCGTAAATTAACAACTCTCCCAATTCATATTCAGTAAGTTTCAACTCTACTCCTCCTCGTTTATGCTACCAACTCCATATTCAATTCTTCCAGAACGGTCTTATAGTTAGCTCCAAAAGAATTACAGAAACCAATCAATCCACCTTTTCGATCGAATGGAGTGTAATCAAAGTCTTCTTCTAAAATACTTAAAGAAGAAATAATGTGTTCCTTAATCAAACGCAACCATTCCATCTGGTCTTCTGTGAATTGCAAATACCCTGCATTCTTTTTAAAGGTCCAGTCCTTAAAGTTTTGGTTCACACAGTCTGCAAAGGGCGACAATTCAGTTACTACTCCCATTTCATAACGAATTAATGAAATCAGATCCGTGATTTGTGCCATTGTGCTACGTTTTTTCACTTTTTCAACATCTTTAGTCGCGTACGCTTCCCAAACTCGATCCACAGTTAAGTTTTTATGTTGTAATGTCTCATACAAAGCTTTCAATTGCTGGATAACCATTGGTCTATCTTTATAGGATTTGTTGTAAATGATGCGCAATGCAATAATCTCATCCTTATTCTCCTCAATAAATTCACGGAAAGTAAGAATGGTTTTGCTGACATTTTCATCTTTTTGTGAATCATATCCAGCAAACAAGACTGAATCAATATTCACACTATCAATTATTTGCGTATGGTTCTTATGGACATTCTCAATAAAATCTCGAGCATCTGGGTTACAGAATGGATCAGTCGCTTCTCTCAGCAAAGATTTTTGAGCTTTTTTGATTTCTTTTTCATTTGGTATGTCCGAACTAGCCAACTCTTGTGCTCGCTCAAAAATAGTATCTTCATCATGAGCGTGTAATAAATTGTAAGCTATATCACGCGCTGAAGCACCCACGATTACAACAAAATCTTTCTGCTCCTTCTTGGTCAATCTCTTATCCAGTCTTGTAATTCGTTCTGCCAGTGAATTCAACGTGTCTTCACTATTATCACCTAAAGCAACATTCAACATCAACTCTTTAAGAGAAATACCCAATTTTCGCTCAAATGACTTTGTTTCTATTTTATTAGAATTCGTAACACCTACCGCATCTACAATAACAAAGTGATCCTTGCTTTCAGTAGCTGACGGAGAAACTTTTTTTAAGTCTTCCAAGCTCAGTGTACGTGTGCCACGACCAACCATTTGTTCATAGAAGTTTTTACTTCTTACGTCACGCATGAAAATCAAACACTCAAGTGGTTTGATATCTGTTCCTGTAGCAATCATATTCACTGTGACTGCAATACGAGGATAGAAGTCATTTCGAAATGAGGTCAATACCGTATCCGCATCCTTGGCAGCATGGGTAATTTTCTTACAGAATTCATTCCCTTCTCCGAATTCTTCACGAACAATATTGATAATATCATCTGCATGACTATCCGTCTTAGCAAAAATTAGAGTTTTAGGAACTTCTTTTCGATACGGAAAAAGTTCAGTCTCTAACTTTTCCTTAAATGTTCTAATGACTGTTCGAATTTGACTTGGATTTACGACACTTTTATCTAACGTACTTTTATCATACTCGATGTCTTCATCCATCTCCGCCCAGCGTTTTTTCCGACTCTTACGTTCACGATACTCAATATATCTCTTCAGAATCTGACCACCTTTTTGAGTAACCTCTGTATCAATATGGTAAATGTCCTCCCCAACATTGACACCATCAATAATGGCTTGTTCACGTCTGTACTCACTGACTAGATTTTCATTAAAGAAAGCAAAAGTTCTTTTATCTGGTGTAGCAGTCAAACCAATCAAAAAGGCATCGAAATAAGTTAAAACCTGTTGCCAAACATTATAAATCGAGCGATGGCACTCATCAATAATGATACAATCGAAAAACTCTGGAGGGTATTTTTCATTATAAACAACCTCTTTAGGTGTTTTACTATCTGCGGTAACATACGTTTCCAATGACTCTTCTTCATCAGCATCATCCAAATCTTCTTCTTTTAGAATGGAATACATCCGCTGTACCGTACTAATACATACTTGGACATCATTTGGTATGTAAGAACTTGATAGACGCCTAACACCGTATAATTGAGAGAAACTTCTTGGATCATCATTTGGTTTATAGGCAAGAAATTCTGATTCAGCTTGCTCGCCTAGACTTTTAGTATCCACAAGAAAAAGGATACGTTTCATTTTTCCATATTTCAAAAGACGGTAGGCTTGTGTAATTGCAGTAAAAGTTTTACCTGCTCCTGTTGCCATTTGAACCAAAGCACGAGGTTTGTTTTCTGCAAAAGATTGGTTTAGATTAGTAATCGCAGTAACCTGACAATCACGAAAACCTGTCTCATCAAACTCTGGGACCCTTTTCAAGTTATTCCGTACGGTATCATCTTGTTCTAGTAACTCTTCCAAAAATTCAGGTCTATGAAAAGAAAATACTTCACGAGAGCGATATTTCTCATCTTTATAATCCGTAAAACGAATTAGTAAATCTGTTGCTTCATAGGCAAAACGAATCTCAGGTGATTTTTTGATTCTCTTAAATTCACTCTCTGCATAGCGCTTAGATTGATTTTCAACAACAGTAATATTTTCGCCTTCATCTGTAGGTTTTGCTTCTACTACCCCAACAGCTTCACCATCAATAAAAAGGACATAATCTACTGGTCCTGTATCCGTTGCAAATTCTCGAACGGCAACTCCCAATGAAGCCCGCGGATTTAATTCCTCCATTTTTTGAAGTGTCCATCCAGCTTCTTCTAATTTTTTATCAATAATAATTCTAGCTTCTTGTTCTGGTGTCATTTCTCATTCTCCTAAAGCTCAAAAAGAGCTTTCATTCAAAATTGTTGAAGGACTAATAGGATTCCTTTATGGTGAAAGCATAAAGGAAGGGTACCCTTCGCAATTTTTTATTTAAGTATATTATATCATTTCAAAACTATTTTTTCTATTAAGCCGACATCGGATAAAGCAATAATACAACTGATTTTTCGAGACTAATAATCAATTAAAACATCATCAAATTCTAATAATAATCCATCCGAAATAATAAGGTATTGAATACTTTTAAAAATTGTAATTCTGAAATTTCCTTATCCCAGCGACCATGTCCAATCATATGTCGATTAGGTTCATCAAGTGTAAACATTTCCGTATATTGAAAAAAATTATATAGCCATTTAAATAAACCAAAATAGGTCAAGGAATGTTTTTCTATTTTATCCTCTATCCCCTTTACAGCTCTATATCCGACTATATTTCTCTTTCTGCTTGTACCATCTTCTATGCTTAACTCTTCAGCTATTCTGTTTACAGCACCGTCAATAGCTAATGTAGCAAGAGTATAAGCTGCGTAATAATTTTTGCACTTGTAACAGTCATACATTGAATCAATCAGATAAGAAGAATACCAATGGCACTTACTTAGTTTCTCAATTGTATCTTTGTTATCTAAGTCCCTTTTAAGTAATTCTACCCACTCGTTTTCAATTTCAGACATATCAGCAGATTTCAAACGCTCGAATGTATTACCTACAAAGTAATATACGACCCATCCCTTATCTGCTGTTTTTTCAATATGAAATTTTATATCTTCATATTCTTCATCTGTATAAGGTTTTGGAATTTTTTGGACTATCTCACCTAACCCAGAAATAATATCAGCATAATTTATCTGAGTAGTTTCGACAATCCTTTTAGCAGATTCAGAAATTACTTGGATTGATTTTAAAGTTTGAAGTGAAATAGCTTTATTGTAAACAACCGAGGCTTTACTCAATGATTCACCTAAAACAATTGCCATTTTAGACAATTGTGAATTGTAGTGATAAGAAATTTTAGCAATATCTTTATAAGCAGATAACTCCATAAGTGTCTTAACACTATTTGCAACACCTTCTACTTGAGGAGTTAATGATATAGTTGGATTTTCAACCGTTACGTCTTCAATTGTTTTTTTATCATCAATAACTTCGTCTTGATTAACTTCTTTATTTTTATCCATAAATCAATTATATCATCTGATAATAAAAAATTCCCACTAAGAAAATACTTAATGGAGATAGTTTATAAACTTAAATCATCCCAAACTAAGCCAAAGTATCTTTGATTGCTTCTTCTTTTTCAGGGGGACTAGTTGGAACACGTTGATCGCCTTCCTCCTTGCTTGATTTGTTGAAGTTCTCACGTTCGATAAAGTCAAACTGTCGTTTCACTTGTGCAATGTAGAGACCAGAAACCTTGAAACCATATTTCTTCAAAATATAGTCTTTGATTTCAGGATAAGTCGCATCCTTTCTGATGGAAAATGACTCAATATCTTCTTCATTAATTTCAAGTTGGATATGGTTGTCGACATCTAGTTTGGACAATAGCGCAACGTGATGCGTTTGTGGACTCAAAAGGTAAGGGGAGTTCAAAGCTTCAGTGGAGCTTTGAAGCATCTCGCCTTGAAATGTAAAAGCGAGATGTTTAGCTGCGTTTCTCTAACAAACTTACACACTCAACATGATGCGTTTGAGGAAACAGATCCACCGGCTGTACTTTCTTCAACTCATATCCCAATTCTTGATAGAGTTTGATATCACGCGCCATGGTTGCGACATTGCAGGAGATATAGGCAATGCGGTCTGCTCCTGTTTGAGCGCTTGCTTTGATAAAGCTCTCGGTCAAGCCCTTGCGTGGTGGGTCGACCAAGATGACGGTTGGTTGAATACCTTCCTTAAGCCAATTCTTCATGGCATTTTCAGCTGTGTCACAGACATAGTGGGCGTTTGAGATATTGTTTAGTTGGGCATTCTTTTTGCTATTCTCAACCGCTTCTGGAATTACTTCAACACCATAGACTTCCTTAACGTGCTTGGCGACGGATAAACCAATGGTTCCAATTCCTGAATAGGCATCAATAACCACATCATCTTCTTTTAACTCCGCAAAGTCAGTAGCTGTTTGATAGAGTTTCTCTGCCATTTGAGTATTGACTTGGTAGAAGGCTGGTCCAGCGATTTGGAAGTCATTTCCCAACATCTGATCCGTAATATAGTCTTGACCATAAAGAGTCTTCCATTCCTTACCAAAAATCGCATTGGTATTCTGGTCGTTGATATTTTGCATGACAGACACAATCTCTGGGAACTGCTTGATTAATTGTTCAATTAATCTCTCCACACGAAAAACTTTCGGACGAGTGGTTACCAAAATGACCATGATTTGTCCTGAATAGTGCCCGAGACGCACAACGAGGTTGCGAATCAAGCCAGACTGTTCCTTTTCATCATAAGGTTTCAAATCATAACGACGGAGTAAGTCACGTAGGGCTACTACAACTTGATCGATCACTGGATCCTGGATAAAGAAGTCTTCGAGAGGCATGAGATCATGCGAATTCTTACGGAAAAAGCCAGTTTCCAAGACACCATTGACACGACGAACGGGCACCTGTGCCTTATTTCGGTACTTGACTGGATGTTCCATACCGAGCGTTTCAGCGACCTCTACATCTGTAATACCTGCAATCTTGTAGAGACTATCCTTGACTTGCTTGGTTTTAAACTTGAGCTGTTCTGGATAGGCAAGATGCCCCAAATCAGCGATGCCTGAACGCAGATAAGCTAGGTCAAGGTCTTGGTTACGATGTGGAGAATGTGTAAGGTATTCTTCAACTTTTCCGTAGCCAATCTTTTTATTGACTTTAAGGACTCGCATGAGGATTTTCTCAGTTGGTAGAGCATTTTCTACAAAGAAAACCAAACCTTCTACCTTGGCAATCCCAGCACCTTCATGGGTCAAATCAACAATTTCAACTTCTACAATATCATTTTTCTTTAACATATTTTTCACTTTCTATCGGCCGACAAAAAAAGACGGCAACATTTCTGCTACCATCTATTATATCATGAAATGACCTAAGCACCAAAACTCTTGAAGAAGTTGACAATGGCTTGCCAAAGGGAGCTAAAGAAGTTGCCCCCGTCTTCTAGCGCTTTATTGGCATCAAAGTTGAGGTTGATATTTTTAAAACTATCTCCAGCTTGGGAAACGATGCTTTCCTTGAGGTCATTTAGGGTTTTAGTGAAATCAGCATTGTTCAAAATGTCACTCTTTGAGAGGTTAAGTGCAAAATTGATGATGATATTGACCTGGTTTCCTGTTATAACCTGATCGAGTTTGTAATTTTTTAGTGTGTCTTCTACAATTTTGCGGACATCCTCTTCTGTCAGATTTCCTTTGGCTTCTTTTGCCTTAGCGATTCCTGCCTTGATATCTGCCAAAGCGACATTGAGTTTATTGGCATCGTAGCCTGACTTGTCCTTGTTTTCAGCATTGATATCTGACAAGGCTTTTAACTCTTCTTGAGCCAAGTCTTTATTGGCTTGCGGTACTTTAGCACCATTAGCCTCTAATGAGTAGTAAATCCCTGCCAACGCACTCTCACCCGTAACTGGAATGGGAGCTGCAACTGTGATTTTAGCATGCTCCACTCCCAGCGTCACTGCCG
>ERZ773003.1913-NODE-1913-length-11135-cov-18.834116_pt1 | contig 11135 bp, 11 predicted proteins | sample MGYA00580668_ERZ773003 | MGnify/ENA primary metagenome ERZ773003 (study PRJEB29015, sample SAMEA2738002) | human oral metagenome | biome: human oral; feature: human-associated habitat; material: dental | place: China | collected 2126 ... | reverse complement strand
GGGGGCCTAGTTGTGCGTGGAAGGGGGCCTAGTTGTGCGTGGAAGGGGGCCTAGTTGTGCGTGGAAGGGGGCCTAGTCGCGGGGGGGGAGGTTTCATCGCAAAGGAGGGGGGCTGGTTGCGGGAGGGGCGCCTGTGTGGTAGGGTCTGCCCATGAGCAAAGGAACACCTGGCAGGCCGCAGGGGCCCTCGGTCATGCCTACCGACAACGATTGGCGCATTCTGCGCGAGATAGTCAGGGCCATCTTCCGGACTGGCATCAAGGTCCCGGGCGCGTCTCCCCGTGAGTCGGAGGCGTTCTGTAGACTGAGTCTCACGGACCTGGGGGACGCGACCGGCATGCACCCGATGTCCCTCCGTAGGCAGATCCGCCGCCTTGAGGAGCGAGGCCTCCTGCGCCATGAGCGCGGCACGGGTAGTAGGCCAAGCGCCTACTACATGTCCCTGCGGACGCTGGGGGCTGTCTACGCCCTCCTGGACGTCACGGTGGGCCTGGACGGCCCATGGCCGAGCCGAGACAACTACAAGTACTGAAAAAAGTGCCCGCCCCGGCACCGGAAACGCCGGGGCGGGCGGAAAGGACCCTCCCAATGGGTTACCGGATACTAAACCAGATGACTCACCTGTCTGTCAAGCTGACGCCGGCGGAGCGTCTTGTTGCCATGGTTCTGACGCAGGACATGGCGGACTCCTCGGCTTCGGGGACGCCCAGTGTCGACTACCTGGCGGGCGTGTGCGACCTGCGTGTCCGCACGGTTCAGAAGGCGCTTCTCCGCCTGGAGGAGCTTGGGCTTCTCTCGCGGCAGCCCGGCCGTGGGCGTGCCGTTGGCTCGAAGGGGATGCGTACGACCCTGTACGTGTGGAATGAGGCCGCCGCTCTGGGGCAGGCGTTGTCCGACAAGGCGATTCTGCGGCGGGGTATGGCGTCGAGGAGGCCTTCGGACCAGCGGCGCAGGTACGGGTGTCTCGTGTCTGAGATGGATGATGGTGACACGCCTTCTGTCCTGGCGGATGAGCGCCCGGATGAGGGGGAGTCGGATGAGCCGCCTTCTCCGGCTCCGTCTCCTGAGGTTGCTACGCCTGGTCTGTTCTCCGCTCCGTCTCCGGCTGAGCCTGAGCCTGTCGTTGAGCCTGTCGCGCCTCCTCCTGCCTCTGCGCCTGAGCCTGTGCCCGAGCCTGCGTCGGAGCCGAAGCCTGCCGCTCCGGCGGGTGGCGGGTTCCCGTCTCACCCGGAGTGGCGGCGGTACGCCGCGGCCTTCCGGTCGATTGGCAAGGAGATCGGCCGGTTCAGCGCCCAGGCGTGGCTGCGGTTCGTGCAGCAGGACGGCACGTCCCCGAAGGTGATCGACGCCAGGGCGGCGCTGGCCGCCGACTGCGCCGAGCAGTACGTGAAGGACCTGCGGCGCGAGCGGCGGGGCTTTGATGTTGCGAAGGGGTACGCGAAGTCTGCTGAGAACTTCCTGGCTGAGGGGGTGTGGGAGGCGCACCGTCCTCGCCCTGAGGCGCCGCAGCCTAAGCCCGGTGAGGCCATGGAGGACCGGAGCAGCGGTGAGCCTGCGGCTGAGGTTCCGTTCGAGGAGAAGCACGCCGACTATGCTCGTGCTGCTGCTGGTGACGAGGCCGCGGTTGAGGCGCTTCGTCGTGTGCTGCCTTCCCGGTTCTTCGAGGCTCCTGCTGGTGTGCCTGCCAGGTGGCCTGGGTTGATTGGTGTGCTTGGTCTGCGTGAGTCGTTTACGTCTACGGCGGAGGATCGTGCTGCGTTCGCCAGGGCGGCCGGGGAGGGCGTGCCGGAGTCTCCTCAGGAGCCTGACTCCGTCTCCGAGGATGCTCCTGGGCCTGTCTGCGAGGAGGTGCCTCAGGCTGTTGATGAGTCTTCTGCGGGGCAGGAGGTGTCCTGGGAGGTTGCGCCTGTCGGTGAGCCTTCTGAGGAGTATCTGAGGGACTGTGCACGGCCTTGGGAGCCGCGCTTTGAGCCTCCTGCGCCGCCGCCGGCTGCGTCGCCCGATGCGCCTGTGGTGGATGATGAGTGGGGTATCGGTGCGGCTGAGAGGGCTGCTCTTGCGGCGCCGTACTCCGCGATGGGGTCGGCTGAGGAGTTCCGTGAGCAGGCCGCGCTGGCGTCTCAGGGGACGCTGGGGGATTGGGAGTGACTGCCGGCCCCAACCGTGCTACAGTTGGCGGCATCACGAGAAAGGAAGAAGCAGATGAGTGCAGTCGATAATGTTGAGCAGTCGATCCTGGGGATGAGGCTCCTCGCCTCGGATGCCGTGGACTACGTCATCCGCGACCGGGTGCGCGACTACATGTTCGCCGACCCGCGCAACGCCGCCCTGTGGCGCATGTGCGAGACCCTCCAGCAGGAGGGTGGCCGCCCGGACGCGGTCACGCTCGCAGCGAACCGGGAGCGCATCCCCGCCCTCGAACGGGCGAGTATCGACGACGACTACATCCTGGACCTGATCCACTGGGCGCCCGCCGCCGCCGACGTCGTGGCCGACACCTACGTCCAGGCCCTGGAGGACGCGTACAGCCTCCGGATGATGCAGGCCGCCCACACGCGGACGGGCCAGCTGCTCCAGGCGAACGACTCCCCCATGAACATCCTCGGGGATATCCAGAGGCTCTGGGCCGACGTCGACGGCCAGTACGCGCCCGTCGGGGCCCGCGGCGGCGACCTGGAGGAGGCGTTCACTTCCTGGCTCGACGGTGAGGACGGGTACTCTCCGACGCCGTGGTCCTGCCTGAACCAGCTCATCGACGGGTGGCGTCCGGGCGGCCTGTACATCATTGGTGCCCGTCCCGGGGGCTTCAAGTCCGCGTTCGCGCTCCAGGCCGCCCTGGGCAGGTCCGCGACGGCGCCTGTTGCCCTGTCGTCCCTGGAGATGAGCCGACAGGAGGTGATGGCTCGCCTGGTGTCTGCGCGGGCGCGTGCGCCGTACCGTGAGGTGATCGCGGGTGACCTGACTCCTGCGCAGCGTGAGCACGCGGGGCGGATCGCCCGCGAGGTGGCTGGTCTGCCTCTGAGCGTGGACGACCGGTCCAGCGTTGGTATCGATGATGTTCGTGCGCACGCCCGGGCGGTCAAGCAGCAGTACGGGGGCTTGGGCATGGTTGTGGTGGACTATCTTCAGCTGATGTCGTCTCCGAGGGGTGATCGTCGTCCTCGTCATGAGATCGTGGCGGACTTCAGCCGTCAGCTGAAGATCATGGCGGGGGACCTGGAGTGCCCGGTGGTGGCTCTGTCGCAGCTGAACAGGATGGCTGAGGAGGGTGGGCGGCCGTCGATGGCTCACCTGCGTGAGTCTGGGGCCCTGGAGCAGGACGCGAACGTGGTTCTGCTTCTGTCGTGCCCGGACCTGGGGGACGGCATCCTGGACAAGTCTCGCCTGAACGTGGGTGTGGCGAAGAACCGTCAGGGGCCGACTGGCCTGTGTGTGCTTGAGCGGGTGAGGGATAGCATGGCGTTCGAGGGGTGACCCTGGGGGCTTGCGCCTCCTCTTGTGTACTGCTACGGTTGGTGGTGCGCCCGGGATAATGCGGGCGCACCACCAACCATCATGTTGAAAGGAACTCAAGTGAGCAGCAACGGCTTCAACGTCCACACCCGTTACGAGACCGTGGCGGTGACCCCGACCCAGTTCGCCAAGGCCCTCGGCGCCCACAAGGTCACCGTGCTCAGGTGGATCAAGGCCGGCAAGATCAAGGCCACCTGCATCGATCGCTGCTGGCGGATCCCGGTCACTGAGTTCGACCGGCTCGGCCTGCCCCGCCCCGCCGTCAAGGATGAGGGCAGCAAGTGACTGCCACAACAGAAAGGAACAGTGTCGTGGAAACCGCTATCATCCCGTTCACCTACGGCGACCACCAGGTCCGCGCCGTCGAGAAGAACGGCAAGATCCTGTTCTGTGGCCGGGATGTCGCAAAGGTCCTCGGCTATAAGGATGCCGTTAACGCGCTGAAGCAGCACTGCCGTGGGGTGGCGAACCACCACCCCATCCGCGATCGCGCCGGGCGGGTGCAGGTGGCCCGCTTCATCACAGAGGGCGACCTGTACCGTCTCATCTCACACTCCCGCCTCCCTGAGGCGGAGAAGTTCGAGGCCTGGGTCTTCGACGATGTCCTCCCGAGCATCCGGAAGCGGGGTGGCTACCTCACTCCTGAGGCTGCGGAGAAGGCCCTGACGGACCCTGACTTCATCATCCGGCTCGCCACCTCGTTGAAGGAGGAGCGGGCCCGCCGCCAGGCCGCCGAGGCCCAGATCGAGGCCGACGCCCCGCACACCCGGTTCGGCCGCACCATCTCCAACGCGGACGGTGACCTCCTCGTCAAGCAGGTCGCCGACCTCATCACCCAGGGCGGCTACCCCATCAGCCAGGTGACACTCTTCAAGTGGCTCCGCGCCCACGGGTGGCTCTGCGCCAACCAGGGGCGCCTCTGGAACGCCCCCACCAAGTGGGCCCTCGAACAGGGGTACGTGCGCTCCACCGTCCTGGTCATCTCCACCAGCCACGGCGACCAGGAGAAGACCACGCCCAGTATCACCACAGCTGGCCAGGAGGACCTCATCGACGGCTGGCTCACCGGACGCTACACGGAGGACAAGTGACCATGATGACGTACCAGCCGATCAACTCGACAGCCCTTGAGGCTCTCGCTCTCATGCGGGACCAGGCGGAGTACAGGCAGGTGACGATCTCGTCCACCGCCGTCGGCAACGCTCTCTGCGTCACTCAGGAGACCGCCCGCCGTAACATGCGGTCCCTCGTGGATATGAATCTTCTGGAGGTTGTTGTCCCTCAGAAGGGGGCTCTCGCGGCCACCTTCCGGATCCCGTCGGCCGCCGTCGCGCTCCTCGATGCCCTCGACGGTGTCAAGAGGCCCGTCGCGACACGCCTGGACAAGAATGAGACCCTCTGTGCGCCCGCGGACGGCGTGATCGTCCTCTCCGACGGGGTGTGGGACGTCAGCAACAAGGCCGCCGACCCGCCCCTGCACGTCCGGGTCTGCGGCCGCGCCCAGGCCTCGCTATCCGGGAACATCTGCGCGAGCGCGGCCGACTATGCTCAGATGACCGTCTATGGGGGCGTTGAGGCGCAGGGGACGGGCTGGTCGTGCGTCCGCGCCCTCGGCGGTGTCGTCCACCTTTACGGGCGGTCCGTGGGGGTGTCCCCCGTGGCCGGGTCCATGCTGGCCTGTGAGGAGTCCACGGCGTACGTCGCGGGGACTACCGTCCTGGACGCGTACGACCAGTCCACGTGGTACGCCACTGACACTGCGGTCGTCCGCGCCGGTGGCCGGTCTCGTGGGACCCTGACGGGTCGTGCGACGGCCTACCTGACGAATGAGGCTGTGGCCAGGTCGTCCTGGTACGCGTCCGTCCTCCTGGACGGGGACGCGATCGCGGAGGGCGGTGAGCAGGTCCGGGAGGAGGATGTCTCCTCCGGCGTGGGGGTGCTCGAGCTCTACGGGGCCCTCCACGGCGGGAAGGCACGCCTGTACAAGGTCCTCCCGGAGGACCGTGTGAGCGGCAGGCCTTTCGACAAGCCCACGGAGTGGCGCGTCGACTCTGGCGTGGAGTGCGATGAGTGGATCCCGGGCCCGGCCGCTGGGGGAGGCCTGTTCCTGTACGCCACGCTGGCGCACGCCGTGACGGCCGTTGTGAAGGACGAGGTGATCATGGAGGTCACCGCGGACCCGACTGACGTCTTCTCGGTGGGTGACGGCGTGGTGAAGGCTCGTCGTGTCCACGTCATTGAGGAGCTGAGGTGGAAGTGGTGAGGGCTAGAGGGTGAGAGAGGGCGGCCGCCCGGGTGAAAGGAAGGAAAGCCCCGGACGGCCGCCCCGCTCCGCCTATTATTGCACCATGTGGTCGAAAGGGTCAAGGCGCGGCGGGCCGCTGCCGCCAGGCTGGAGAAAGATCCGTCAGGCGGTCATCCGCCGCGACGGCGGGCGCTGCGTCTTCTGCGGCGCCCCAGGCAACCACGTGGACCATATCGACCCGGGTGGCCCGCACGACCTGTGGAATCTCCGCCTCCTGTGCCAGTTGCACCACATGCAGAGGACCGCGGAGCAGTCACACGCGGCCCGCCGCGCCCACGGGTGGACGAAACCGAAGCGCGAGCATAGACCAAAGGGCAAGCACCCGGGTATCCTATAGGCGTACGGCACACCATTAGGAGGATGCTATGGGCAGCAGGGGGCCGATCCCCAAGAGGACAGGGCAGGGGCACAGGATCACCCAGGCCAGGAAGGTCAAGGCCGGAGTCAAGAGGGTCCGCGTCACGGACGGTGTTGTCAAGCCACCCACCGCGGACCCGGAGTGGCACCCGATAGCGAAGGCGCTCTGGCAGGCCGTCAAGGACTCCAAGTACACGATCTACTACGAGCCGTCGGACTGGATCCTCCTGTTCGACGCCTGCGACGAGATCAGCGCCTACAAGTACTCGGGCAACCAGCGGTCAGCGATGATGCGGGCGTCCCTGAACCAGATGCTCTCCGGTCTTCTCCTGACTGAGGGGGACCGGCGGCGGGCGAGGATCGAGATCGAGCGCGACACGAAGGCTGAGCCTGAGGAGTCTGCCGGCATCGTCGCGATGAGGGACTTCCTGGCCAAGCGCGCCTCGAACGGCTGACCGAGGGGGATGATGGCACTTGGAGCGCACCGCCATTGACCCCATGTGGGACGCGCCGCCGAGGGAACGGCTGATCACCATGCCCAGGGAACTCCCGGAGAGGACCCTGGGGCTGGTTGCTGCGGCGTGGATGATCGACAACCTGCGGCAGCCGAACGGGCCGCGCGCGGGTGAGGCGTTCACGCCGACTCCGCAGCAGATCGAGTTCCTGATGCACATGTACGCCCTGAACCCTGACGGGTCGTGGGTGTACAACTGGGCGGTCAGGCGCCTGGGAAAGGGAAGCGGAAAGCTTGTGACGCATGACACGCCCGTCCTGACGGCGGGGGGGTGGAGCACGCACGGGCGGCTGAAGGTCGGGGACCAGATCTACTCCGGTTCTGGGAAGCCGACCACAGTCATCAGGCTCCACGAGGAGCGCGATGACTGCGACCTGTGGGACGTCCACTTCTCCGACGGCGTCACTGAGACCTTCTCCGGCGGCCACTTGTTCGTCGTGGACGAGTTCGTCGGCGGCGCCAAGCGCAAGCGCGTTACCAGGAGCGTCGCGGACATGCTGGACAGCGGGCTCATGTTCAAGCGGCCTCTCTCGCCGTCCTCGAAGTGGACTCGCCCGGACGTCGCGAAGTACGCTCTGCCGCCGCAGCCGGTACTTGAGATGCCCGAACGCGACCTCCCCATGGACCCGTACGTCCTGGGCTACTGGCTGGGCGACGGAGACGCGGACAGCGGCCGCATCACCTGTTGGGACGAGGATGAGCCCCACCTTTCTGCTGCTCTTCGCCGGGCCGGCTATCTCACTGCTGTGAGGGCGGACAACGGCCGCGGCCGTCGCGTCAGGTTTGGCCGAGACGGGCGGGGAGGGCGCCTATACGGTGGGGCTGCGGACCTCGGTGCCGCACGGGTCCTCGGGCGCAAGCATATCCCCGACGTCTACCTGTACGCCTCCGCAGAGCAGCGGCGCGCTCTTGCTCAGGGGCTCCTGGACTCCGACGGGTACGTGGCGCGGAACGGCTCTGCGGAGTGGTGCACCGTCCGTAAGGAGATGGCGTACCAGTTCGCTCAGCTTCTCCGTACTCTCGGCGTCAGGGTGAACGTCCGTGAATCGGACGCGACACTCAACGGCCGCGTCGTCGGCAAGAGGTACCGACTCACCTTCAAGCCCTACAGGCACCAGCGGCTCTTCACACTCCCCCGCAAGATCGAGCGCGTCAAGGAGCAGAAGCGGAAGCCGCAGCCGATCACGATCCGCAGTATCACCCGGGCGCCTGACCAGCTAGGCCGTTGCATCAGCGTGGACGGTGACGGCACCTACCTCGTTGGCGAGACGCTCAAGCCGACCCACAACAGCCCGTTCGCTGCCGCTTTGTCGATGTTTGAGATGCTGGGCCCTTGCCGGTTCGACCGGTGGGACGTTTCCTCGCCCCTGGGTGTGGAGGGTAAGACGATGGCGATGGCGTGGATCCAGGTCGTCGCCACCAGTGAGCAGCAGACGAAGAACACGATGCGCATGGTGCGGGCGTTCGCCGCCAAGGGGTCCCCGCTCGCGCGCCGGTACGGGCTGACGGTGGGGAAGACGTTCCTGGACTCCGTGTCTGGGGATCAGTTGGAGCAGAAGGCCTCCTCCTCCAGGTCCCTGGAGGGCGGGGAGACGTCGTTCACTGTCTGTGACGAGCTGGAGCACTGGGTGCCGTCGAACGGCGGCCCTGAGCTGATGAACACGATTGAGCAGAACGCCGCCAAGACCGGGGCGCGGACACTGCACACGTGCAACGCGTGGGTGCCCGGGGAGTCCTCGGCGGCCGAGGCGACGTTCGAGGACTGGGTGGCGCAGGAGGAGGGGCGGACGAGGAACCGGAAGAAGATCCTCTACGACGCCCGTATAGCGCCCCCGAACGCGGCTCTGGTGGATGACCCGCCGGAGCACATGGTGCCGCTCCAGCAGGCCCTGGAGTTCGTCTACGAGGGGTGCCCGTGGGTGGACCTGGAGGCGACGAAGGCGCTGATCTGGTCCCCCAGGTACACGGAGTCGAGGTCGCTCCGGTTCTTCCTGAACCGGCCGAACGCCGCCGACAACGCGTGGGTGCCCCTGGAGGAGTGGACGCTCCTGCGCGACCCGAACCGTGTCGTCCGGAAGCGCGACGGGGACGAGCCGGGGGAGGAGATCGTCATGTTCTTCGACGGCTCCCGGTCGAATGACCACACCGCCCTGGTCGGCTGCTGCATGTCGGACGGGCACATCTTTAAGATCGGCCACTGGGCTCCGGAAAAGGCGTCCGGCCTGGTGAACGTACCAAAGGTCGATGCTGCCGTCAGGAAGGCGTTCGAGGACTACCAGGTGGTCGCGTTCTGGGCCGACGTCCGCGAGTGGGAGTCGTTCACGAGGACGACGTGGCCCGAGGACCTCGGTGACGGCCTGATCCTCCCGGCCGTGCGCGGCCAGGGCATGTCCGCGTCCCTGATCGCCTGGGACATGCGGTCGCACGCCTACCAGTTCGCTGAGGCGGCGGAGACGGCGTACGACGAGATCCAGAAGCAGGCGTTCACGCACGACGGGTCCGCCGACATGGGCGAGCACGTGTCGAACTGCCGTGTGAACGAGTTCAAAGGAAGATTCTCGGTGAAGAAGGAGTCCCCGAAGTCCCCGAAGAAAATCGATCTGGCGGTCTGCATGATAGGTGCTAGAATGCTCTATAGGGCCGTCCTGTCGTCTAAGGAGTGGGCGGTCAGGAACCAGCCTGTCGGACAGTGGAGGGCGTACCTGTAATGAGCTTCGAGAACCTCATGCGGGCTTTCGAGTCCGGTGCCCTGCGCCCCCGGGGTGGCATGGAGGCCTACTATGAGGGGCGCGCCCGCGTCGCCGCCCTCGGCGTGTCCCTGCCGCCGAAGGCCCGCGTCCTGGAGGTCCAGGCCCCCTGGGCGAAGATGGCGATCGACGTCCTCACCGAGGTCCTCATCCCCTCCGGGTTCATCACCTCCTGCGAGAAGGACCTGGAGTCGCTCGGCTGGGTCGAGAAGACGTGGCAGCACAACGACATGGACTCCCAGTTCAACCTGGCCGCCTCGGAGGCGCTCGCGACCGGAGCGGCGTTCTGGGTGCTGTCCCCTCCGGACGGGGAGTCCGAGTACCCCTATGTTCGGGCCCTGGACTCCAAGCACGCCTGCGTCCGTACGGACTGGCAGGGGCGGCTCCTGGAGGGCCTGGCCGTCTACCGTATGGACGCGGAGACCGTCGGCGCAACCTACTACCTGCCCGACGGCGTCGTCTTCTACAAGCGCAACGACTCCTCTCAGGAGTGGTTGACTGACGGGTCCGGGCGCCTGGACTCGTGGGGGCCGTCGATCATCCCCATGTACAACCGGGCCCGCATCAAGGACAAGTACGGGCGCAGCGAGCTGACGGAGATGGCGACGATCATTGACGCCGCCTCCCGGACGCTGACGAACATTCAGGTCGGCCAGGAGGTCGCCGCCTGGCCGCTGCGCCTGCTGATCGGGAATCACTCCGCTGAGATCCTGGACAGTATGCCGGACACGATGCAGGCGTACATCGGGAACATCCTGGCGGCCCCGGAGGGGTCGGACATCAAGCAGCTGACCGGCGTGGACATGACGCCGATCCAGAACATCTACAAGCTCTACGCCCTCCAGATCTCGTCGATGACTGGTATCCCGCCGTCGATGATGGGTGTGTCCGCAGACTCGAATCCGACCAGTGCGGAGGCGCTGCGTGTGGCGAAGGACCGGCTGATCGCGAGGGCGGAGAACAAGCAGCGGCAGTTCGCTGACAGTCTGGAGAGGATCGCCCGCACCGTGTGCGTGATGGGCGGCTTCGACCTGGCTGAGCCTACCGCCCTGGAGGTCCAGTGGCGTGACGCCGCGGCGCCGTCGGTGTCGGCGATGATGGCGTCCGCCTTGCAGGCTCAGGCGCAGGGCGTCCTGTCCGCGCAGACCGCTCGGGACTTCATGATGCTGTCTCCTCAGCAGCGTGAGCGTGAGGATGCTCGCAGCCAGGAGGTGGACGAGATGGCCGGCGCCGGTGTTGCCGACCGGTCCGCCCCCGACGACGAGGACGACGAGGACGAGACTCAGGATGCTGAGGAGCCGGAGGAGAGGCAGGTGAAGGGGAAGCGTGACTGAGGCCGTGTTCCGCGCCCTCCTGGATGCGATCCTGATCCTGTTCCGCCGCCGCGCCTCCTCCGTGCTGCGGGCGCTTCCGGCTGAGAGCACGGCTGTGGGCGCGGACGCTGTGGCGGAGTCCTTGTTCCATGAGGTGGTTGAGCACCGGCGGCTGGCTCACTCCGCTGGTGTCCTGTTCCTGCGTGGGCAGGCGCGGCAGCATGGCGGTGACGAGGCGTGGGTGCCCCGCCAGTCCCCCTACAGTCGGCGTGCTCTGCGGCAGGGGCTGCGGGAGGTCCCCGGTGGCCTGCGCAGGGGGAACGAGGCTGCCGTGCAGCGCGTGCTGGAGCATCACGTGGAGGCTGCGGGCCGGCAGGCTGTCGCCC
>ERZ773003.1909-NODE-1909-length-11144-cov-25.504374_pt1 | contig 11144 bp, 7 predicted proteins | sample MGYA00580668_ERZ773003 | MGnify/ENA primary metagenome ERZ773003 (study PRJEB29015, sample SAMEA2738002) | human oral metagenome | biome: human oral; feature: human-associated habitat; material: dental | place: China | collected 2126 ... | reverse complement strand
TGGCGGCGCTGCACGCCCGCGGTGAGGAGCCCCAGGAGGTCGCGGGGGCCGCGAGCGCCTTCCGCCAGGTGGCTCGGGACTTCCCGTCGGTGTCCTTCCCGCTGGTGGACGTCGTGGGCACCGGGGGCGACGGCGTGGGCACGATCAACATCTCCACGGGGGCGGGCCTGGTGGCCGCCTCAATGGGGGTCGCGGTGGCCAAGCACGGCAACCGGGCGGTGTCCTCGAAGACGGGGGCGGCCGATGTCATCGCCGAGCTGGGGCTGCCCCTGGACGTGGATCCAGCCACGGCGGTCGAGCTATTGGCCCGTGACCACTTCACCTTCCTGTTCGCCCAGGCCTACCACCCGGCGATGCGGCACGTGGCGCCGGTGCGCAAGGCGCTGGCCACGCCCACGATCTTCAATGTCCTGGGGCCGCTGGTGAACCCGGCCCACCTGACCTTCCAGCTCATGGGCGTGTGGGACCCGGGCATGCTGGACATGATCGCTGAGGCCATGGTCCAGCTGGGGCGCGAGCGCGCGCTCGTGGTCCACGGCTCGGGCCTGGACGAGATCGCCGTCCACGGCCCCACCCTCGTGCGTGAGGCGACACCCGACGGGGTGCGGGCCTACGAGGTCACGCCTGCGGACCTGGGCGTGCCCGCCTACGAGCTGGCCGACCTGCTGGGTGGGGAGCCGGCCGACAACGCCCACCTGCTGCGCGAGGCCGTCTCGAGTGAGGGACGGCCCGCCCACCGCGACGCCATCGCCGTCAATGCCGGCGCTCTGCTGTACCTCACCGGCCGGGCCGACAGCCTCGCCGACGGCACTGCGGCGGCCCTGGAGCAGATCCGTTCCGGTGGCGTGGCCCGCCACCTGGAGTCCATGACCAAAGCCAGTGACCTCGCCACTGAGACGGCCTGAGGAGAAGCCGTGACCACCCCCGACACCGCCCCCGTCCCCGCCGCGTCACCCGATGGCGCAGGCCCTGGCAAGCGCACCCACCGTGAGCCGGTCGAGGCGCGTCTCATCGCCACGGGCACCGTCCTGGACTCGATCGTCCAGGCGCGCCGCGAGCGCATTGATGAGCTGCGTGCCCGTTTCGGGCACCTGAGAGCCGAGGATCTGGAGCGCTCGCAGCGCTCCTTCGCGGCCGCCCTGCGCACCCGTAGCGGCCAGGGTCGCAGCCCGCAGCCTGCTCTCATCATGGAGTGCAAGGCGGCCTCGCCCTCACGCGGCACTATCCGCTCCGACTACGACCCGGCCTCGCTGGCCGCCCAGTACGCGCCCTACGCGGCCGCGGTCTCAGTGCTCACCGAGCCCGATCGTTTCAACGGCTCCTTCGACGACCTGGCCGCAGTGCGCGAGGTGGTGGACGTGCCCGTCCTGTGCAAGGACTTCATCGTCGATGAGGTCCAGGTGCTGGCGGCTCGCAGCCTGGGGGCGGACGCGGTCCTGCTCATGCTCTCGGTGGTGCCCGACGACGTCTATCGCGAGCTGGCCGAGCTGGCTCACAGCCTGGGCATGGAGGTGCTCACGGAGGTCTCCACGCCTCAGGAGATGCATCGTGCCTCGGCCCTGGGGGCGGAGGTCATCGGCATCAACAACCGTGATCTGCGCACCTTGGAGACGGATCTGGCGCGCACCGAGGAGATGGCTCCCCTGGCCCCGGCCGGGGTGGTGCTTGTGGGTGAGTCGGGGGTCGGTGCTGCCGAGGATGTGCGGCGCATGTCGGGCCTGGTGGACGCCCTCCTGGTGGGTTCGTCCCTGTCCGGGGCCCCGGATCCGGCCGAGGCCGCTCGTCAGCTGGCCACCGCGGTACCGCTGCCGGAGGGTGAGGGTACGTCGTCGTCGGCCCTGGACCGGGGCGGCCAGGAGACGGGTCACCATCCGCGCCTGCCGGCCTTCTTCGGTCCTTACGGGGGCCAGTTCGTGCCCGAGCTGCTCATCCCGGCGCTGGACCAGCTCGAGGACGCCTTCATCGACGCCCAGGCCGATCCGGCCTTCGCCGCCGAGCTGGAGACGCTCATAACCCGCTACCTGGGGCGCCCCACGGCGGTCACCGAGCTGCGCAACCTGCCGCTGGAGGGCAATGCCCGCATCCTGCTCAAGCGCGAGGACCTGGTCCATGGTGGCGCCCACAAGGGCAACCAGGTTCTGGGGCAGGCCCTCCTGGCCAAGCGGATGGGTAAGCGGCGCATCATCGCTGAGACCGGCGCCGGCCAGCACGGGACGGCCACCGCCATGGTCTGCGCTCTGCTGGGCCTGGACTGCACCATCTACATGGGGGCCACCGACGTCGTGCGTCAGGCGCCCAATGTCGAGCGCATGGAGCTCATGGGCGCCACGGTGGTCCCGGTGGACAGTGGTGCGGGCACGCTCAAGGACGCCGTCAACGAGGCGCTGCGCGACTGGACGGCCTCCTTCGCCGACACCCACTACCTGCTGGGCACGGCGGCCGGGCCTCACCCCTTCCCCACGATCGTGCGCGAGTACCACCGGGTCATCTCCCGGGAGGCCCGCGCCCAGGTCCTGGGCCTGACGGGGCGGCTGCCGGACTCGGTCATCGCCTGCGTGGGCGGCGGCTCCAACGCGATCGGCATGTTCGCCGAGTTCATCGATGACCCCGGGGTCGAGCTCATCGGGGTTGAGCCGGCCGGTGAGGGCCTGGACACCTCCCGCCACGGCGCCCCCATCAACAAGGGGCTGGTGGGGATCCTCCACGGGGCGCGAAGCTACCTCATGCGCACCTCGGAGGGACAGGTCGAGGAATCCTTCTCGGTCTCGGCGGGCCTGGACTACCCGGGCGTGGGGCCCGAGCACGCCTGGCTGTCGGACACCGGCCGGGCCCGCTACGTGGGCATCAGTGACGACGAGGCGATCGAGGCATTCCGCCTGCTGTCGCGCCACGAGGGGATCATCCCCGCGGTGGAGTCGGCCCACGCCCTGGCTCAGGCCCTGGCCATGGCCCGCCAGGTGCCCGACGGCGAGGAGCCCCCGATCCTGCTGGTGTGCCTGTCGGGCCGTGGGGACAAGGATCTCGACCAGGTGCAGGCGAGGCTGGGCGGCTCCTTCTCCACTGACGGCGCCGTGGCCAGGGCCTCGCGCATGGTGGAACAGATGGGCAAGCGAACCGAGTACGCGGGTCTGAACGCCGCCAGGGGCACCAGCCCGGACGCCGGCCCGGATGAGGAGTTCTGAGATGAGTCGTTATCCCGCGATGTTCGCCGCCCTCAGGGAACGCGGTGAGGGCGCTTTCGTCCCCTTCGTCATGGTCGGTGACCCCGACCCGGACACCAGCGAGGCCGTCATCGAGGCACTCATCGCCGGTGGAGCCGACGCCCTCGAGCTCGGTGTGCCCTTCACCGACCCGGTCGCCGACGGCCCCACGATCCAGAAGGCGCATGTGCGGGCCCTGGCCGCGGGTGTGGGTTTCCAGGACTGCCTGGAGGTGGTTCGGCGGGTGCGCCGGCGCCACCCGTGGCTGCCCATCGGCATGCTCATCTACGGCAACGTGCCCTTCGCCATGGGCCTGGAGCGCTTCTACTCCGAGTGCGCGCAGGCCGGCATCGACTCGGTGCTGCTGCCCGACGTCCCGATCCGCGAGTCGGCCCCCTTCAGCCGGGCCGCCGAAGAGGCTGGTGTCGACGCCGTCTACATCGCCCCGCCGTCGGCCGCGGCCGAGACTCTGGACGCAGTGGCGGCGGCCTCACGCGGTTACGTCTACGCCGTCTCCCGGGTGGGGGTGACCGGCACCGAGCGAGCCTCCTCCACCGTGGGGCTCGCCGAGTCGGTGGAACGCCTGCGCGCCGACGCCGCCGCACCAGTGATGCTGGGCTTCGGCATCTCCACGCCCGAGCAGGTCGCCGAGGCCATCGCAGCCGGTGCCGACGGCGCCATCAGTGGATCGGCCACGGTCAAGATCGTGGAGCGCTACGCCCCCGAGATCATGGCGGCCGCCAGCAGCAACAACGGCGCAGGCGGTAACGAGGAGCGTCGTCACTACGCGCTCGGAGCGCTGCGCAGTGACCTGGTCACCTTCACCGCCACGATGAAGGAGGCCACGCGCCCACACTGATGGGCGATGTCTGGCAGACGGGTCGAGAAGAACAACGACAACAACAACAACGACAAAGGTCGGTTGCACCAAGAGGTGGATGCAACCGACCTTTGTCCATTTCTTTGAAGAAGGTGGAGAAGTGCGACAGGAGAAGCAATCCACCATGTCCATAGCACTCTGTTCGGGGATATATTAAAGAACCGATTGGCTTCCCTTCCAATCACTTCAGCGAAAGGCGTGCTCATGCACTTCCCACCCTCCCCGCCCGACCAGCCGTGGCGGCGCCTTCTGCGCATTGCCCTGGCTCTTCCCCTCATCGCCGCCGCAGCCGTGGCGGCTCCGGCTTCCGCCGATACCGACATCACTGTGGAAGGGCTCTACCACACAGCCGGTACCGGCTGTCATGGCTCCGACAACGCCGAGGGATGTCTGAGCTGGAGGGTCCGCATCCCATCGGCCATCGCCCCGAAGGGCTCCACTAACGTCACCATTGAGGCCGACTCCGTGCCGGGCCAGTGGACCTGGTCCTGCCCCTCCCCGGAGGGTAACGAAGTGGCCGGGACGAGCTCCTTCTACATCGACAAGGGCGAGGGCGAGCCACCGGCCTTGATGGCGGACTCCGGATTGAGCTCCATCTCCGAGCTGTACAACCCCCTGCTGGATGACAGCATCGGCTCGGTCAAGGCTGTTTCCTGCACTCCTGAGCACCTGAAACTGACCTATGCGGTCAACTTCTACACCTACTGGGACAAGACCAGCTACTTCGATCTGGCCCTCGGGACCACTGTGGTGGCGCCCGGTGTGGATACGCGCAGCTACCGTTTCACACCCACGATCGAGGTCTCCACACGCAACGCGATTCTTCGGCCCGCTGTCACAGCGCACAAGCCTGCGGCCAGCGCGGCTCACACCACCGTCTCCACCAATGAGGTCACGGTCGAAGGAGCCGCCAAAGACACTGCCCACTTCACTATGACGGCGAGGAACGACTCCACTACCGTCCTGTCTGACTTCACCATCTCCGCGGGACGCGTCAGAGGGCGGACTCAAGCAGCCTCTGTGACCTGCGACCTGACCGCCTTCGGCGGCGAGGTCGTCTCCGCCACGGGACCGGCCGAGAGTCTCACCGTCTCCAGCGGCACGGCGAAGGTCCCCCAGGGCAAGGAGATCACCTGCCAGGTGGACCTCAGCGGCGTGGTGGGACGCAACAGGGTCAAGACCGCACTGACCACCGGCGACCAGACCTTCTCCAGCGACTACGTCAAGGACCGGCCGGTGGTCGAGGTCTCGACTCATCCCACGGATCTCCTGGTCGAGGCCGACCCCACGGGCACCTATGAGATCGAGGTCGGATACACCGTCACCTTCACCAACAACACCGACGCCGACGGATCCGGCTCCGATATCGTCCTGCGGCCCCGGGTCCCCGCCGGCTTCACGCTCAAGAGCGTGACAGGTACTGGTACCCCGCAGTGGGTCGGCCCGGACAGCTACGTCATTCAGGATGACGGCTCCTTGTCATTGCGCACCGGTGACTCCCTGAACGCCCACTCGTCAACCACGATGACCTTCACCAACACCTACCAGGTCAACGCCGAGGCGGTCACCGAGGAGACCTGGAAGTCCCTGGGCACCTGCGATCCCAAAGACCCCTCCAAGGGACTGACCACCCGGATCGACCTCGCCGGCAGTGAGGGCGGTACCGAGGCCGGGACCCACACGATCTGCACCCCCGTGACACGCACAGGGAACTAGCACCTCACCAAGGCGAGCCTCCGGGCGCGCCGCACGGTCGCGGTCACAGGCGCCATCACCGGCGGTCCTCTCACCACACCTGGGAGAGGACCGCCGAGTCGTCTATGAACCGCCATCACGTCCGACGGTAGGGTGACGCCCATGGCCAGCCTTCTCAACCGGATCCTCACCCTGCTCGGGCGTGCCGCCTCCGACGCCCCCACTCAGAAGCCTTCCGCGCCGTCAGGCACCTCCGGCAGCACGGCTTCCGGTTCCGCCGAGCCCGCGCGGGCTCGCGATCCCAAGCCGTCATCGACGACGAAGCCGACCCCGCCTCATCCCCGCTCCCACGACAACGGCTCCTCGACGAGAGCGGCGACCCCCTCGTCGCGAGGCGTCAGCGTCTACGACGTCTCCACCTTGGGGCTGCCCGCCTTCGGCTACTCCCCCGACCCCGACGGCGACGCCGACCCCGGTGAGGTGGTGTGGGCCTGGGTTCCCTTCGAGGAGGATCCCGCTCAGGGCAAGGACCGGCCGGTCCTGGTCCTGGCACGTCATGAGACTCGCCTGGTCGTGGCCCAGATGACGAGCAAGGACCACGACCGCGATGCCGCCCAGGAGGCGCGCTGGGGCCGCTTCTGGCACGACGTCGGCACTGGCGACTGGGACCGTCAGGGCCGCCCCAGCGAGGTGCGCCTGGACCGCCTGCTCCTGGTGGAGCCGGCCTCGGTGCGACGCGAGGGGGCCACGATGAAGCGTGAGGTCTTCGACGGCGTCGTGGCCGCCCTGCGCCACCACCACTCCTGATCGCCTCCAGATTTCGACAGATCGCACAGGATACGGATGTCATCCGCTAGGCCCGGACACGCTGGAAAGCACCTGTATCGGAGGTTTCTACAAAACAAGATTGAAGTATTGCCTATCCCCCCTTCACGCATAAACTTGACTTACTGGCCAGCCCACCTATCCCTATGAAGTGATCGGAGCGATCATGGCACTCCCAACAGTCACCACCACCCTCAAGGGCTTGGCCGCCATCACCCTGGCCTCGGTTCTCACTCTTGGCACGTCATCCCCCGCATTCGCAGACGATTCACCTATCCCCGATGACGCCACCGAGTACGGCTCAGTTACTGTCGAAGACAGTCCTGCCGGAGGCTCAGGCATTCGCCCTGCCTGGATCACCGGTTCTCACACGGTCAAGGTCGCCGGCGGGACCTGGAGCTACGGTACGAACTCGAAAGTTGTCTACTCGAACTTTCATCACCCTTCTCGATGCCATGGATCCTCAGCCCGAACCTACAATGGGCTCATCACCGCACGAAGTTCCAAAACTGCCGCAGGGAAGTGGTCTTACGCTCAGGTCCGACGCTCCACTGACACAAACGAAGCCTTCTACTGGTTCTGCTGAGAGCCATTAGTATCTTGCGGTAGGCGGCGGCTCCGCTGATGGGCCCCGCCTACCGCGCCACCCTCATGAAGATTCTTCTCAGAGCCACTTGGGCCCTCAACCTCACGCTGTGCCTGGCGACCATCCTGCTTATCCCACAGTCGCTCCTTTTCTTGTTCCCGGCCGAGACGAACGGCTATGTCATTATCAGTGAAACCGGCGTCGACCCGGATGAGCTTCATCAGATCGGCAAGCAGGCCGGCGTCGAGGTTGCACAGGTACGCCACATCACGGACTTCGCCGATACCACAGACGAGTCATTCTCGACAGCCAGCGTCGAGCTCCTCGGCTACGAGGCTGATGACTACATTCGCCCACCATTGACTCCCCTGCTCCTGCCGGAGCCCATCGCCTACAGCGCCAGCACCGTCCAAGACGATGCCCTGGGCGGGTGGTACGCGATCGGCTCGCGGCAAAGTACCACCCAGTTCCTCAGTCAGGTCACAGACCGGTGGGGCGATCGCATCAATGAGTCGGGGATTCTGACACCGGGCCTTGCCCTGTCCACCGCCCTCAGCTCCGAGATCGGCGTGAGCCTGCTCTTGGCCCAGACGGTTCTGGCGCTCGTCCTGGCCCTTGCCACCGTCTCCCAGTCCTCTTCCTACAGAAGCGCCAGGTTACTGGGCCGTTCCCACCCCCGCTTGGCCCTCCACCTCCTCAAGAACAGCCTCCTGACAGCATGTCGATGGCTTCTGGCCCCTTTGGCGCTACTCGCCCTGCTGGTGGCCTACGACATCTATGGCTCCGCCGTGCTGAGCGTCCACCGTCTGAGCGCCGAGCTCATCGCCTTCTGCGCCCTCCTGACCCTGACCGCAACCCTGACCGGCACGCTCGCAGGATGGGTGGTGCTCGCGGTCGGAAGCCGACGGCGGCCCGGGGCAGCAGCGCGTCCGCGCCACGGGATCGCTCTGCTGACCTATGCACTCGTCCTGACCATGACCTGGTCCTTCTCCACCGCGAGCACCAGTCTCATCGTCGATGTACTCCAGGCGCAGGCACTTCGCAACCAGGCCCAGGCCCAGCGGTCCCTTCCCCCGGCCACCGCTCTGAGCATCTGGTCCGTCAGCGAGCCCACCTTCGGTGCCAAGACACCCCAGATAGCCTCCTTCATCACCCAGGCCCAGCAGGAGGGGAGCCTCGTTCTGGCCTGGGCAATCCCCAACGGCTCCACCGAGGACGGCGACGGGCCGCCCACTCTGTATCTCAACAACACGGCCGCCGCCCACTACGGTCTGCCCAAGGTCACCGAGCAGCAGGTGACCCTCTACCGGCCCCGGTCGTTGGCCGCCCAGGACGAGGCCTTGGCCCAAGAGATCGTCGAGCAGGCGCGCTTCAACACCATGCACGGGGCGAGTGCGAACGCTGTCACCGTCACCTCCCACGACCTGGAGGAGGTCAGCTCGCTCCTACCGGAGAACCTCCCCGCTGTCAGCTTCTTCCTCAGTAGCGAGGGCACGCGCACCAGCGACTGCCTCATCGCCGTGGTCCCCGACGGCTACTTCGCCCCAGACGACTACCTGTCCGCCATCACCCAGGGGGCCGCAGTCCTCACCGGCCACAACCTCGTCTCCCTGCGGGAGCGGCTGCGCGAGCACCACGTGGAGGACCTCGTGGCGCGCTTCGACGCCGTCGGCACCGGCAATACGGCCCTCAGGGAGCAAACCATGCACACAGCAGTCCTCCACGCCCTCATCTTGCTGACTGCAGCCACCAGCACCGCGGCCAGCGCAGGGCTCGCGGCACGCGCCTGGGCACAGGCCAGGAGTCGCAGACGTGAGATCGAGCGCCTGCTGGGGCATCGCATGCTGGCCGAGCGCCTCCTGACCGCGGTCCTCATCACAATCCCGGTGCTCATCCTCGCCTGGCCGCTCCTGGTCCAGCCCAGCAGCGAACTGGTCGTTACTCAAATGGCGTGCGCACTCGTTCTCACCGCGGCCGTTGTCGTGGGATCACGCCACGCCGCCGCTCGGCCCACCGATCCCCGCCGCAGGAGGAAGGCCCGCCATGGCTGACACACTCACCGCTACAGACCTGACCATCTCCAGAGGCGGGCGCCTGCTCGTCGACGGGCTGGATCTGTCCCTGAAGGAGGGGACTGTCACGGCACTGACCGGCCCCAACGGCTCCGGCAAGACCACCACGGCATGGTGCCTGGGCCTGCACGACCTCGATTTCACTGGGACCGTGACCATCGATGGCCGGCCCTCCAGCAGGATGAGCCCGCGCGACATCCGCCTGGCGCACCGCACCACGATCGCCCTCCAGCCCCAGGACCTTCTTCTGGAGGACTCCTGGACCCCCATCGCCACACTGCGCCACGCCGCTTGGGCGCTCGGGCTCCCCCGGCGCCAGCGCGCGGCGCGGATCGCCGATGCCCTGGGCGCGGCCCGGCTCACCACCCTGTCCCGAACCCGCACGGGCCTGCTCAGCGGCGGAGAGCGGATGCGAGTGGCCCTGGCGCGAACACTGCTCATGGAGCGCCCCCGCCTGGTCATCCTCGATGAGCCCACCGCCGGTGCGGATGAGGAGCTGGCCACGGTGGTCATCGGCGCCATGGACGCGTGGGCTCGGACCTCTGCTGCGATCCTCGTGGTCACCCATGACCCAAGGCTTGTTGAGCGTGCGGAGAACCAGGTAGAGCTCAGCACAGGCGAGCAAGTTCACGTGCACAGCCTCCATGAGCACGAAGCCATTGAGAATTTGGACTGATAGAGTCACCCCTTGGACCTCTGGCCTGGCCGGCTGCGGGGTCCGGCGACCGGGTCAGCCAGGTGCCCCACCACCTCATGTCAACCCGTGGCGCGAACCCTCTCTCCGGCCATTGACCAATCAGACGCGAGAAAGTTTCACCGTGGCGAACATCAAGTCCCAGATCAAGCGCATCAAGACCAACGAGAAGGCCCGCCTGCGCAACAAGTCCGTCAAGTCCGAGCTCAAGACCTACGTGCGCCGCGTGCGCGAGGCCGTCGAGGCCGGCGACAAGGACGCCGCGCTCGAGCACCTCAAGGCCGCCTCCCGCAAGCTGGACAAGGCCGTCTCCAAGGGCGTCATCCACAAGAACCAGGCCGCCAACCGCAAGTCCAAGCTCGCCAAGCGCGTCGCCTCCCTCTGAGGCCACCGCAGCAGTGAGCATCTGAAGGGCGCCTCCCACCGGGGAGGCGCCCTCCCCTTTTTTCCATCACCTTCACCCGTTCATCAGACCGCTTCAAGGAGAGCCCATTGCGCATCGGATTCGACCGCGACAAGTACCTGCGGATGCAGTCCAGCCACATCGCGGAGCGCCGCGCCCAGTTCGGCGGCAAGCTCTATCTGGAGTTCGGCGGCAAGCTCATTGACGACATGCACGCCTCGCGCGTGCTGCCGGGCTTCACCCCGGACAACAAGATCGTCATGCTCGCCGAGCTGGCCGACGAGGTCGAGATCGTCATGGCGGTCAACGCCAAGCACCTCGCCCGCAACAAGGTCCGCGCGGACCTGGGCATCCCCTACGAGGACGACCTGCTGCGCCACATCGACGCCTTCCGCAGCTACGGGCTCTACGTGGGCAGCGTCGTCGTGACCCAGTGGACTGATGACAACCGCCAGGCCCAGGACTTCAAGCGCAAGCTCGAGGCGCTGGGCATCACCGTCTACCGTCACTTCCCCATCCCCGGCTACCCCGGTGACGTCGCCCGCATCGTCTCGGCGGAGGGCTACGGGCGCAACGAGTACATCGAGACCAGGCGGGACCTGGTGGTCGTCACCGCCCCCGGCCCGGGCAGCGGCAAGATGGCCACCTGCCTGTCCCAGATCTACCACGACCACCAGCGGGGCATCTCCTCGGGCTACGCGAAGTTCGAGACCTTCCCGATCTGGAACCTGCCTCTGGACCACCCGGTCAACATCGCCTACGAGGCCGCCACCGCCGACCTCGACGACG
>ERZ773003.1906-NODE-1906-length-11151-cov-4.715393_pt1 | contig 11151 bp, 3 predicted proteins | sample MGYA00580668_ERZ773003 | MGnify/ENA primary metagenome ERZ773003 (study PRJEB29015, sample SAMEA2738002) | human oral metagenome | biome: human oral; feature: human-associated habitat; material: dental | place: China | collected 2126 ... | reverse complement strand
CATCCACGCATAGTCCATCGTGTAGATGTGGTCGCCCGACAGAATGAGCACGTAGTCGGGATCCGACATATCGATGAAATTGAGGTTCTGGTAAATCGCATCAGCCGTACCGCGATACCACTCCGCCCCCTTTTCGCGCGCATAGGGAGGCAGGACGAAAAGCCCGCCGTCGCGTTTGTCGAGATCCCACGCGCTGCCCGATCCGAGATACTGGTTCAGCTCGAGCGGTCTGTACTGCGTGAGAACGCCGACCTTTTCGATCCCCGAATTGACGCAGTTGCTCAGCGGGAAATCAATGATGCGGTACTTCCCCCCGAACGGTACCGCGGGCTTTGCGACGCGCTTTGTCAGCGCGCCAAGGCGGCTGCCTTGACCGCCTGCAAGAATCATTGCCAAGCACTCTGTTTTTTTCATAAGGTATTTCTCCCCTCACGGATACCGACCGGGCGGTATCCCCATGATATATGCTATGGCAAATCGGTCGGACTCGACGTACATCCGTCCGATACGCCGTGTTTCTAGCTCATTTACAATCGTTCTCTTCATTTTGAGTTGCAGTTTGCATATCCTCCTTCCTACCTTATTTATTATATATCTTGATAACTAAATTCGATAAATACGTCCGATTTCCTGCAAGGCTTTGTCGTACTTTCACCGTTTTTTTCAATTTATAATTGAGGGCGGTAAAATCGTCCTAAACGGATATATTTTTATTTATATGTGCATTATTTTTGTTTATTGGAATGTGAAAATTACACCTGTGGAAAAAAAGATTGCAATTTCCATACCCGTATGATAGAATAGCTGAGTACATTTTTCGTTGAGGGGGTGAACGAATTGCCGAATATCAAAGCTTCTATCCTGAGTGTAAAGTCTGATGCTAAGCGTCATGCGCGCAACGTCGCGGAGAAGACGCGCGTTCGCCGCGCCATCCGCAGTGTCAACGACGCCGTTGCTGCCGGCAATGCGGACGAGGCGAAGAACCTCCTCGTCGCAGCATACAAGTCCATCGATCAGGCGGCTGCCAACAACGTCTATCATAAGAATGCCGCAGCTCGCAAGAAGTCGCGTCTCGCCAAAAAGGTCAACGCGCTGGCACAGTAATCATAGAAAAACACCGTTTCGAATCATCGGAACGGTGTTTTTTGTTGCGCCGGACGTGATGAGGGATTTTGGCGCATCACTAGGGTTACGGCATAAGGGCGTACCTGACGCGGGATTTTGGCGTCCCCCCCTCGTCACACTAGGAGATGCGTCGGAAAACATGCATACCGACACAAGCTTGAAGTAAACACAGCGCCGCCAAAATCCCAAATGCAGCCTGCAAATTCACCAGATGCGAGACAAGGCCGATTGCTGCGGGACCTGCGAGGATACCGAGGTAGCCCATCGTACTCACGGCAGAAACCGCCGCGCCGATCGGCATAACGTTCTGTTTCCCCATGAGAGAGAAAAAGACCGGAACAATATTCGCCGCCCCGATACCGATCGCAAAGAACCCCGCATAGAGGAGCGCATCCACAGGCGCGAACATAACGAGCAAAATACCGGCGCACGCGAGCAGAGCGCCCCCCACGGCAACCCGACGCTGCCCGAGCCGCTGCACGACGGCATCGCCAAGGAGACGCATGAGGAACATCGCCGCCGAGAACACCGAGAACCCTACGCCCGCAAGCGCAAGATCAAACCCGCGTACCGTCGTCAGGTAAACGCCGCTCCAATCCATCACCGCTCCCTCGCTGAGAAACGCAATAAACGCCGCGATGCCGATGAATACAATGATACCGCGCGGTATGGCGATGAGCCTGCCGCCCCCGCCGCCGTAGGGGATCAACCGGCTGCCAAACAGCCCCGTAAAGAGGAGAATAACGCCCGCCGCAATCAGCGTCGACTGCATCGGAGTCAGCCCCATCGCCCCGACCCAGACACCGTACAGCCCCGCGCCAACAAACCCGCCGATGCTCCAAAAGGCGTGCGTTCCGCTCATAATGCGCCGCCCAATGCCTTGCTCGACAATCACCGCCGCAACATTGATCACGACGTCCACACATCCCATCAGCGCGCCGAAAAGCAGAATCACCGGAACGGCGAGCAAAAGAGAATCGACCGCGCAGATTGCAACGAGTACCGCCGCATAAACGACTGCCGTCACCGTCAGCACTTTGCGGCATCCAAGCCGCGTGGAGAGCGCCCCCGCCAGCGGCATTGTCACGAGCGATCCAATCCCAACGCAGAGCAACAACATACCGAGCACATCGTCGCCGATGGCGAGCCGTTCGCGCAGGAGCGGCACAAGCGGCGCCCACGATGCCGACCCGAATCCCCCGATAAAGAAAAAAACGCGCACCGCGTGTACCTGTGCGTTACCGATATTTTTGTATTCCCCCATAGTCCCGCCCCTTTCCAAAAAACTCCTGCTATTCTATCACGGAAAAAAGATTTTGCAACGCAAAACTGCCGCACCGACGTAAAACAGTGTCAATGCGGCAGTTTTTGTTGTTTTATATGGAACCCGTCAATCAAATAGAAGGAGATGCGTCGTTCATATTGTAACCCGTATATAAATCACCGCCGGGCGCGGCGCCATATCAGGTTGTCAATGATATGACACAGCGCGCAAAAATCCTCCCGTCACTCCTCATCCTCCTCGAGAACGTTAAAGATATACACCGCCCGAATCTCAACCGGCGTTACCCCAAGATCCTCAATTGCAGCCAAAAGCCCCGATGCAAGGACGGCACGCTCCGCCGCCTTGTCCTTATCCTTCACGATGGAAAGCGCCTTGTCGTTCTGCGGGCGAAGCGTCACGATGCCGTTGCCGAAGAGTACCTTGAATTCACCGCCTTGGTTGCGATAGAGGAACTGCATCGGCTCGATCGAGTCGCTGCGAATCTCGCTCGGATCCGGAATATCAACTTTCTTTGAGGCAGGCTGAATCGAAAGTTTATTGGGATTATAATGCCGTCAAGATCGCGCGTCCCGCCGTCCGTGAAGAGAACCGGAACTGCTTCCGCCGTACCGCCCGGGATACGCTCGTCGGGAATGCCGATACGCCCGCGGTCGCGCGCAAGGTCGTAGCCAAACGAATCGTCCGAACCTGTAACCAGCTCATGCGCTTCGATCGTTTTGCTGCCCGAGACGACACGGTTCCCCCACGATCCGACGGGGTTTTGCAGCTCGCCCGAAGGAATCGTCACCGTTCCGGCGCCATCCTCCACGGTCACACGCACATCCGGCACGCGGACGCCCGGCGCATTTCCGCCCGCAGATGCGCTGCCGCCGTCTGCAGCGCTGCGCGGCGTGTTGACGGCGATACCTGAGATGACCACCCTTCCGCCCGGTGTATTGCTGTCGAAGCCGCGCGGTCGGATGATAAGGTTCCCGGGCACATAATTGAATCGGTAATTCGCCATATTCGTCCCGCCGATGTACGTTCCCGGCGCAACGCTGATCACGCCCGTATAGGTACCAAACGGCGTACTCTCCGTCATCGACGGCGCATAAGCGGATATGATGCCGGTAATATCATCCCCCTGCAGCAGCCCGCGGCTTCCTGCGGACGTACCGCGTTCAATCGTATAGGTCGGCGTGGGATTCGGCTCATTGACATAGCGGCTTGCATTGCCCGCCGCAATTTGAACCTCACGCGGCAAGATTCTGAAACTGCCGTCTACATAAGTAATCGTATAATTGGATGCCGTGCCGCGTGTAAAGGCTGCACCGTCGATCCGTGTCCAAAGCCCCGCCGTTCCGGCATCCGTCGTCAGGGTTGCTGTAGGATCGATCATTTCCGCAACGTCGCCGACAGTGTCTCCATTGACAAGTCCCGTCGTTGCCGTCGCAGCATCGGCATTGAATTTCCCCGTACCGCCCGTATAGACAGCAGTTCCGTTATCAGCACCATAGGCGCGCGCTTTATCACCCGCACGCAGCGTGAGCGGACGCGCTGTGATGGTCAGCGTCCCCGGTGTCGATGTGATATGATAGTCGGAGGCGTAGCTCGTGCTGCCCGTGGCAAGCGCCGCGTCGTTGATCGTCATCGCGTAATTACCGACACCGGAGCGCTCCGTAACCGCATGATGCGCGCTGTCCTCCGCCGTCACCGTATACCGCGTAAAGCTGTCGCCCGCGACAAGCGTTCCCGTGTACGTCACGCTCGCGTTCATCGTGACAGTATCGTTGCCCGCGCCGTAGATGCGCTCGCCGTTCGGCGCATTGAAGTGAATATCGCGGGGCTTGACGGTGAGCTTGCCCGGCTTGTAGATAAATGTATAGTTGCTTGCCGCAAGCGTGCTGTCTTTGACCTCGACCGTATACTCACCCGCGTGGAGCGCTCCCTGCGCGTAGCCGCTCGTCTTCGTCACATCCGCAATCGGGGTATAGGAAATACTCCCCGACGAGATAACGCCCGGGGTCGCCGCCGTCTGCCCGTTGGCAAAGCCATCAAACGTAACGCCGTTATTGCCCGTATAGCTGTGCGCCGCGCCGTTGTAGTCGACCGTCTCCGTCTTGCCCGTGACCGTGACGGTGCGCGGGACGATGCGATAATCGACCGTGACTTTATAGTTCAGGTCATTAGGCCCATTGTATGTGATCTTCTCCGCAGCATTCGCCGCATTCGAACCATATGTGTGCGCCCCTGAGCGTACTGTCGTATCTGTATCCGCGTGCGTTACCGCCCCCGTGGTCGTATTAATATCAGCGTTGACATCCGTCCGCTCATTAACCCCTGTACCGTACGAATGGCTCGTCGACTCTGTACGATTATCATAGATTTTTTGAACTTCTGCCTTATCTAGTTCGCGCCGTTTTAGATTTCCGTCATCGACGATGCGGTAGCCGGCATCCGTATTGAACCATGCGGAGTTCGCATCTCCGTAGGCACGCGAGCTGTAGAGCTTCAGCTCCGGCTGATAGGCATAGAACATAGCGTTCTTACCGGCAGGAATCGTGATCGAGCCCGTCGTGCCATAGGGTGTGCCGTAACGACGGAACTCAAATACGAGCCCGTCGAGCTCGTTCTCGACCGAGTCCTCGGTATGCACAACGTAACGCTGCCCCGGCGCGGTTTGAATGGCGTTTGCGCCGCCCTTGTTCTTGAATGCGCCGCCCCGCGCCTCAATAAGGACGTCGGACGTACCCGTGCCGACGATCTTGCCGCCCGGCGCGATGCTCACATTGCCGCCGTTCGTATTCGTGATTTTAATCGGCGCGTCCTTGCCCGTAATCGTGCCCGCAACCGTCGTGCCGCCCTTTGTTTCGACGGCAACGCCCGTCGCGGACGTGATATTGCCGAGATTCGTGATCTCGTTCGCACCCGTGAGGTTCACGGAATGCGCGTCGACGTCGAGCGTCGGCACGGTTTTGAGGACGCCCGTCGAGGTCACATTGCCCGCCGTCTTGATGGCGACGCCGTCGGCGAGTCCTCCGGGCAGCGTCACGTTGCCGACCGAGATGTCGCCCGCGCGTTCCCCGCCGATGCGGATCTTGCGGAAGCCCTTGCCGTCCGCATTCTTCTGCAGCAGACCGGTGCCGCTGAAAATATCAGAGGGCAGAGCCAGTCCTGTGGGGCTCCCGCCCCCGCCGGGCGTACCGAGCGAGATCGTCTTGCCCGGCGTATAGGTGTCGAAGGATACGTCGCCGTGCCCTGTGATCTTACTGTTCGTATGATGGAGCTCGTCCGCCTGTATGGAGACGTTGCCGTGGTGCACGCCGTCCGGATTGTCTGCGGAGATCGTCGCATTATTGAAATTGACCTCGCGGCTGCCAACCGTGTAGTCCTTGCCGTTCGTATTGATCGTGCCCGTGATGTTGACGCCGCCCGAACCGCTCGTAATTGCCTGCTGGATGTTGACGGTAAAGGGCATGTTAATTGTACCGCTCTGGTAAAGGTGTCCGCCGCCGTCCTTGTCGCCGATGTTGATGACCTCATAGTCCCAGAATGCACGGTTATTTCCATTGAAATATTTCTCGAGCAAGGATAGTTTCGTGGGATCATCCGCACCGAGGCTGATATCCTGTGTGTGCGAGAGCGGCAGGATATTGAGCGCCTTCACGCCTTTCATCTTACCGTTCAGATCCATCTTGTCCGTCTTGAGCGTGAGATCGCCCGCTCCGGTATTGACCTCGCTGCCCGCCGCTGTCGTCAGATCTTTCGACTCAAGCGCAAACGCGTTTCCGTTCGTCGCAATCTTCGCCGTGCCGTCGATCGTCATCGAGCCGGAGGTCTTGCCCGAGCGAATTGTCGTCGGGTCGACGAAGTTCAGATTGCCGCCGACCTTCGCCGCGCCCGTCGCCGTCTCGCTGCCGAGGTAGACGTGTTTGAAGCCGTTCTTGAATACATTGCCGCCGAAGAGGTTTTCGGGCAGGGTCAGCCCCGTGCCCGTCGTACCGACGTTGAGGTTCGTCGCATCCGTCACCTGCTGCACGATGAGGTTTCCCTTGCCCTCGACCGCCTCGCTAAAGGTCATGGCGTCGGCGCTGAGCACAATATCTCCCGCCGTTCCGCCCGACTCGCCCGCCTTGACGCCGCGCAGTGTGCGTGCGGTCTGCGCGGTCGGCGAGCCTGTGGGGATCGTCACCGCGCCGATGGTCAGCGCGTTCGACTTCACGTTCACGGAGAGCGCGTCCGCCGCAAGCGTGCCGATCTCGTTTGCTTGGTCGAGCATAATATTGCCACCGAGCGCGGCGAGATTCGATGCCGTGATCTTGCCCCCCGTCTGCTGTGCCGCCGTCTTGGCATTGACGGTCAGCGCCTTGCCCGCGGCGAGCGTCAGATCCCCCGCGAAGTTGATCGTATTTGCTTGGAGTGTCACGTCTTTGCCGAGTGTGGAGCCGTTCACGTTGATCGTGCCCTGCGTGCCGTCGCCGATGCTGTAGTGCGTAAAGCCCGGTCCAAAGACCGTGCCGAACTTCGCATCGGGCAGGAGGAGATCGCCCGTCGCCGCATTGCCGAGACCGATGCTCTTCGTGCCGTCGTAGGTACCGATGCCGAGCGTGCCCGTGCCCGTGACCGTGGGAGTCCCGCTATTTGATGCAAGGTTCGCGATGCTGTTTGTGTTAAGACTCAGCGTGCCGCCCGCACCGACGGACATCGTGCCCGCGCCGCCCGAGTTCTCGATCGAGCCGGTGCGAAGCGTCACGCGGCGATTCGCGGCGACCGTGAGACCGTTCGTGCCAATCGTGACCTTGTTCGCCGCGCCTGTCTGGATCGCGACATGGTTGTCCACGTTCACGCCATCGATCGTAACGTCGCCCGTCTGACCGTTGCCGAGGGTGAGCGCGACAAATTGGTTGCCAAAGAGCTTGCCGTTGAGCTGATCTGCCGTAACGTGCAGCGCACCCGGCGTCGCCGCGGTCGAATTATCGACGACCATGCCCCTGCCGGCGGTGCGCGTCGTGATGACGAGCCCGCTCTTGCCCTCAATATTCGTCACGCCGTCGTCCGCCGTGGGCGTCGCGATCTCATCCACATGCACGCGCAGGGCGCCGACGGTGTCCGCGCCCGTATCGAGCACGGCGCGCGCGCCAAGATTCAGCGTCGTACCTGTCACGTCTCCGTGCACTTCCGTCCCCGAGAGGACTTTGACCGCGGCGTCGTCGCCGAGGATGACGTCGTGCGAGCGTGATTTGAGCCTGAAGTCCGCCTTATCCCCTTCGACCTTGAGCGCGGCGCCGTTTTCCAGCTCGATATTGCCGTCGGTATTGACGGCGATCGCCGCGCCCTTGCCCTTGACGCTGACGCTCTTGCCGCTCTTGACGGTGAAGCCGCCCGTGATGACCGTCTCGGGGCTCGGCGGCGTCGCCGAAGGATCCGAACCGACAGTGAGCGTCGTGCCCTCGCCCTCGATCGTCACGTTGTCGCGCACCTCAACGCCGAGCTTTCCTGCGGCATTCATGGACTTTTTGACCGAGCCGCCGTAGAAATAGACATGCTTTTCGCCCGCGATGTCAAATCCGCCGAAGCCCGCCAGCGTATCGTTGATCGAGCGGTAGGAAATGCGGTAGTCCGTGGTCGGCACATCCGCCGCATCGTCCTTGATGTAGATGTCCTGCGATGCCGCCGCGCCGCGTGCCGTGACTTTTCCGTCCTTTTGCCCGATAACCTTGCCGAGACCGAGGTCGATGCCGCCCGAGAGGTCAAGATCGAGGTTCTTCACGGCAAGCGTATCGCTTGCCGTCGGGAGCGCGGCGTCGTGCGCTTTGATCTTCATGTCGGACTTGCCGTCCGCACCTGCCTTTGTCGCGCCCGTAAGCTTGACAGAACCTGTCGTTTCGATGTCCGAGGGCTTCTTAAAGGTCGCACCCTTGATGTTGATATTGCCCGTCTGCGTATTGCCGCCGATCTTGATCTTCCCGTAATTCGCGTTGTCGATGTTCCAATCGTTTGCGCCCGTGCCGACGTTGATTGCCTGCGTCTTGTCCGCCTTTTCGAGTGTGAGCGTCTTGCCGACGTTGACCTTATTGCCAAGATCCATGTTGTCGGCTTCGAGCTGCGTATCGTCCGTGGAATTCAAGTTGCCCGCGACCGTGAGTTTCTTGCCTGTGTCCAGCTTAATATTCGTGGACTTCGTCTTGAGTCCGTCGACGTTCGCCTTCGGCGTGACCGTGCGGTTCTCCACGACCGCGACCTTCATATCCGTTTGGTTTTTGAGTTTGAGCGTGCCCTCCGTCATATCGGCGGCGATGTTGCCGATCTTGTTCGGCTGCGTGGAGAGATCCATCGCGCCCTTACCGAGAAGCAGCAGGTTCCCGACCTCAATCGGCGCGGTCTCGGTCAGCCCGTCGCCGTGCAGGGCGAGCGTATCCGCCGCCGTTCCCTGCACCGCGCCCACGACGGAGATCGCCCCGTTCGTCAAAATGCTCGTATGGGAGGGCAGGTTGCCGCTCGAAATGGCATCGATCGTCGCCGTGCCCGCGTTCGTCTTGTCGCCGATCGCGACGTTGTAGAAATTGCCCGCCTTGATCCTGCTAAATCCCGCATCCGAAACAAGCGCACTCGTCCCGCCGACGGAAAACGCACCCGCCGTCTTGGGCTTAATCGCGAGTGTCCCCTTACCTGTCGTGTCGGCAAAGGTAACGTTGCTCCAATTCGTGATGCTGTCGGCGGTCATCGTCATCGTGCCCGCGCCAGCCGCGAGGCTTGCACCCGTGCCGAAATCAATGGCGCCGGCGCTAAAAGTCGTATTCTTCCCGTTCGCGTTCGTGAGCGCGCCCGTGAATTTGACCGTCGCGCCGGATTCCACGGTCAGCGGCGCCTTTACGTCCGCCGCGCCGATGTCGATGTTGCCCGTATTCGCGTTGCCGAGGTGCACTTCGCCCGTGCCGGAGTTGATGAAGTCGAAGTCCGACATGTGCACGTCGGCGGTGGCCGCGCCGACGGACATTGTCTTGCCCGCCGTCTTGGTCTCGACCGTGACCGCACCGTCTGCACTCGAAAGCGTGCCCTGCGCGCCCGGGGGGAGCGTCAGCGCATCCGTCTTGACTTTGATTGTTCCGCCTGCGGTCGATACCTTGCTGTCCGTGCCAAAGCTGACGGCGCCGGCTTCGAGTGCGGTTGCCGCCGCCCCCGTCGATTTGACCTCGGCATTCGGGTCGAGCGTCAGCGTGCCGCTCGCCTTCAGGGAGAGCGCGCCCGCGCCGTTCGTCATGCCGCGCGCGCCGACGGTGAGGCTGCCCGTCACGTCGAGACTTGCGCCGCCCGCCGAAGTCGTCAGCCCCGTATCGGCGCCGACCTTGAGATTCGTGCCGTTCTTAAGCGCGAGCCCCTTCGCCTTGCCGTCGAGCTTTCCGAGCTGATGCGTGCCCGTGAGGTTTACGGTCGCATCCGCCGCGTCGAGCACGAGCGCGTCCGCCGTGAGGACGCCCGCCCCCGTGATCGCGTTCTTCGACCCGAGTGTCAGCGCATGGCCTGCGGCATTGACCGCGCCGCCGACCGTCAGCGTACCCGCGCCGGAGTACATCGCGAGGTCATGATCCGCCGTCACGCCGCTTACCGCGATATTTGCCGCTTGATTTGCATCGCCGACGATGTTCTTATAGAAATTCGTTATCTTGCCCGCGCTCGAGAACGTATTGCCCGCGAGATCGAGTCCGCCCGAGCCTGCGCCGAAATTGATGGTCTTCCCATCTGAGAGCGTCCAAATTTTCGCGGAACCTGTGGGGTCGGCATCTCCCGTGATCGTCCCCTGCAGATCGAGCGAATCCGTGCGCAGCTCGACGGTGCGCGTTGTGATGTTTGAACCGCCGTCGATGGAGATACCTTTTCCGCTTCCCGACTTGCCGATGATCGTGACCTTGCCCGTTCCGGTTTGAATCTGCGTACCGGAGAGCTTCACGCCCGCGTCCGCCGTTGTCGTACTGCCCGCCATCTCGACCGTGCCGCCTGTTCCGCCGCCATCGCGTGTATCAATCACAGCGCTGCCAATATCCACGCCGGATGTCCCCATATTTGGTGAATTGGCAAATCCGATATCATTCTCTACAACACCGCCGCGGATCTTAAGGTCACCGCCGAATGTCTTGAGCTGCTTGCCATTTGCGATGCTGAAGTTGCCCCCGCCCAGATGGTTCGTATCGGATGTGATGTCAAGGTTCAGCTTCCCTGCCGCAGAAGTGATGTCGGCGTTCAATGCAATACTTCCCGTCGCCTTCAGCGTCAGTGTTGCGTCGCCGCCCGACGTCTTCGTGATGTTGTCCTGCACGGTCAAGCTGTAGTCATTAGCTCCGTTATCGCCGCCTGCCGTCTGTACCGTTACCGACGTCCCGCCGCTCAGCGTACTGCTGACGCGCTGCGCATCGGTAAGCGAATCCGTTTCCGTTTCACTCCCCGTAAGGTTGCGTACAACAAGGTTGCCCGGATCAATCAGCCATTCGCCCGCTTTGCCGCGCTCCGAGGAGGCGTTCACATCGCCCGTGATATAAACGCTGCGCCCCGAGGTCTCGATTTTGCCGCCCGCGCCTGTGCCTTTCCCACGCGCAGAGATCGCGCCGCGGAAGTCCGTGCGCCCGTCCGACCATACGGCAACGGTGCCGCCCGTGCCGCCGTCCGCCTGCGCGTCGGCATGCACCTCTGCGCCCTGCACGATGTTCACATTCCGTGCGTGTGAGAGGTCGCCCGAGCCCTGCCAACCGCCGACGATCTCAATATGT
>ERZ773003.1905-NODE-1905-length-11159-cov-16.362212_pt1 | contig 11159 bp, 8 predicted proteins | sample MGYA00580668_ERZ773003 | MGnify/ENA primary metagenome ERZ773003 (study PRJEB29015, sample SAMEA2738002) | human oral metagenome | biome: human oral; feature: human-associated habitat; material: dental | place: China | collected 2126 ... | reverse complement strand
CGTTTATCTCTTTTAAAAATCTCCTACTCCGATCAATCGGACCAGCACTAACTGTAGGGAAAAAAAGTAAAAATTGCAGGTAGTCTTTTATGCTAATCTTTTCTTTAATCAAGCCATCCGATATTTCTAGCATGATTTGAATGGTCTTAAAGGACATGTAGGAAATTCCAATAAAGGCCAACAAATGCAAAGAAGTCAGGGAAAAGACTTTATTGATTACTAAGGGGAGAATAGAAAGGAAAACCAGAGGTTTCAGCCGCTTTGTTTCTATCCTCTGTGCTATGAAAACCAGAAAATATTGATAAATTACAAAGGAGATTAAATAGACAATCATTGCTCTACTCTTGCCATAAATAGCTCCTGCAAATAAGAGGGAGAGCACCAAAATATAGTAGTCCTTACGTTTTTCAAAAAAGTTTACTACAAAACCAATTAGTAAAACTACAAACAAAAGAAGGAAAAACTCATTCCCCTCGAAATAATTCATACCAGCCAAACTCCTTTTTTCTTTTTCTCATCTCATGATTTATCTTTTTAAGATTAGTTCCTATCATATTACCAAAGATAGTTAACTTTATTCATTATATCATAATTTAAAAACTATAGATACTTCTATTATCTAATTTCCTAGAGTAAAAAATTCAACCAACTCTTAGTAATGAGACGAAATTATTCACACAATAAATAAAATTCAAGAACAAAAAATTGATGAAGGAACCGGTGAAGGATTCTGACTTTTTAGCTGAAATAGTAATCAACACCAGTATACAAACTTAAAAAAATCAAAATGACCAAAATGAAGTGAGAAAGTACTCCTTTATTTTGGTCATTTTTTGTAAGTTGTGTTTATTGAAGTATGAATAATTGAGTTTTAATATCTTAGAAAAGTGAGAATACAAGCACAGCCAAGGCTGCACCGATAACAGGTCCTACAACAGGAATCCAAGCGTAAGACCAGTCTCCATCTCCCTTGTTTGGAATTGGCAAGATGCTGTGCATGATGCGAGGTCCAAGGTCACGAGCTGGGTTCAAGGCATAACCTGTTGTCCCACCTAGTGATAGACCGATACCGACAATCAAGGTACCTACTGCAAAGGTTCCGATACCTGCCTGAAAATCGTAAAGACCCAATGCAAAGATTGTCAATACCAAAACAAAGGTTCCAAGTATTTCGCTAATCAAGTTTGACACAGTATCTTTGATGGCTGGTCCTGTGCTGAAAGTAGCCAAAATATTTCCTGCGTTTTCTTCTGCTTCGTAGTGAGGTTTGAATTGCAACCAAACCAAAATCTGACCCAGCATAGCCCCTGCGAACTGAGCTAGGATGTAAGGGAAAACGGAAGCCCAAGGCAGACCACCTTTTAAGGCCACACCGATGGTCACAGCTGGGTTTAATTGAGCTGGACTGAGCTTCCCAGATACAAATACTGCAACCGCAACTGCAATCCCCCAACCCATGGTAATCACAATCCATCCTGCACTGTTGCTCTTGGTTTTTGGAAGAACCACACCTGCAACAACACCATTTCCTAGAAGAATTAGGATTAAAGTTCCTAGGAATTCTCCAAATAATTCATTCATCATTTTTCTGTCTCCATTAAAAAGGAGGAGAGGGTAGACAAGGAGTCCTGCCCTCCACCTCTTTTATTTTTTCTTAATTTTTTAATTCTGCTAAATCGTTGTTAGCAAGAGCTGCTTCGACATCCGCACGGTAAGCTGCTTTTTCTTCTTCTGTCCAGTCATAGAATCGTCCCATTTCATCTAAAACTGGCTCAACGATGCTATCCAAACTATCACGCATAAAGAGCATGTGGTTGGTACGACGAAGGAGGAAGTCAACTGGGCTAAGAGCCAACTCATTGCGCATTGCATAGTGAAGTGATAAAGTATCTGCCAAGCTGAGTCCTGGTGCTTGTTCCAAGCTGTGAGCAAGGGCAAAGACCTTCGGTGCATTTGAACCGTAAAGATTTGCGAGATAGTGAGCTTCCTTACTATCCAATCCACGTGACACTCCAAGTTGCGCAAAGGCTTCGATTTCTGAATCAACATTTGCTGGGTTCAATTCCCCACCTGAAACAGGGTAAGTCTTAGAGTTGATAAGTTTAAAGCTACGGTCAAATTCTGCTTTGAGGATGTCAACCACGCGCTCCATAGCTCCTTCAGCCATCTTACGGTAGTCTGTGATTTTACCACCAGCAAGGGTCAAAAGGCCATTGTCATCACGATCCAAGCTCGAACCACGAGAAACTGCAGATGGATCCAAATGTTTCTCAGATGTGCTGCTCTCAAGTTTGCTGACAGCAGACTCAACATCTTCACGCGTTTTTTCTTTAGAAAGATAGGATTCAACAGTCGCAATCAAGTTGTTAAAGCTTTCATCACTGATGGTTCCATTATTTCCTCCGTTGTAGTCAGAAGCGCTATTTCCTGCGATCAATGGACGAAGACCTGCCCAGCTACTTTCGATATCATCAATGGTGATGTTGGCTTCTGGGAAGCGGTTGTTGACAATGCCAAGTAGATAATCCACATCTTCCTGAGTTACTTTTGGATGTTCCAAGTCACCTGTGTAGTCTGTATCAGTTGTACCAAAGTATGTCTTGTTTTCACGTGGGAGAACAAAGACCATACGGCCATCACCCAAACCTGTGTCAAAGTAAACTGGTTGTGAAACCTTGATCTTGCTTGAATCCACTACTAAGTGAACTCCCTTAGTTGGACGCATTTGTGAGAATTGTGTTCCCTTATTAGACAAATTGCGTACCTTGTCGCTCCAAGGACCTGTTGTATTGATAACCAGACGGGCCTTGATTTCAAAGACTTGGTCTATCAAGAGATCACGAGCTACGACACCTGTAATCTTGCCACTTTCGTCAAAGAGGAAGCCTTCTGCCTTCACGTGATTAGCAATGAGGGCACCGTCTTGGTTGGCACGTTTAATGTTTTCAATCACGAGACGCGCATCGTTGTTACGGAAGTCAAGGTAAACCCCACCTCCTACCAAGCCTTCTTTCTTCAAGTTTGGCTGGCGTTCCAAGACTTCTTCCTTGCTCAAAACCTTGTTAGCAGCTGGTGTGTTGTTAACTCCTGCCAAAAGGTCGTACAAGTCCATAGCTACTTTAAGACGGAAGAGGCTAAAGGTCGCTCCATCTTCATCGTAAACTGGTAAGAGCATTGGATCCGGTTTTGGAATATGTGGTGCGATTTGTTGAACTACCGCACGTTCAGAAACCGTATCTGAGACCACTTCTACGTCGAATTGTTTGAGGTAACGAAGACCTCCGTGAACCAATTTTGTTGAACGGCTAGATGTTCCTTCTGCAAAGTCCTGCATTTCAATCAAACCAGTTTCAAGACCGCTAGCTGCCGCCTGCAAGGCTACACCGGCCCCTGTGATTCCTCCACCGATAATCAAGAGGTCCAAGGTGCGTTCCTGCATTTTTTTAATTGATAATTCACGTGTTTTCTTTGAAAATTCCATATTTACACACTTTCTAACTGAGTCGCTTTATTAGTTGTCTACTTCCGCAAAGACTTGGGTTGCTTTCACAGCCTTCTTCCAGCCCTTGTAGAGTTGTTCCTTGCGAGATTCGTTCATAGATGGCTCAAAGAGTTCTCCTGTCTCGTTCAAGAGTTTCAACTCATCCAAGTCCTTCCAATAGCCCACTGACAAACCAGCTAGGAAGGCTGCACCTAGAGCTGTTGTTTCCAAGTTTTTGGCGCGTGCGATATCGATTCCCAAAATGTCAGCTTGGAACTGCATGAGGAAGTTGTTCATAGCTGCACCACCGTCTACTTTCAAGACTTGGATAGCTGTCTGCGCATCCACTTGCATGGTGTCGATGATGTCACGTACTTGATAAGCGATAGATTGCAAAGTCGCCTTGATAAAGTCTTCTTTGCTTGTTCCACGAGTCAAACCAAAGACAGAACCGCGAGCGTTTTGGTTCCAGTATGGAGCACCTAGACCTGTAAAGGCTGGCACGACATAGACTTCATCATTGTTGTGAGAATCACGAGCGTATTTTTCAGATTCTGGTGAATTTTCAACCATACGAAGACCGTCACGAAGCCACTGAATAGCACTTCCTGCGATGAAGATTGAACCTTCCAAGGCATAGTAAACCTTGCCGTTAATTCCGTAGCCAATCGTTGTCAAGAGGTTGTTTTCAGACAACTGCATCTCTTCCCCAGTATTCATGATGATGAAAGAACCTGTTCCATAAGTATTTTTAACCATACCAGGTTCAAAGGCCAACTGTCCAAAGAGGGCTGCCTGTTGGTCCCCAGCCATACCTGAGATTGGCACTTCTCCACCGTAGAAATGGAATGGAGCTGTCTTGCCGTAGATTTCAGAGTTAGAACGAACTTCTGGCAGCATAGCCTTAGGAATGTTGAGAATTTCCAAAATCTCATCATCCCATTTGAGTTCTTTAATGTTATATAGCATGGTACGAGCTGCGTTTGAGTAGTCCGTCACATGAGCTGCACCGTCAGTCAATTTCCAGACCAACCAAGTATCAATGGTACCAAAGAGCAATTCCCCTTTTTCTGCTCGCTCTTGAGCGCCCTCTACATGATCCAAAATCCAACGAACTTTAGTCGCTGAGAAGTAAGCATCGATGATCAAACCAGTCTTTTCATGGAATTTTTCTACATAACCTTGGCTTTTTAGTTGTTCAGCCAAAGGTGCTGTCTGACGTGATTGCCAAACGATAGCGTTGTAGATAGGAAGTCCTGTTTTCTTATCCCAGACGACCGTTGTTTCACGCTGGTTAGTGATTCCTATTGCCTCAATTTGATTTGGCTTGACACCACTTTCGATGAAAGCACCCGCAATAACTGACTGGACTGAGTTCCAAATTTCATTAGCATTGTGCTCAACCCAACCTGCCTGAGGGAAAATCTGGGTAAACTCTTTTTGGCTCGAGCTGACCTTTTCTCCTTTTTTGTTGAAAATAATGGCACGAGAACTTGTAGTTCCCTGGTCAATGGCCATGATGTATTTTTCTTGTGACATGTGCTGTCCTCCTGATAAAGATCTTGAGGATGTTTCCTCTTTACACTAACTAGTATACAAAATAAAGCGCTTTCTTGTTTATCAACTTTTTTTAATTTTTAAAAAAATGTGAGTAGATTGTGTGAATTTCACAAAAAAGACCTGGAACCACCAAGCCTTTTAAGTGAATAATAACTGACGAATCCCTACCAAATCTTCCAAATCCAAGTCGTTTTTTAAATAATAAACTGGGGTCTGTTCCTTCTTATGAATCGGGTTATTGGTAACCAGCAAATCATAATGCCGAGTACAATCATAGGCTTCAATGGTAATAAAACGATTGTATTCCAGATACCGTTTTAAAATAGCTGCCATCCTTGAAAAGACAAGAAAACCTGATGTCAAATCCAAACCAATCCGCATATGTTGGCCACCATTTTCAGCCATATATTCTATCAACTGGAGCCATTCCCAGAGAATTTTCTTATCTAAGTCTGTCCCCTGTTGAAAGGCAGGTAGAGCATGAAAAATTTCCTCTGCTATCTCCTTAAAATCATGTTCCATCAACAAATAAGGATGACGATTCTCTAACTGGTACTTATAGCGATCCTGTAAAATATAGCCCTTGTATAGATAGACTTGAGCACAAAGCTGACTGAGTTCATAGGTGACATGGTCCTCTGTATAATCCCCCAATAACTCCTCCTTCTTCATTTCTTGAATCAATTGCGTCAGCAAATCGGCCAACTGCCCTCCAAAACCAAGGATATACTCCATTGTATGAAGAGGAAGAATGCGATGGGATAGGAGGAAAGAGAAGAATATCATCATCTCCCCATCCTCAGTTCCTATAGGAAGATGTTGCCCAGCAAAAAAGGACGAAGCCTTTCGATGCAAACGAAGGTAGAAAATATTGTCAAAATACCCATGCATTTTCTCTTCTATCACTTGAAACTGACAGGCATTGACCCGAAGACGTTGTTGACTGATATGAGACCAGAGAACCAAGTCCAATTTCTGGCCCGAAGACAAGCTTGCACCGCAGATTTCCTCTAAACTGGCAATCTCCTGCTTTCTCTCTGGCTTCTGCATGTGTCCTTCCCATTCCTGACTAGACCAAACCTTGCGGAGAAGACAGAAATAGAAGTAACGGATCTGATGCTCTGGACCTCGCCAACGTCCATTTTGTATGGATAAGTCAAATTCTGACAAAATCTGATTTAAACTAGCTAAGTGGCGACCAAGCGTAGCCTCGCTAATCATCAATTCTTGAGCCAGCTGATGGGCTAAAAACTGTTGGTGGTAGAGAAGATAGACTAAAATTTGGTATTTAACAGCATTCTCCAAAAACAGGCTCCGGATATCTCTCCCTTTGGTAGCTGCACCGATTGACAGTCGCAGATTTTCATCTTCTAAGGAGATAGTCAGCTCTAAGCCACTATCCAAAGCCTTGTCATTGAGAAGGGTGACATATTTGGTTAGGGTTGCTTTTGAAAATCCTGTTTCCTCCATTACAGCCTTGACGGTCGTCTGAGACTCTTGTAATAGAAAGGAAAGGATTGAAAATTGGCCAGATTCAGCCTTTTCCATCAAATCTCCTAAATACATTTGTTACCCCTTTCATTTTCTACCTTAAGCATAGCATAAATCTTACAAATGCTGAAATAATCTGTTTCTCTTTTTATTTTCATGCTGATTTCCTGGTCCATTATCCTAAAAATCAGCAAACACACGGCTCCCCCTTTGGGCATTTTTATGCTAAAATAGTAGCTATGGATAAAATTATTAAAACTATATCAGAAAGCGGAGCCTTTCGTGCTTTTGTCCTTGATAGCACAGAAACCGTCCGCACTGCTCAAGAAAAACACCAAACCCAAGCTAGCTCAACTGTAGCGCTTGGTCGAACACTTATCGCCAGCCAGATTCTCGCAGCCAATGAAAAAGGAAATACCAAACTAACCGTTAAGGTGCTGGGCTCTAGCTCTCTAGGTGCTATCATCACCGTCGCTGATACCAAGGGGAACGTCAAAGGTTACGTTCAAAATCCTGGTGTTGACATCAAAAAGACTGCGACTGGTGAAGTTCTAGTCGGACCTTTTGTTGGAAATGGTCAATTCCTCGTTATCACAGACTACGGTACTGGAAATCCTTACAACTCTATGACTCCCCTCATCTCTGGGGAAATTGGTGAAGACCTTGCCTTTTACCTGACTGAGAGCCAACAAACGCCTTCTGCAGTCGGTCTCAATGTCCTTTTGGACGAGGAAGACAAGGTCAAGGTCGCAGGTGGTTTCCTAGTTCAAGTCTTGCCAGGAGCCAAGGAAGAAGAGATTGCCCGTTTTGAAAAACGCATCCAAGCAATGCCAGCTATCTCAACTCTTCTCGAAAGTGAAGACCATATCGAAGCCCTCCTTAAAGCACTCTACGGTGACGAGGCCTACAAGCGTCTTTCTGAAGAAGAAATCCGTTTCCAATGTGACTGTAGCCATGAGCGCTTTATGAACGCTCTTGCCAGCCTTCCAAGCTCAGACTTACAGGAAATGAAAGAGGAAGACCACGGGGCAGAAATCACTTGTCAATTCTGCCAAACTACTTACAACTTTGATGAAAACGACCTGGAGGAACTCATTCGTGACAAATCTTAATACACCCTTTATGATTGGCAATGTTGAGATTCCCAATCGTACCGTTTTAGCACCCATGGCTGGCGTGACAAACTCAGCCTTTCGTACTATTGCAAAAGAGCTCGGAGCTGGACTCGTTGTCATGGAAATGGTCTCTGACAAGGGAATCCAGTACAACAACGAAAAAACCCTGCACATGCTTCATATCGATGAAGGCGAAAACCCTGTTTCTATCCAACTTTTTGGTAGCGATGAAGACAGCCTAGCACGCGCAGCAGAATTCATCCAAGAAAACACTAAGACCGATATCGTGGATATCAACATGGGCTGCCCAGTTAACAAAATCGTGAAGAACGAAGCTGGCGCTATGTGGCTCAAGGACCCAGACAAGATTTACTCTATCATCAACAAGGTCCAGTCTGTCCTTGATATTCCACTTACTGTCAAGATGCGTACCGGCTGGGCTGACCCGTCTCTGGCAGTAGAAAATGCCCTCGCTGCTGAGGCAGCAGGTGTTTCTGCCCTCGCTATGCATGGCCGTACCCGTGAGCAAATGTATACAGGTCACGCAGACCTTGAGACTCTCCATAAAGTTGCTCAAGCTTTGACCAAGATTCCCTTCATCGCCAACGGTGATATCCGTACGGTCCAAGAAGCCAAGCAACGCATCGAAGAAGTTGGGGCTGACGCAGTCATGATTGGCCGCGCTGCCATGGGAAATCCTTACCTCTTCAACCAAATCAACCATTACTTTGAAACAGGAGAAATCCTCCCTGATTTGACCTTTGAAGACAAGATGAAAATCGCCTACGAACACTTGAAACGCTTGATTAACCTCAAAGGAGAAAACGTCGCAGTTCGTGAATTCCGTGGACTCGCTCCTCACTACCTCCGTGGAACATCTGGCGCTGCCAAACTCCGTGGAGCCATTTCACAAGCTAGCACCCTAGCAGAGATTGAAGCCCTCTTGCAATTGGAGAAGGCTTAATAGTTTAAAACCCGTAACTCTCTTAAAGGTTACGGGTTTTTGATTGTAAAAATTCAAATACCGAGAGTTATTATTGATTCAAAGCAACACTGGAAACCTTGCCATCTGCACCTGTGGTAATTTGAACGGTCTTTCCTCCACCGATTGTAGCATTATACTTACCATCGTCAAGAGTATAAGAATAACCTTTAATAGAGTAATTTTCTTTCTTTCCATCAGCAGATTCTACTGTAAATTGACCACCTGATGAAACTGTGATAGTTTCGCCATTTGCTCCCTTCCAATTGCCCGCTGCAGCTGAGAAATCACCATCTACCATGGTTAAAACACCCTTGTAGCGTTTATTTTGCTCTGCTTGCTTGTCTTGAAGTTTGCGGTCAGTTGTAGGATCATATCTTGATTGGTTAGACTGGGCTTGAGGAGCCTGAGCAGGAGTTTGTTGACTAGCTGTCTGTTGATTAGACACTTCTTGACCTTGTCTTTGTTCTGGTGCAGGTGTCGCTTGTGATGACGTTGCACTTGCTGAAGACTGGTCAGTAGACGCCTTGGCCTTTTCAGATAAAGCTGAACTTGAGGACTTCTGAGTCTTGCTTTCTTTGTTAGAAGAAGTTGCTTTAGAACTTGATGATTGACTTGTCTTAGCAGAACTGCTTGCTTGAGTTGTCTCCTTTTTATTTCCACAAGCTCCTAATAGTAGGGTAGAAGCCAATACAGTTACTGTCATCAATTTGATATAGGTTTTCTTTTTCATTTTTCTACTCCTTTGTAATATTTTAGAAATATAAAGAAATCTTTTTGCAATACAATTGTAACATTGGGGTTTAAATATGTCAACAATTTATCTAAACTATTTTAAAAATCTTAAATACTTTAGATACTTTAGATACATTTACTCCTCCTACTCTTCTATTCGTAATAAAACAGAAAAACAGAAGATTTTCCTATTAAAAATTTGAATTTGTTTTTTGTGTAATCGCTTGCAACTTTAAGTGCAAAGGAATATAATAACATTGAAATAGAATATAGGAGGTGTAGGATTATGTTAAGCAAATATTACAAGTATCTTCCTTGGTTGATTGTGACAGCTATTGTCTCTTATCAATCAGCCACTTACTATGCGCGAACTGCATTTGATGTGTTTTATCTGACTACAATCTTTTTGATTGTTTATATCGCTTTGTTATTCCTACACGAAAAATATCTCAAGTATCGATACAAAGACTTTTTTACTCACATGTTGAGTAATTCTAAGAAGGATAGCCATCCATAAAGGCAGTCACAACACAAAACCATCTCATGATGGTACATAAAAGAGGTCGGGAACTTTTTCCCGGCCTCGCTTTTTATTTCAATCGATAGGTTTTTCTTGGTTTCTTTTTAGGTACTCGTTTAAGCCCAACCTCTTCTACATATTCTCCGTATTTTACGAGAAAGTTATTGCTGACGATTGGACGACCGGGGTTGATGAGATTGACCAGTTCAGTCCCCTCATAGACAGTGAACTCCTCCTCTAGCAGATAGAGGAAAGTCGGATTCCAGTCGAGACGGCCTTGGATTCGTTTGATGGATTCTTGTATAATGGCATAATGGTCAAAAGCGAAGGCTTGCTCCTCCAACTCTACTCCCTCTAGGTAGCATTTGCCTGTCTGAAAATCGACATCTACGAAAACGACATCCTTGGCATCGTCTCCTGCTTGAACCAGTTCTAATGCACGACTAGGCAGATAAACCAAGTGGGCAATGGTCACCGTCCAGCCCCGTGGGTCACGGCCGGGAGTCGATACGGTCATCAATTGCTCAATTTTTTCCAAAGGAAGATCGAGATTAACTTCTTCTCTCACCTCACGCTGACAGGCATGCGCAGCATCTTCGCCCTTGTCCATAAATCCTCCAACCAAGGCCAAACAGTTTTGATAAGGGTGAGCCTTGCGACGGATTAATAAGAGCTTGATTTTTCCTTCGACAAAGCAGTAGGCTACCATATCCACCGTCACACTTGGTTTTTCGTATTGAGGAAGTTCCTGCTTGTAGTACCAATCCAAAAACTCCTCCTGACTGGCATGAATTTCAAAATATTCTTTTTCCGTCATCCCTGCTGGAATCATCGTGTCCGCCATTTTATGCCTCCTTACGAACTGCCTTGGTCCATTGGTACCAACCCACTAGACTGTTTAGTGTGTAGACCCAGTACATCCCTTGAATATGGATATTTTCACCCCACCAAAGGTAGATACTAAAGAGGTTAGTTGCAATCCAAAAAATCCATTGCTCACGGTAGAGACGTGTCATCAAGAGCTGACCAACACCATTTGTCGCGTCCGTTACACTATCGCGGAATGGTCTAGCACTGTGGATGCTTTGATAAGCTAGGCCCATACCAATCCAGATAATTGCAGTCAAAACTAAATACTTGAGCCAATCCACTAAGGATAATTTCTTGGCTTCAAAGTGCGATTCTTCTACTTTTCCTTGGTCATTAATACGGTTGGACAGCCAAGCATAGAGACCAATCGGCTGCATGACAAAGAAGTAAACGGTCGTCAAAACT
>ERZ773003.1904-NODE-1904-length-11171-cov-6.256117_pt1 | contig 11171 bp, 13 predicted proteins | sample MGYA00580668_ERZ773003 | MGnify/ENA primary metagenome ERZ773003 (study PRJEB29015, sample SAMEA2738002) | human oral metagenome | biome: human oral; feature: human-associated habitat; material: dental | place: China | collected 2126 ... | reverse complement strand
TACGGGACTGGCAACGGATACGGGATTCTTCCGCTTTCCCAATACGACGCCCTTCACCATGCGTGCAGCAGCCGACCTTTTGGAACGCGGTGCAGAACCGGGCATCATATCGGAAGCCGTTGAAGCGAAGCCGTTTGTCCGCGTAATCGGCATGGCAAAGGCGCTCGAAGGGGCGGAGCTTCTTTTCGGCGGCAAACTTGCAGGCATCTTTCTCGATCGCGCTGCAGCCGAGTCGCTTGATTCCACAGAAGGCTTGATTGACTCTTTGCGCGTCATCGAGGGCACGGATGTTTCCGTTCTCTTAAAGTGGAAAGCGGACGGTGTTTTCCGCGTCAGCATGCGTTCCAAGAAAACGAACGTCAGCAAGGTAGCTGCGGCCTTTTCCGGCGGCGGACACGAGAGAGCGGCCGGCTGTACGCTCAAAATGAATTTTATCGAAGCGAAAAGGACAATTCTCGAAGCGCTTAAGAAAGCGATGGAAACGTGATGGCAGCGGGCTTTCTCAATGTGCTGAAGCCTCCGGGCATGTCCTCGCATGATGTCGTGGGACAGGTTCGCAAAATCTTCCATACGAAGCGTGTGGGGCATGCGGGAACCCTTGATCCGGGCGCCGCTGGCGTCCTGCCCATCGCTCTTGGCAACGCCGCGCGGCTTGTCGAATACATGTCCTCAACCGATAAATCTTATCGCCTGGAATTGCTGCTTGGCTTTTCTACAGATACGGGCGATGACAGCGGCAAGATCATCGAGCGCATGAAAGACGTCACCTTGCCGAGACGAGAGGAACTACTTGCCTCTTTGCAAGGTTTTATCGGCGTTATCCAACAGCGGCCTCCCGTTTATTCAGCAATTAAGCTGCAAGGGAAAAGGGCGTATCAGCTCGCACGCGAAAATCAGACCGTAGAGATGCCCTTGCGGCAAGTGACGATTCATGCTTTGCGCCTTGTTGCATTCCATGCTTCACGCATTGTTCTCGATATGGACTGCTCAAAGGGCACTTACGTGCGCAGTTTTTGCTGCGATTTTGGCGAGAGCCTAAAGATTCCCGCCACGATGGGATTCCTGCTGCGCACGCGCGTCGGCAATTTCCATCTGCATGACGCATTTTCCTTGGAAGAGCTTGCGCGCTCAGGCGAAGCGGCGCTCCTTCCTGCGGAGAAGGCTGTCGAGCATCTGCCGCGCTTCAACATGCCGGAACATCGCATCACAGCTTTCGTCAACGGACTCTCGACGGGCAATATAGATTTCGATGCCGAGGAAAGCATCCTGCGTGTCTATGGGAGAAACCGCTTCCTTGGCATGGGACGCTATGAAGCGGCAAAGCGAGAGCTTTATCCGCTCAAGGTCTTTCGAGAGATGTCGGATTGAAGGCGTTTTGATTACAGGGAGTTTGATCCATGCTGCGATTTTCAAAAATCAAACATCTATCCGATTCCTACAAAGGAATCGTCATTGCACTGGGAACTTTTGACGGCGTCCATATCGGACATCAAAGTATATTGCAAAGAGCGAGGGAACTTGCAGCCGACATCCATGGCGTCAGTATGGCGTTTACTTTCCAAGAACATCCGCTCTCTGTCATTTTCCCCGAGCGCGCTCCAAAGATGATTCGCAATACGGCGTCAAAGGAAGCAATCATAGAAAAACTCGGTGTGGACATCCTCATGAATGTTCCTTTTACGAAGAATTTCGCAGCTATATCAGCTACAGGTTTCCTCAAACTGCTGCAGGAGAATTTTTCCCCTGCTTATGTCGTCGTAGGCGCGAATTACACCTTCGGCTTCCAAGGAACAGGTGATTCTGCATTCTTGCAGCAGCGGGGGGAAGAATTTGGCTTCGTATCCCGTATTGGAAATTCCGTGCTGCGTGATGGGAAGATGGTGAGCAGCACTCGAATCCGCTCCTTGATTGCAGAGGGAAATATTGATCTCGTCAATCAATATTTAAAGTGGCCGCTTGACTATACAGGCATTGTTACTTACGGAGAGCAGCGCGGGCGCAAGCTAGGCTTCCCGACCGCCAATATTGCCTTGGACGATTCTTATGCGCTTTTGCCGAACGGCGTCTATGCTGTCCGCGTGCATTTCGACGATGCTGTTTATCCGGGCGTCGCCAATATCGGCTCAAATCCTACATTTGAAGAAGTGGAGCGTCGTTTGGAAGTTCACCTTATGCAATTTAACGGCAATCTTTATGGCCAGAAAATCTGCGTGGACTTCTTGGGAAAACTCCGTGACGAAAAGAAATTTCTCGATGTAGACGCGCTCGTGGCACAAATTCATCGCGACATCGAACAGGCGCAGCATTTTTGGGATATGCCCGTTCATGTGGGAGGTATGCCGTATGTCGAAAAAAAAGGTTGATATTTTAGGCGTACATGTCGATTCACTGACGATGGGCGAGGCAGTCAAAAGGATTCAAACCTTTATCGAAGAAAGAAATTCCGTCCTCATCGCTACGGCGAATGCAGAAATGCTCATGCGAGCAACGTATGATCGTGAGCTAAAAAACATCTTGAACGATGCTGCCCTCGTCGTACCCGACGGTGCGGGGACGGTTTGGGCTGCACACCATCTCGGGCATCTCATGCCGGAACGTGTCGCAGGCTACGATCTTGCCCAAGAACTCATGCGCAAAGCTCCTCAGAAGGGGTATCGTCTGTTCTTCTTCGGCGCTGCTCCGGGCGTTGCAGAAAAGGCAAAGACGAAAGCGGAAAAACTCTATCCGGGCATTGAAATTGTCGGTGTTCGGAACGGCTTTTTCTCATCAGATGACGAACCTCAAATTCTGCGTGAGATTCAGGAGGCGAAGCCTGACATACTGCTCGTCGCATTGGGCGTTCCGAAGCAGGAGAAGTGGCTTGCCGCACATTTGCACGAACTTGCCGTTCCTGTATCCATGGGCGTCGGCGGCACTTTCGACGTTATGGCGGGCGTCATGAAGCGTGCGCCGCACTGGATGCAGAAAGCGAAGCTCGAATGGCTCTTTCGTGGGGCTATGCAGCCGAAGAGAGCGGGGCGGCTCATGGCATTGCCGCGCTTCGTATTCAAGGTCATGGCATACAAAAAGAGTGGACAAAGAAAGGGCGCTCGTCTATAATTAGTAAAAGAAGTTTTCTGATATGCTGAATCTGCAGAGATGCTGAGTATCTGCAGATTCTTGTGTTGCATAGATATTGTATGGAGGTAATGCCTATGTCGATATTCCCGGTTGTTCGCGAGGGATATGTCTTCATCCTCAGTGCCCTCGTTCTCGGAGGGATTCTCGGATTGGCAGTGCATCCGTATCTTGCAATACCGCTTGTCGTTCTTGCTTTTTACTTTGCTTACTTTTTCCGCAATCCGAAGAGGGAGATTCCCTCAGATCCCCTTGCCATCGTTTCCCCAGCAGATGGAACCGTACAGGAGGTCGTCTCGCTTGATGACGATGATTTTCTCAAGCAGCGGTGTAAAAAGGTCGTCATTTTCCTCTCCGTATTTGACGTTCATGTGAATCGCAGTCCCATCGAGGGCGAAATCAAGATTCAAAAATATGTTTGCGGCCGATTCAAACCAGCTTACAAAGATTCCGTAGGATTTGAAAATGAACGTCATATGATCGGCATAGAAAATCCGCGTCTGCGCGTAACGGTCACACAGATTGCCGGTATCTTGGCGCGACGTATCGTTTCTTGGGTCACGCTGGACGATGTACTGGAAAAAGGCGAACTGTACGGATTGATCCGCTTCGGTTCGTGTACGGAACTCGTCGTGCCCGAGGAAGTGGAGATCTTTGTAAAGAAGGGCGACAAAGTGGTCGGCGGCGAAACCGTGATCGGGAGGCTCAGTGAAACATGTATAAAAGCTTGATTCCCAATATATTGACTTCAGCCAATCTGGTACTAGGTTTTTGTTCGATTCTTTCCACATACAACGCCAATTATACTTGGAGCACCGTATTCATCCTGCTCGCACTTGTCGCCGACGGCTTGGATGGAAGGGCGGCACGCTTCTTCGGCGTGAGCAGTGAGATTGGCAAGGAGATGGACTCTCTGTGTGACCTCGTTTCTTTCGGCGTCGCGCCAGCTTTTCTCGCCTATACCTACTGTCTCAAGGATCTCGATTACTTTGGCTGGGCGGTTGCCATTGCCTTCGCCCTTTGCGGCGCTTGGCGCTTGGCTCGTTTCAATGTGAATGTCGCCGTCGTGCACGGTTTCTTCATGGGGCTTGCAATTCCAGCGGGAGGCTGTCTCGTTGCAACGGCCATCTGGTTTTTTCGGTCCATTGGCATGGAGACGTCATCCCTTGAGCCTGCATTTCCTCTCGTGATGATCGTTGTTGCCTACCTGATGATCAGTGAGGTGCACTATCCGGACTTCAAGGGGAAGGGAGAAAAAATCTTTCTTGCCTCAAAAATCTTCGCCGTACTTTTTTTTGCCGCGATCCTTTTCCTCGGACGCGAAGCAATCGTGAGTGCTGTTCTCTTTGCCGTTTTCAGCACATACTCTGTCTTTGGTCTTTTCAATTTCAGCTTGTCGCTGCTTTTTCGGAAATAAGACATCATTTGTCGCGAAATAAAGGGGAAAGACTTTTATGAATCATGTGTTTGACATCGTGATGGTTCCTTTGCAGGTCATCATACTTTTGTTCACACTGTACTACTTTTTCATCGGTTTCTGCGGCATGTGGCGCAGAAAAGAAAACAAGATCCTGACGCCGAAAAAAACCTTCGCCGTCATTATCGCCGCGCACAATGAAAGCGCTGTCATAGGGCAGCTGCTGCAGAATCTACAATCGTTGGATTATCCAAAGACGCTTTACGATGTCTTTGTCATCGCCGACAACTGCGATGATAACACAGCAGAAATCGCACGCGGTTATGGCAGCATCGTCTGTGAAAGGACGCATCCGACGAAAAAGAGCAAAGGCTTTGCCATGGAATGGATGTTCGAGCGTCTCTTCAAAATGGAAAAGAAGTACGATGCCGTCGTCGTTTTTGATGCGGACAATCTCGTACACCCACGCTTCCTTATGGAAATGAACAACCGACTTTGCAAGGGCGATCGCATCATTCAAGGATACCTTGATGCCAAAAATCCTTACGATACATGGGTGGCGGGGACATTCGCCATCGCGTTCTGGGTCATCGACCATATCAGCCATTTGGCAAAGACGAACATCGGGCTTTCCGCTGTGCTCGGCGGTACGGGCATGTGCATTACAACGGATGTCCTTGAGCGCTACGGTTGGCGTGCCACATGCCTGACGGAAGACATGGAATTTACGATGAAGTCCTTGGCGGAAGGAATCAAGACGACATGGGCGCACGACGCCATTGTGTACGATGAAAAGCCGCTAACCTTCATGCAGTCATGGCGACAGCGCAAACGTTGGGCACAAGGACAATTCGACGTGGCGCATCGCTACATTCCGAAGATGCTGCGAGAGGGGATCAAGCGTCGTGACATACGCATCTTGGATGGTTGTCTCTACCTCCTGCAGCCACACTTCTTGATGATCTCCACCTTCTTCATCGTTATCAGCTACATACAATCAGCATTTCCGCCGTTCTACACGAACATCTACAATATCATTCCTTCCCAGCTCATGACGGCGATCATGCTCGGTCAATACATCTTGCCCATGATCATCCTTCTCAAGATTCAAGTCAAATGGAAGGCTTGGTTCTACATGCTGCTTTACCCCGTATTCATCTATTCGTGGGTACCCATCATCTTCCTCGGTTTCATCCATAGAAACGAACATGAATGGAGTCATACGCAGCATACGCGAGCCATGAGTTACGACGACATCGTCGGTAACGTAAAGAATACGACGATGGGACGAGATGTATCCAATCAATAAGCATTGACAGGCTGCCGCAATCTCTGCGGCAGCCTGTTTTCCAAGGAGCGATTTTTATGTTTGAAATCAAGGTAGAAGAAGAATTTGAAGCTGCACACCGCATCGTGAATTATCCAGGAAAATGTGACCGCTTGCACGGACACAACTGGAAGGTAGAACTGAAGATTTCCGCCAGCAGATTAGATGAATTGGGGATGCTCATAGACTTCAAGGTGGCGAAAGCAATGCTCCAAGAAGTCGTCAATTCACTCGATCACCGCTTCTTGAATGAGCTCGAACCTTTTTCAGAAATCAATCCAACGGCAGAGAATATCGCTCGATATATCTACCAAGAGCTAAAGCAACGTGAAATATTTTATAACGACTCCGTGCATCTTGCTGCCGTCTGTGTCTGGGAGTCGCCGCGCGCTTGCGTGACATACACCGAGGACTAAACGTATGGAAGAGAACATCCTCGAAATATTTTCCTCCATACAGGGAGAAGGAAAGTACATCGGCACCCGTCAAGTATTTCTGCGCTTTGCGGGCTGCAATATCAAATGCAGCTTCTGCGATACTGCATTTCAGCCTGCCGTTTCCTGTCGAGTGGAAGCGATTCCGGGATGCGGTGAGTATGAAGAATTGCCCAATCCATTGTCCGTTCAGGAAGTTGCGGCAAGAATCCGCTCCTTCGTAGTGCCGGTGCGTCATCATTCCATCAGTCTGACAGGAGGGGAGCCGCTTCTTCATGCCGCCTTCATCCGTGCGCTTGCTTCCGAGGTAAATGTGCCGTTCTTCCTCGAAACGAACGGCACGCTCTATGAAGAGATGGCGAGCATTCTCGACATAATTTCCTACATCAGCATGGATATCAAATTGCCTAGCGTCACAGGAAAGCCTCTATGGGAAGAGCATCGTCGCTTTCTGCGGCTGCTGCACAATTATGACGCCTATGTAAAGATCGTTGTCGCAGAAAATACGGAAGAAGAGGAGTTTCAAGAGGCGGTGCATCTCGTCGCGCACATCGCACCGCAGATCCTCTTCGTAATACAGCCTGCAACACCGTTTGGCGGCGTGCATGCACCAACGGCAAAAAAACTCCTGCATCTGCAAGAGGAAGCCGCCAAACATCTGGTAAATGTCCGCGTCATCCCGCAGGCTCATCGCATGATGGGGTTGCTCTGACCGCGCGCTTTTTCCACCTGTACTCATTTTTCAGGTACAGGATTTTTCTTGTATGTACGGTACGTTTCCAACATTTCATCTCGTGTCTGCATGCGCGGCCACAATTCTCCGACGGCATTTTCACGCATGGAAGCGGCTAAATGATGGTAAATTTGCGGATCCTTTTTCTCCCATGAAGAAATCAGCTCTTTGACCTCCTGACGCATCGTCGTTCCATCGAGCGGACATGGAGAGGGGATGGGACTGAACCCGTGAACAGCAATCGCATCACGAATTTCCGATTCACGGAAATAGACGAGCGGACGAATGACTGTGATGCCGGAGCGATCGAGATACGTTTTGGGCGTAAACGTATGAATTTGGCCCGAATACAAGATTCCCATGAGCAATGTTTCCACCGCATCATCGTTGTGATGCGCATAAGCCACCTTGTTGCATCCATGCTCCTGCGCATAGCGATTGATTGCGCCGCGCCGAAAAAATGCGCAGGTAAAACAAGGATTTTTTCCCGGCGTCTCCTCGATGGTGCCAGCTATATTCACCGAAACGGCTTCAAAGGGAATGGAGATCTCCTCGCAAAATGAAGCGATGCGCGCAACAGGAAAATTTTCCGTAAATTGCGGATCGATCGTCAAGGCACAAAGAGAAAATTTCTTCTTCATACGTTTCTGCAGGATGGCTAACGCATACGCAAGAAATATGCTGTCCTTGCCGCCTGAAATCCCAATCAGGATGCGATCGCCGTCTTCGATCAGCTGAAACTCGACGACAGCTCGCATGAGTTTACTGAAATAAAGCTGCGGAATATTGTTCACGGTAAGTGCTCCCATCTTTTCTAAAAGTTTATTTACTTTCGATAAGCATAAAAATCATACGGAATATCCAGTAAAATCACGGGTTTGCAACGGATTTGCCGCTATTTTGCTGCCACTCGTAAAAATGGCGGCAAATAACAGACGGGAAAAGACGTCACTCAGAGCAGAAGAGTGACATCTTTTTTTACAAGACTGGTCAAGCAGGGTTCTTGTTTTCTGCTTACGTGTATCGAGCACATGGAAATAAGTCTGCGCCGTTGTGTTGATAGAGCCGTGACCTAGACGCTTGGAAACAAGTTCCAAGTCCTCGCCCGCCTCAAGCAGAAGGGTGGCGTGCGTGTGGCGCATGGAATGAAAGGCATAGCCCACGCCGAAGGTTTCGCCACACCATTGATTGAAATAGCGCATGGCATCGGGCGTAAGCATCCGCCCCTGTTTGGTATGACAGATGTTTGACGTCATTCAGGAGCTGTTGGAGCATCTGCGGACGGATGGAGCGAAGCTTGCGGTCGCCGATGGCAGGGCGAATGTGATTCTCAAAGATGGGGCGATAGGAGCGGACAGTATTCTGGTGCGTGTTGATACCCACATCGTCGGAGAGCCGCTCCGCGAAAAACTCCGCGACCGTCTTCTTCGTTGGTTCGACGTAGCCGCCGTTGACTTCGAGCGAGACAAGAGCACGAGCATAGGCTGCCTCGGCTTCTTGGCGTGTAGCGCCGCCAGGGACTTCCTTACGCTTGCGGGTCTTGCTGCCGATCTCGATGGTGTAATACCACTTGGCGCCGCGTTTTCGGATGTATGCCATTGGATATTTCTTTCCTTTCTGTCATTCGATGTTGTGCTCGTATGATGAGCGGCTTCTATTTGTCGGCAGATCATATCGTGCATGGAATGGTCGAACATTTCAACTGTTACTTTACTTTTCGCGGAAATTTACGCTTTTACTTGACAAATAAAGTCAAGTAAAGTGCCATAAATCGAGTGAAAAGTAAAGCGGCAATACCGTGATATGATAAGGGGGATTGGATTGTCGGATGCCTTTATTTTCCGTTGCCTTTTACGTCTATCCATAGGCTTCTTCTTTGCGATGAAGTATGCTATACTTGATGCGTTGCCTCCCCTAGACATGGCAATGGAAAGGGGGTGCATGGACGAATGGAAAGTATCACCACCACATTCCTTATCTCCGTCGCGGCAGGGATAGTCAGCTACTATCTGTGCAAATGGTTTGACGAGAGATTGTGAAGGCAACAAGCCTGAGCGTTAAGCCCTGCTCGCAGTATGGGAATAGAAAAGCCCTCCAAGTCGCTATCTTGGAGGGCTTTTTGCATGTCGGAATGGTATCACCACCACATTCCAGCCACCCCTAGTATAGCATATTCGGTTGTCTATATGCAAGCTAAACCCGTCGGATTCGAGGGGATTAACCGTGTTGGATCGAGGCGGTTAATGTCACCGAAATCGGTGACTTTTAGTTGCTGTAGGCGTTGCGGATGAGCTGGGCATGGTGCGTGCGGGCATAGTCGCGAACGGCGAGGAAGACCGCATCATCGTAGCTGTCAGGAATTATATAGTTTACGTCAACCCCTATTGCGATATCGTCGATTTGTACCGATAACATAGCGTTGTTGCTGGCTCTAAAATACAAACATAAACAAAATAATTATTTGCTTCCGATAATTTATACAAAGCGTGTAAATGCCCGAAAACCCTTTATTTATCAGCCTTTTGTATTTACTTGTCTGCAATTTGTCTGCATGAAGGGCTTGTCTGCATGGGTGTGATGGCAGTCTCGAAGATTTTTGCTGTGTCTTCGTCCAGCTTTTTTGTATTGTGTGTATAGAGGTCTTGCGTGATAGAGGTACTCGCATGGCCGAGACGAGCGGCAACACCTTTCGGGGCTGCGCCGTGCTCAATCAAAACTGTGGCGTGCGTGTGCCGGAAGGAGTGGGAGTTCAATCCTTCCTGGCGAAGTTTCCAACGCAGGGTATCGACAGAGATGAGGGCGCCGTTTTCTTTTGTGCAGACCAGCTGCTCGCGCTGCACATCGGGAGGCGGCGTCAATTTTTTCGACAGCTTTATGGCACGGCCTTCGGAGTTGCTGTAAACGCAGATGTAAGAGCCACCATAACACAGTTCGTTTTTCGCCTGTTGCGCTTTCCATGCGAGGAGTGCATTGCAAAGTGCAGGACTTATCACGATGGTGCGTTTACTCGCATCCGTCTTTGGCGGGCAAAAAAAGTGACCATGTTTTGCGGTGATATACCGCGCCTGACGCTGGATCGTGATCGTGCTCTTGTTGAGGTCGATGTCGCTCCATGAGAGTCCGATGACCTCACCGACGCGCATACCTGTGTGGTAGAGCAGCAGGATAGGGATGTGGAACGCTGTGCCCGCAGGATTTTTTTCAAGGATGTCTGCGACCTGTTCAGGCGATATGATTTGGCGCTCGATGATGTTCTTGGGCGCGGATCGCGGCACCTTGATGTAGTGTGCTGGATTGCTCTGGATAAGCTGTCCAGGATAGACGGCATAATTCAAAGCGTTTCTCAAGATGGCGAGAATCAGACCGATCGACTTGTATGCGAGTCCATCTGCTGCGAGCTGCAGAATCCAGTGATCGAGAGCAGCGGGAGAGAGCTTCTGTAGAACCGCTTGCCCGAGATAGGGGAGGATATGAAGGCGGATCATGGTCTGATAGTTGTGCCACGTCGCCTCGCGCACATTCAAGCGACAGACACGATTGAGCCAGCTGTCGAGGAATCCTTCCAGTGTGATTGCTTCGCTCGTTACGCCGATGTTGCCGTGCTGCCAATCGGTGAATGCGGCGGCTCCGGCTGCATAGGCGGAAGCGCGATCGGGGAATCCGCCTTTCTCGACGACTTTGCGCTTGCCGTTCTGTTTGCCGACCTCGAAGATATACGACCAAGTTCGGCCTCGTTTGCGTGTGCGGACTTCCGCCATGGTGGACACCTCTTTTTTTATGTGATACAATAGAGCCGTCAAGCAATCGTGCCGGGGTATACACTGTTTCTGCCAACATCTGTAGCGCAACAGATCTGAGCAGGGACGGGCTGGGCGATTGCTTTTCCTATTTATTTTCGATCCGTTCGTTGGGGCGGTTTTTAAGGGAAATAATTACGGATTTTTCCCAGATGATTTTCGATGTAGGAAAAATCGAAGAATTTTACCTAGTTATTGGATAAAGGTATCTTCTGCAAGCCTTTATTTCTCGTCGTTTTTTACAGCTGTTCATGCGCTTCCTCTTCGTATTGAAGTATGCTATACTTTATCCGTTGCCACTTCATCCCGGCACGGGAAGGAGGTGCATGCAGTGTATGAATGAGAT
>ERZ773003.1902-NODE-1902-length-11178-cov-4.820732_pt1 | contig 11178 bp, 6 predicted proteins | sample MGYA00580668_ERZ773003 | MGnify/ENA primary metagenome ERZ773003 (study PRJEB29015, sample SAMEA2738002) | human oral metagenome | biome: human oral; feature: human-associated habitat; material: dental | place: China | collected 2126 ... | reverse complement strand
AAAATGTAAACGGCGTTGAAGTTCTTACTCCGCAAGTTTACCTAAGCAGCAAGACTAGGGAAAGCATAAGTGATGATGCTAGAAACAGGGTTGGCGGAATAAATGGAACTTATGTCAAGACTAAGGACTTTGTAAATGATGGTACAAAATGGGGTAATGGCGGAGTTACCTATGTTGAAGCGAACACTGTAAGAAATGAAACAGCTACAAATCTTCTTTCAGAAATTTCAGGAGACAGAACTTACATAAATGCGGCCGGAAATATAGAAAATATTGGCGGAAGAATTAACGGTGAAGAGGCTGTTGCACTAATTTCTGAAAAGGGAAATGTAATTAACGATACCACTAAAAGAAATGTGGGATATAACAATGGGGAGTATGATAGAACACACCATGAAGAAGTAGCCTCAATTGGTGGAATCACTTCAAAAGGTACAACGTTTATTAAGGCTGATAAATATATATCAACTGGAGGAATACTAAAAACAGATCATATTGCACTGGATGTAAACAAAATTGATGAAAGAGCATTGACATTATCAGGAGAAGACAAATTTGGAAGCGGAGAAAGCAATTATTCAAGATATTCTGAAACAACTAACCTCGGAGCTGGAATTATGGCAAACTCAGCAGAAGGAAGAGTTGGGGACATTAATTTAAAAGGCTCATCATTCATAGCAGAAGATACAACGGGGCTTACAGTAACCGGAAATGTCAGAGCGGAATCAGCAGTGAACAGCTATGACACGGAATCAAGACAGAGCAGCAAAGGCTTTATGTCATCCAAAAGCAGTTACAAAAATTCTCGTGCGGAAGAAAACTCGGCAAGCAACCTGATGCTTGGAAAGAATGCTGTAATCACAGGAAATGTTGAAGGGATAGGAAGTAACATTGTTCTTGGAGAAAACACCTTTGTAGGCGGAAAAGTTACAACTGACTCAAGGGAACTACATAACAGCTACTATGAAAAGAACAGGAGCAAAGGATTTACTGGCGGAGTAAGCCACGGCACAATTTCGGCAGGATATGGAAAATCACAAAGCACATATGATGAAAAGAGTACACCTGCAAGTTGGAGATGGCTCAGTATTAAACAGAGGTGCAGAAATTACAGCCACAAACTTTGAATATGGAAATATTCAAATCAATAATGGCGATGTAAAATATGGTGCAAGGATTGACACAAGGGATGTGCATACTTCAAGCAAGAGCAGCGGCTTCACAATATCAGCAGGAATAAACAGCCCAGCATTGGACAGGGCAAAACAGGTTGGCCAAGCTGTAAGTCAGATTGAGAATGGCGATACTGCAGGCGGAGCTATGGAAGCGGTAAATGCCGCAACTGGTACAATTAAGGGGCTTTCGGAAAATATTACAAGACGTGATGGCACAAGAGCCACAATGAATGACATCAGAAATAATGATTTCAAGGTAAATAACGACTTTTATGTAAGCGGAAATATACGTGCAGGATTTAACAAGTCAAAATCCAGTACAGCTTCACATACTGAAAGTGCGGCTGTTACGACAATGAAGCCTTTAAATGAAAATTCAAGTATCACATACAATAACGTAAATAACATAACTTATCAGGGAACACAGGCACAAGGTGGCACATTTATTTACAACAATGTTGCCAATATCCAAAAAGAGGCAGTCGAGTTAAGAAACAGCTACAGCTCTGAAAGTTCAGGCTTTGGAGTGGGAGTAAGTGCTGGAATAGGCTCAAACGGACAAATAAAGCCAAACGGAATTAGCGGAAATGTTTCCACTAACAGAAGCAATCAGAATACAGTTGAAACTGTATATGCAAACGGAAACTTCAAGAATGTAAATGAAGTCCATAACAATACAGGTTCAATGACATTATCTGGATTTAATCAGGAAGGCGGAAAAGTAACAGGAAACATTGGTAAACTGGTTGTAGAAAGCAGACAGAACACAAGCACGACAACAGGAAGTAGCAGAGGTGCAAGCATTGGAATAAGCTCATCAGGAGTTCCTAATTCAGTAAATGTTAATGCAAGCAGAACTAATGGAAATAGAAGTTTTGTAGATAATCAAAGTACATTTATCGTAGGAGAGGGAAGCAATTTACATATTGGAACATTAGATAATACAGCTGGAATTATTGGAAAAGAAGGAAATTCTAAATTAACGGTTGATAAATATACTGGACACGATTTGCAAAATAAAGATGAAATGACTATAAATGGTGCTTCGATAGGAGTTTCTATTGGAAATAATTCATCAAGACTATCAAATATTGGAATAAGTTCTGAAAATAGAGATAAACAAGGAATCACAAGAAATACCGTAATTGGAGATGTTGAAATAGGACAAGCTTCGGGAGATCCGATAAATAGAGATAGAGCAAAAGCAAATGAAATAACAAAAGATACTCACAGCAAAACTAATGTCAATGTAGAAAGTCAAACACTTGATTATTTAGCTAATCCGGAAAAATTCAAGCAAGATTTGGATATAGCAATACTTGAAGGACAAATAACAGCTGACGGAGCTATCAAAAAAATAGAAAATATTGTAAATGGTAGAAAAAATAGTGATATTGGAGATCCTGAAATACGAAAATTTGAGGATATGAAAGATTATTATTTAAGAGCCAAAACAGCTCCTGATATTGATTTATTAGTAAAAGCGGATTTAAGTGATAAAGAAGTTCAGGAACAATTAGGAATAGGTGGCAAATTTAATCCGGATGACCCTAATTTACCTCAAAAAGTAAAAGACAGAATAGCAGACGCAAGAAAAAACCAAGGTAAAGAAATCCCTTATTTTTATGATAAAGTAACAGGGAAAATCTATATAAACGAAAACGCTGATGTGAATACAGTAAAAGCAGGAATTGCAAGGGAATGGGCTATTAGAGAACAACTTGAAGCAGGAAACGGAAAGGAAAATAACGAAGGTAAGCCAAAAGCAACAGTAGCAGGAGAAATAGCCTATAACGAAGTAATGAAAAGGACTAAAGGGCAAGATAATAATGATGTATTTAGTGGTCTTGATTATGGACAGTTGGATGAGAATAGTGAGATTACTGCTGATTTTACTTGGAAACATTTAGAAAAAGGTGGAAAAGCTCTTATAAGAATAGGAACTAAATATTTTTCTGGAGACAAAAAAGGAGCAGAAGCTGAATTTAACCAGTTAAAAAAAGATACAATAAGAGTTTTAAAGAGAGATTATGATGACTATAAGGCGGGAGGAGATCGTAGAAAAAAAGTTGTAGCAGAATCAACACAAGCTATTGTAACAGGAGTTAAACATTTTTTACCCAAACCAACAAAATCTAATAAATCATCGGGTAGTGGTAAGGGGAAAGGAAATGGTAAAACTTCTACTCCTGCTAAACCTAAAAAAATAAGTCCTCCTAAGAAAAAAACAGATGGGCCAACTTTAGGAGATAGGTTAAGAAAAGCGGGAGAAGGAGGACTAGATATAGTAACAGGTGGTCTTACTAGTGCTGGAGGTGTGGCTTTAATAGGTGCTTCAGAAGGAGTGGATTATGTTACAATTGGAGGCTCAGTTGTACCTTCTTTACCTGTAAAAATTGCTGGTGGAACTGCAGTTGTTGTTGGAGGAAATAAAGCATTTCACGGACTTATGAAAATTGGAGATGCTATATTTGGAAATAAAGAGCAAGTAAACGGACCATCGTTGAATCCTTTAAGAGATACAGTAGGAGCACTTACAAAACGCCCTGAACTTTATGATACTTTTGAATTTCTTACGGAAATAGGAGTTGCTTCTATAGCACCTATTACAGTGGGAGGAGTTCCCAAAACCTTTACTAAAAACTCAAATAGTAATTCAACTATATCAGGAAAAAGTAATTCTCAAAATCATAATTGGAACCTAAATGGTAAAAGTGGAGACTATTTAGACAAAACAACAAGAAAAGTAAAAGTTACTCCAAATATCACAGAAACAATAAAAAATTCAAATATAAATGCTTCTAAAAGTACAAACTGGGGATTAGGTAATCTTAATTCTAAAAATATAATGGATACCACAGTTGGAAGTTATTTAAACAATTTGAACAGTAAAGTAAATAATAATAAATCTTATGACCCAACACCAAAACTTGATTACAATAAACCTTTAGATAATTCATTATATAAAGGGGTAAAAAATACTGAGGGTAATTATACATTAGGTAGAAATAATGAATGGAGTGTAAACAATACTGTAACTTCTGTGAAACGAATATCTGAAAATCAAAATAATATTTATAATGTTGAATTAAATAATGGTGTTGTGGAATATAGAGAATTTGTAAAAAATCCTAAAACAGTATACGATACTAGGATATACAAAACGGAAGATTTAACTAAACAAGTTATTAATGAAGTTAAAAATGTTATAACACCAAATGATGTTCAACGAGCATATAGTAATCCAAATAGCAATGTCCCTTTGGATATAAAAATTAATAATCAAAAAATAAGAGTTAATATAAAACCTGATGCTTCAACAGGGGGAATAGAAATAGATGGGTACTATTTTCATGGAAATTAAATAGAAAAAAGAAAGGGAAAAGACATGAAAATCGAAAAAATAAGAACTGATAGTTATTCAATATTAAAAATAAGTAAATATGATTTTTTAGTAAAATTGATTAAGGAAATAGGAAATTTTCCATATGTAGTTTCAAATATATACGAAGATAATTCAACAAAAACTACAATAGTTGAAGATCAGGGTATGTATATTAATAATGGCTGGAATGAAACCGATGAAACAGCATTATATATTTCTGAGTGTAATTCTGATAGTGAAATTAGAGTTTATTATGGTTATGAAGAACTTTTTTCTTATTTTTTAATTTACTATTTTGAAAATATCGCTAATTATGCTAACTTAATAAGTTTTGTTGAACAAGAATTGCATAATTATATAGAATATATGGAAAAATTTAAAAATTTTAGAATAAATGTTGATTTAGAAAATTTATTTAAAAGAGATAAATTAAGAAATTTCTTATTAAAATATAACGAGAAAGAAAATAAATATAATTTGGAGTTTATTAATTATTATACAAAATATATAAATTATTGGGATATTAATATAAAAAAGAAATTTTTTTCTTGTCTTCTTGGAAAAGATAGATTAAAAGAATTTATGCTTAACAAAAAGAGAATTTTTAGAATAAATGGAGTTGATTATTTTCAAATTGAAGAAAAAGAAAAATATTCTGAAATATATAGAATAGAAATAGAAAATGATATTAAAATAGAATATTATTCAAAAGATTTAGAATATGAAAGTTTTGGAAATGTTGGCTTTTTATACAAAGAGAAAAATTTTGATATTGAAAATAAAAGTTTAAAAGGTGAGGAATTAAATTTTGAACGATATAGAGATAATAGGGATGAAATGAATGTAGAAAGAATTTCAAAAGAAGATTTTTTAAAAGAACTTGAAATTATAGTTGATGCCTATAAAAATATTTATAATGATAATGAAGTTCAAGAAATGTTTGAAAACTTTAAAGAAAATTTTTAGGTGAGAGAACGTTTATAATAAAAAGAAATGAAAGAAGTAGAAAAAACAATGCGTTTATACTAGAAAAGTAGATGTAAATGAATTAATGGAAGAAAGACATGAGAAAGTTATGGAAGAACTGTCAGAAAAAGTTTAAAATTCAAATAGAAGGAGAAATTGAGATGTTTAAGAAAAAAATATTACTTTGTATTTTAATAATAATCTTTATAGTATTCTTTATAAAATTTAAATTTTTTCCTTTTTTTATCGCTATTTTTATAATATATATAATAAGTGATGGTTTTTATTTGAAAAATTTAGATTTCAAAATAATTAATTTAAAAGAAATATTTCTTTTAAAAAATTTAGAAAAAATAATAATTCTTATATTTTCTTTATTTATTGGGATATATTTTCTTTATTATACTTCAGTAGTGTTATCATACTATAAAGAAGTTTCTATTTTTAGGAATAAAATAAAAAATTCAAAAATTTATTACTCAGAAAATGGCAAGGAAATTCTATATTCTAAAGATTTAAAAAATATTTTCCTAAAGGAGTTAAATTTTTCAAATATTTTTAAAAAAACCTATCCTTATGATATTTCTTTTGATCAAAAATATTATTTTTACAATGATAAAAATGAAGAAATTGTATTCTATAATAATAATTGTGAAAGCTGGGATACAATTTTTAAGTTTCGTGGTTATGAAGATCATGTAAATATTAAAGTAAGAGATCATAATATATGTCAAAAAATTATTAAAGAAATAAGTGATAGTAAATGAGAATGTATTCATAGAGTGTATTTTTTCTTCTAATTTAAATTGCTTTTCAAATTCAAAATATTGTTTTTTTAAAGTCACTTCTTTTTCAAAATTAATTACTGGATAGAACTTATTTTTATATATTCTATAAAGATAAGATTTCTGATTAAATTTTTTAGATTTTAAATTACTTTATACATAAAAACCCAATAAATTTGGAATTTGCACAATAGTTGTTGCACAATAACTTATTTTATTATATAATATAAAAAGAATAACAAAATAGATAGGAGAAAAAAGAAAAAAATGTCAAATAATGATAACAAAAGAGTGAGAGTTAGGATAGCACCGTCTCCAACTGGAGATCCACATGTGGGAACTGCCTACATTGGTCTTTTTAATTATGTGTTTGCAAAACATAATGGTGGAGACTTTTTATTGAGAATTGAAGATACGGATAGAACTAGATTTTCTGAGGATTCGGAACAACAAATTTTTGATGCGATGAAGTGGCTTGGGCTTAATTATGATGAAGGTCCAGATGTTGGTGGGGATAGAGGTCCTTACAGACAATCAGAAAGATTTGAAATATATAAAGAATATGCTGAAAAATTGGTGGAAAAAGGCGAAGCGTATTACTGTTTCTGTACACCAGATAGATTGCAAAAATTGAGAGAAAGACAAGTGGCGATGAAACAAGCACCTGGATATGATGGTCATTGTAGAAACTTGTCGAAAGAAGAAGTTGAAGCAAAATTGGCAGCTGGTGAGCCTTATGTTATTAGACTTAAAATGCCTTATGAAGGGGAAACTGTTGTAAATGATGGTTTAAGAGGAGAAATTAGATTTGAGAATAGTAAAATTGATGACCAAGTATTGTTAAAATCTGATGGATTTCCAACTTATCATTTGGCAAATATCGTGGATGACCATTTGATGGGAATTACACATGTTATTAGAGCTGAAGAATGGATTTCGTCTACGCCTAAACATATTCAATTGTACAAAGCGTTTGGTTGGGATGAGCCTAAATGGTATCATATGCCACTTTTGAGAAATGCAGATAAAACTAAAATTTCTAAGAGAAAAAATCCAGTTTCATTGAACTATTACAGAGAAGAAGGTTATTTGAAGGAAGGACTTTTAAATTTCTTGGCTTTAATGGGATGGAGCTTTGGGGAAAATAAAGAAATTTTTACAATTGAAGAAATGATTGAAAACTTTTCATTTGATAAAATCTCGCTTGGAGGGCCTGTGTTTGACTTGGTTAAATTAGGCTGGGTAAATAATCATCATATGAGATTGAAAGATTTAGACGAATTGACTAAATTAGCGATTCCATATTTTGTGAAAGCTGGATATTATGCTGATGAAAACTTATCAGACGAAGATTATAAAAAACTGAGAAGAATCGTGGAAATTACGAGAGAAGGTTCACATACATTAAAAGAGTTGCCAATGAATTCTTCAATTTATTTTGAAGATGAATTCGAGCTTCCAGTTATTGAAGAAGGAATGAATAGTAAAGCTAGAAAATCGGTAAAAAAATTGAGAGATTCACTAGAAACTGAAACTGGGAAAAAAGCAATTAATTTGTTTATTGAAAAAATTGATGCTCTAAATGAAAAAATTTCAGAAGATGAAGCAAAACAAGTTTTACATGAATTACAAGATGAAATTGGAGAAGGACCTGGAGCTGTGTTAATGCCACTTAGAGCGGTTGTTACTGGAAAAGCTAGAGGGGCTGATTTATATACAGTAATTGCAGCAATTGGGAAAGAGAGAACTTTGAAGAGAGTGCAAAATACTTTAGAAAAAATTAAATAGTTTTTTGGAAAATTATTAAAATTAGAAAAATTTAGAATATAAAAAAAGGAATTTGAGATATTGATCTTGGATTTCTTTTTTTATTTTAGAACAATTGAAAAAATTATGTTTTATTTGGATTTTTACTTTTTATGCGGTATACTTATGTTGAATCAATTTTAAAAATTATTTATGAGGAGTGATAAAATGAAAAAATTCTTACTATTTATGATGATGTTATTTTCAACGACTGTATTTGCAGAAAGTGTTAATGCAAAAGTTACAAATAAAATCAATTTTGGGATTTCTCCAAAAGAATTGAAAAATATTATAAAAAGTGAGCCACTATCAAATTCACATGATAATGGAAATTATGCTGTTTATTATTTTGCAAATGTGGAAGATCCATTGGGTGTAAAAAGACAGTTAAATAGTTTTGCTTTTTCTGAAAATCATTTATTTTCAGCGGTTTTTGATTCGGTTACGACGGATGAGGAACATGCAAAAATAATTGAGGATTACAAAAAGAATGCGAGTAAAGTTTTAAAAGAGAAATTGAATGTGAAAGAGCGAAAAGGAGCATTGTTGTTGTATAATTCAAAAAAATTGATAGAAATATATAGAATGATGGATCATACTTTTATTACGTCTGCTCTTTATGATTCTGAAAAATTAGATGAGATTTTGAGTAATTATGAATAGATTTTGTTTTTAGGATTTAATAAAAATAAAAAATAGGAAAAGATAGAAAAAACTGTATTTGAATTGGATTTCATTTACAGTTTTTTATCTAAAATTAAATTTCTAAAAATTCCTTTTCAAATTCATCTTCTGTAAGAATTCTAACTCCTAGTTTTTCAGCTTTTTCCAGTTTGCTTCCAGCCTTTTCCCCAGCAATTAGAAAATCTAGATTTTTTGAAACTGCTGACAGATAGTTTCCGCCTTTAGACAGAATTATATCTTTTATGTCGTTTCGTTTGTATTTTTGCAGTTTTCCAGTTGCAAGGAAGTTTTTGTCTTTTATTGGATTATCTGCTATTTCTTCTGAATTATTTTCATCAACAGCAAATTGTAATCCAATATTTTTTAAATCTGTAATAATTTTCCAGTTATTTTCATCATTTAAGAAAGTATTTACAGCAAGTGCCACTTTATCGCCAATCCCTTTTACAGCCAGTAAATTTTCGATTGACTGATTTTTCAGATTTTCAATGTTTTTGAAAGTTTTTGTCAAAAGATTCGCATTGAATTTTCCAACAAAAGGAATTCCAAGTGCGTAGAGAACTTTTGAAAAATCACGATTTTTACTGGACTCAATGCTATTTATCAAGTTGTCTACACTTTTTTGTCCCATTTTTTCGAGATTTTCCAGTTCTTCACGATATTTTTCAAGCGAATAAATATCAACTATTGTTTTTATTTTTCCTAATTCAATAAATTTTTCGACAATTTTGTCACCAAGTCCAGAAATATTCATTGCATCACGGGAAACAAAATAGGCAATTTGACGTTTGACTTTTTCGGGGCAAAGTGGATTGTGGCATTTTAAGGCGACAAGCCCTTCTTCATGTGCAAGCTCGCTGTTGCAGACAGGACAATTTGTTGGCTCCTGAATTTCAATTTCTTGTCCAGTCCTATCGTCAAACACAACATTTACAACTTGCGGAATAATTTCTGCCGCTTTTTCTACAATGACATTATCGCCAATTTTTATATCTTTTCTGCGAATTTCATCAAAGTTATGTAAACTTGCTCTTTTCACAACAGAACCTGATAAATTCACGGCTTCAAGTTCAGCAACAGGAGTGATTACACCAGTTCTTCCAACTTGAAAAGTTACGTCCATTAATTTAGTTTTTACTTGTTCAGCAGGAAATTTGTAGGCAATTGCCCATCGTGGGCTTTTAGTTGTGTAGCCAAGCGTTTCGTAAAGTGCAAAATTATTTACTTTTATAACAAGCCCATCTGTTTCATAATCAAGTTTTTTCCTGTCGTTATGCCATTTATCAATGGATTTTTCTAATTCTTTAAAATCAGTATATTTCTCAAATATTTTTGTTGTTTTAAACCCAAGTTTTTCAATATATTCAATGCTTTCCAAATGAGTATTTATCCCATAATTTTCAGCATTTACAAGATAATAGAGATAGCAGTCGAGTCCACGCTCTGCAACAATTGTCTTATCAAGCTGTCTTATGGTCCCAGAAGCAGCGTTTCTAGGATTTGCGAAAACATCTTCTCCATCATCTTCACGCTCCTGATTTATTCGATTAAAGCTTGAAATTGGCAAAATAATTTCTCCACGAACTTCCAGTGAAACATTTTTTTTCAATTTTTTAGGAATAGTTTTAATTTCCATAATATTTTCAGTCACATCTTCCCCAACTTGCCCATCTCCCCGTGTCACAGCCTGAATAAGCACTCCATTTTCATAAATCAGGCTTATACTAAGCCCATCCAGTTTCAATTCCAGAATATACTCTAGCTCCTTTGAATAATCCTTAGTATTTTCGGATAAAATAATTTTTTTGATTCTTTTGTCAAAATCCTCAATTTCAGAAATATTATAAGTATTTGACAAACTAAGCATAGGCACCCGATGTCGTACCTTTGAAAATTTTTCGCTCGCAGTACCCCCAATCTTTTCAGTAGGGGAACTTTCTCCATTCTCCTCATTTTTCAGTAATTCTGGATATTCCTGCTCAAGCTGTTTTAATTCACGCATTAAAGCGTCGTATTCCATATCCGAAATAAGAGGCTTGTCCTCATTATAATAAAGATTGTTATGATATTCGATTTCATTTCTCAATTTTGTATATTTTTCTTGAACATCAGAAAAACTCATATTTTTTTCACTATCTATATTTTCATTTTCGTTATTTTTTTCTTGATTAAATAAATTCACGACTGCTCCTTTTGTTTAAAATTGTTTTGTAAATTATATCATTTTTTTTATGATATGAAAAGTTTTTGGAGCAATTAAATCATAGCTTGAATCCCAAATATTGACAAATCGTGAATGGTACAATATAATAGTTTTATTAAGAATAATATAGTGATTTTTTACTTTTTTCAGAAGAAGTGAAAAAAAATTGATTTG
>ERZ773003.1900-NODE-1900-length-11198-cov-23.660774_pt1 | contig 11198 bp, 12 predicted proteins | sample MGYA00580668_ERZ773003 | MGnify/ENA primary metagenome ERZ773003 (study PRJEB29015, sample SAMEA2738002) | human oral metagenome | biome: human oral; feature: human-associated habitat; material: dental | place: China | collected 2126 ... | reverse complement strand
ACTGGATGCGAGAGTGCGTCCCCTGCACCGAGGCCGCCAGGGCCCGGGCCAGGGCGGTCTTGCCGGTGCCGGGGGCGTCCTCGAGCAGGAGGTGGCCCTCGGCGAGCATGGTGGTCAGCGCCAGCCGAATGACCTCGGTCTTGCCCAGCAGGGCCTGCCCCACGTTGTTCACCATCCGGGCGAAGGTGTCGGCGAACCAGGTCGCGTTCTCATTCGTCATTGCCATTAATGGCCCTCGCTCTCCGTGGGGTGTTGACTGCGGTGAAGGGAGCCGGCTCGGTGAGGAACTCCGGCGGCTGATCGATGTGGGGACGCGCTTGGCGTCGAGGCTCGGCGAGTGCGGGTACTGGCTGCTACGTACATGTGAACCAGGTCCCCTGATCCTGCAAGGTCATCAGGACGTTGTTGTAACCGCGCCAGATGGGCCGGTCCCTGTAGCCACCCGAGCCATCGACCGTGATGGAGGTGCTCACCGCTCGGTTGTCCCAGACTCCGCTGCAGGTCACCACCGAGTTCGGGGGCCAGTCCGAGAGCGTCACCACCTGATAATGGGCGTTCTCGGCATCTTTGCACGTACCTACATGGCACTTCCCTTCACCCTCGAGGGAGCCCGCGTAGTTCCTGGCGAAGGTACGCGTGGTCACCTCAGTGCAGCTCTCCTGCCCAGTGCGTGATCCCAGCTCAGACGAGGACTGCACGGCCTGGAGACACACGCGCGTCGTGCTTCCCTCTCCGACGCTCCACTGCTGGGAGCCGGAGGCTCCGGCGTCGTCGCTGGTGGACGGTCCGCTCAGCTGGTAGCGGGTGGATCGCCCACCGTCGCCCCCTCCGGACCAGGAGCAGGAGATGGAGGTGGCTCCTCCTGCCGAGCAGTTGATGCTCGGTGAGGCAGGTGGACCGAAGGGGGTGACGCTGCCGGCGATGTGGTGGTCGGCAGCGGTGGCGGGCGCGGCTGCGATCGCCACGATGATGTCGGTCCTGCAGAACGTGGTGGATGGGCAGGGCTTCGGATTCGAGGAGATCGCTCCGACGTGGACGCTGGCGGTGCAGATCGGCTTCGTGGCGGCCGGTGTAGCCGCGGCAGGTGCCGAGCACTCCACGGCGCAGGGCATGACGAGTCTGCTGGTGACGCCCGTGCGAGGGCGGCTGGTGGTGGCCCGGCTCGCGGTGCTGATCGGCGGGGGGCTGGCGCTGGCCTGCGCGCTGGTCGCCATGGGCGTGGTGGCCTGTCCGCGGACATCGTCGGCGGCGCTGTGGGCCGGCGGAAGAACCGTGGTCTGGTTGACCGCGGTGCTGCTGCTGTCGGCTGGGCTCGGTGCGGCGCTGCGCAGCGTTATCGGTGCCTCGACGGCGGCTGTGTCGCTGGTGATTCTGGCACCGCAGCTGGCCGTGTTCCTGGGCGACGCCGCCCGCTGGCTCCCGGGGCAGGCGGCCCAGATCTGGCTTGCGGCGGACGCATCGCGGGCGGACGTCACCTCTGCCGGACTCATCATCCTGGCCTGGACGGCTGCTGCTCAGACGGTCGGCATCGTCCGGCTGGTACAGGCGAATGGGTGAGGGTCAGGACGCCGCGAGTACGAGTTCGGGCGCCGCCCATCAAAGCCAGGGGTGGGAGCGGGTGAGGACGCCCCCACCCCTGTCCCTTGCCGACTAAACCCAGATCACTCAGCATCGTTCCAGCGCGGTATACTTCCACCTTGTGTCCTGCAACCGCGGGCAGGCATACCCCATATCTCAGCTGCTCATTTCATGAGGAATGCCACCATGGACCGGCAAATTTTTACTCCTTCAGAGGAGCAAGATGCCCACTTCGCCGCCATGCAGTGGTTTGAGGCCCAGCAGATGAGTGGCCACGAACTCTTGACCCACAGGGAGTTAATGAATGGGTTCGCCTGGCATGGCCACCACTTCCGCCTCACCCATCAGTCCCAAGGGATCTGGAAGCCGCAAGAATTTAAGGCCGCTCTGACATTCAAGACCGCAGCCCCCACTCCCGGGAAAGAAGCACCGTACGCCGATCGGATCGATGACAGCGGGTTACTTCGTTACAAGTTCTCAGATACGAAGAAGTGGGCGAACGACGCAATGAAGGTAGCCGCGCAACGGAACTATCCTCTCGCCTGGCTGGTGGGAGTGAAGCCGACCTCATCAACACTGTTTTATTATGCTCGGTTCCCCGCCTACATCGTTGACATCGACGAACGTAATGCGGAGTTCATCATCGCCATCGATGAGACAATACCGGCCACCTCAGGCCTCAAGGATTCTGGACAAATTGAGAAGAAGTACGTTTCAAGGTGGACGAAGGCGCGCATCCACCAACACGACTTCAGGGAGTACGTACTCAGTGCCTACCAGATCTCTTGCGCAGTCTGCGATCTTCCGCACGCACAGCTCTTGGAAGCCTCACACATCATCGCCGATTCCAAGGAAGCCGGCGTCCCTGAGGTCAGCAATGGTTTGGCACTGTGCAGACTCCACCACACCGCCTACGACCGGCATCTCCTCGGCATCGACGCCGACCGCCGCATCCACGTGGCGACACGAGCAAAGCGCATCGAGACTATCCACCTGCAAACAGGCTTACTGAAATTTGAAGGCCGCTCCCTGACGCACGTGCCTGCCGCCAAACAGATGCATCCTGATGGCGACCGTCTTGCCGAGCACTTCAAAGAGTTCCTCCAGGCAGAGGAGCAGACAGTCGGGTAGACCCCGAAGCTTCCAGCAAGCTACATGTAACACCAGAGAATGGACTCCCATACTTTGGAGGAGCCCACCATGATCTATCCGCGAGACATCACGACTGAAGCCGAGGCGGCGGTGCTTGAACACGCTGATCGCCTCGCCGCCGTCATCGGCAAGCACTGGCACCCCACGAACGAGACTGTCCGAGACGACGTCATGCTGCTTGTCGCCGACCTCCTGCGCGCGCACGCCGAGACAGGGATTGAGATGCAGACTTGGCGAGCGGCGCTCGACGTCGTGATGGATCATCTCGCCGCCGAGCCGGAAGGCGCAGATCTACTCCACCGCCTCGGACGACCTGCTTGGTTCACTGTCATCGGCACAACCAAGGACGGTCAGCGAGAGCCCGTCGCCGTCCTGCCGGGCCGGCGTCGCCTGGAGGTGGCCATCGGTGCCTGGACCACACAGGTTCAGGCACCGACCGCAGCTGACGCCGTCCGTGCAGCCTCAAGCGCAGATCGACCTGCAGCCTGAGACGCTCACATTGCGAAGCACCCATCTCATCACACGGAGTCGCAGGTCAGGCACTATCCCAGTTGCCTGAGGCGGCGTCGGTGAAGTCCTGGTCGTCGTGGGCACTACTCGCCTGCATGGCACGCGAGACTCGGAGGCGCTGCAAACTCCCGTCTGCACATGGTTGACCTCCGCCCACATCGCACCACCTCAACTCGCACGATGTGAACAAACGTCACATACCTCACACATGGAGGCTTATTCACAGGGCTAGCCGACTCCGGCATCTGCGCAGTTCAGAGCACCTTTGACGGATGCTGTGAATAAGCCTCATGGTCCCACCAGCCACCACCCCAAACCGATGTGCGTCGCTCGCAACGCCTGGACGTTGCGAGCGACGCACATGGAGCGGGTGGAGACTCTCGCACCACCACCGTTCTAGACGGCGAGCACCGACGGGACCTTACTTAATCTCGCAGGCGATGCCATCCCCGTCACGATCCAGCTCAGACCGATAGCCGGGTTCACCTTGGTACAAGGGAGCAGCGCCTGCTGCCCTCGCAGCCTTACAGTTGGGGTAGTACGTGCTCTCCTGCTTCTGCTCCGGCGCAGGTGCGGGAGCCGCCCCACCACCGCCACCCTGCGTATCCGCCTCCGGCGTCGGCTCGGGCTCCTGCGTCTCAGGCGGCGTCGAGGGCTCGGGGGGCGGGGCCTGCGTCGTCGGGCTCGGTGACGGTGTGGGCGTCGGCGTAGGTGTCGGGGTGGGACTTGGCGTCGGGGTTGGAGTGGGGGACGGAGTCGGAGTAGGTGATGGCGACGCCGAAGCAGTCGCCGTCGGCGAGGGTGCCGGTACCGGCGAGTCCACATCGTCAGCCGACGACGGAACCCCGCACCCGGCCAGTCCGGCGCAGACCGCGATGGCAAGGGCCGCAGACACCGACCTCAGCGTCACCTTCTGGCGACAGGACATCGGAGTTGCCGGCCGACCAGCACCGGCGTGGAACGATCGCAAAAAGACGGAGTAGACAGGAAAATTCTTCATGAGAGCCTCGAAAAGGAAAAGTGAAAGACAATGCGTTACGCCACGTCATGCCGCATAGCACTCGACGCGGCATGACGGGACACGCGAAAATGAGATCTGGAGTAGCAAGAGCCGACATTGGCTCGCCGCAGCAATAGTCAGGCCTTACTTATTTTGATCGCAGGCGATGCCGTCCTTATCCCGATCCAGCTCGGGCCGATAGCCAGGGTCACCCTTGTACATCGGTGCAGCCCCGGCAGCCTTGGCGTCGTCACAGTTGGCGTAGAACTCCTTCTGAGGCTCAGGCTCGGGGGTCGTCTCCCCCTGGGAGCCCTCTCCAGAGCCCGAGTCACTGCCACCGAACCAGCCGCTCCCGCCAGACGAGTCGTCCGTCGGCTTCGCAGCGGGCTCCTCAGCAGGCGCCTCCTCGGAGTCAGCGGAGCCGTCACTGCCGGAGTCCTGCTGCGACTCGGCCGGCGCAGTCGAAGACGGAGCATCACTGCTGGTGCTGGCGGTGTCGTCACAGCCGGCGAGCCCGACGCCAAGAACCAGGGCGAGGAGCAGGGGAGCCGAGGTCCTCAGCAGCCCCCGCCGCTTCGACGTCGAGGAAGACACTGATGAAACAGACGAACGGGAAAATATGGGAGGAATAGGGGACAAAAAGGGCGCGTTCACGAGAGCCTCGAGTCAGGAGAAGGGATGGTGGGCGGCTAGCCGATAGAATTGAAGCACTCCAGAGGCAGTAATAACTCACGCAGCCATAAAATGCAATCGCATTGATACACACATTTTTCACTGTTGCCGGGAGTAGAAATTGAAGTGCGGTTGCTTGGTAATTTTTCTTTATTTTCACTATCCGTAGAGAGGGTAACAGTTCGATACCGCCAAGCAACAGCGTCTCCGCTCGAGAATATTCGGAGACTTTGTCAGGACCATTGACCCTACCATCCATCAGGTTTCGTTGTACCGTGTCAATGTCTTCAAACCACTCAACCCACCATTTCCTCCTCGTTAGAGACAACCGCGTCGCGGCACCGTAGCCGCAGAAGGCTTGATCATGAGCACTCCCAGGCTTGAGATGATCGGTATCGACAAGTCGTTTCCCGGTGTGAGGGTCCTGGACAATGTCTCCCTCGACCTGTACCCCGGCGAGGTCCACGCTCTCATGGGCGAGAACGGTGCCGGGAAGTCCACCCTCATGAAGATCCTCATGGGCATCTACGCCGCGGACAGGGGCACGATCAAGATCGCCGGCGAACCGGTCACCATCTCCTCCCCCGGGCAGGCCATCAGACACGGTATCGCCATGATCCACCAGGAGCTCAACCCGGTCCTGGACACTCCCGTCTACGAGAACATCTTCCTGGGCCGTGAGCTTCGCTCCGGAGGCATCCTCGCAGACCGCCGCACCATGGAGGCAAGGACCGCCGAGTTCCTCGAGTCCCTGCATCTGAGCATCCCGACCGATGCCCTCATGCGAGACCTCTCAGTCGCCCAGCAGCAGCAGATCGAGATCGCCAAGGCTATCTCCCAGGATGCTCGCATCATTGTCATGGACGAACCCACCTCGGCCATCACGGAGGATGACGTCGGCAACCTGTTCGAGCAGATCCGCGGGCTCACTGACAACGGCGTCGGCATCATCTACATCTCGCACAAGATGAACGAGATCTTCCAGATCGCAGACCGTATCACTGTCCTACGCGACGGCACGCTCATCAGCACGGACTCGGCCTCATCCCTCACGGAGAAGAAGCTCATCACCATGATGGTCGGCCGCGAGCTCGACGACGTCTTCCCCAAGCGGGAGGTGCCCCTGGGCGAAACGGTCTTCGAGGTGCAGGGGTGGAGCGCTCCACCCAAGGTCAAGGACGTCAGCTTCACCATCCGCCGCGGCGAGATCCTAGGGATCAGTGGCCTGGTGGGAGCCGGTCGCTCCGAGCTGGTCGAGTCATTCTTCGGCGCCAGACCGCATGAACGCGGACGCATTCTTCGAAACGGGGACGAGGTCCGTATCCGACGCCCCTCCGACGCCATCGCTCTGGGAGCAGCCCTCATCACCGAGGATCGCAAGCGCACCGGCCTCAATCTGGAGGGCTCGGTGGCTGACAACATCACCCTGCCCTCCCTGGGAAGGCTCTTCAGCAACGGGCTCATCTCCCGCGGTATCGAGTCGCGCATCGCCGGCAAGTACATCGACTCCCTCAAGATCAAGACGTCTTCTCAAAAACAGCTCATCTCAACGCTCTCCGGAGGCAACCAGCAGAAGGTCGTTCTGGCCAAGTGGTTGGAGACGGATCCAGACCTCATCATCCTCGACGACCCCACACGCGGCATCGACGTCGGAGCCAAGCGCGACATCTACGAGCTCATCGGAGCCCTCGTCGAACAGGGCAAGTCAATCATCCTCATCTCCTCGGAGATGGGTGAGCTCATGGGGCTCGCCGATCGAATCATGGTCCTCACCGAAGGACGTACCACAGGAGTCCTCGAACGCCAGGACTTCTCCCAGGAAGCAATCATGGAGCTCGCCTCACGATTCGAGGACCACCAATGAACAACGCTCTGACCAACAAGCTCACCCTCTCGCTCAAGGACGCTGGGATACTCGTCGTCTTCTTGGCACTCGTCGCCACTCTCTGGGCGGTATCGCCCGACCATCAGTTCCTGTCCCTCAACAACATCCTGCTCATTCTCATTCAGACCGCGATCAACGGGATCCTGGCCATGGGCATGATGTACGTGATCATCTCCGGAGAGATCGACCTCTCAGTCGGCTCAACGATCGCGTTGTCCGGCGTCACGGCAGCGATGCTCGCCCATCCGGGGCAGTTCCCGCTCATCGTCCCCATCGTCGCCGGGATCGCGATCGGCGCCGTCGTCGGACTGGTCAACGGAGTCGGTGTCGCCTATGGAGCGATCCCTTCATTCATCATCACCCTGGGCTCCATGACAGCGGTACGAGGGCTGGCGCTCATGCTCTCCGGGGGCGCGCCGGTCTTCGACGTCTCCAGCACCTTCGAGGCGATCGCGAGCATCCGAATCGGCAGGTTCCCAATCATGGCGGTGTACTTCATCGTCATCGCGGCCCTGTTCGCCTTCATCATTCACAGGACGGTCTACGGGCGGCGACTCTACGCCGTCGGCGGCAATCCGACGGCGGCCGAGATCTCCGGCATCAACGTCAAGCGCTACAAGGTCTCCGTGTTCGTCGTCGCCGGACTCCTCGCCGGTTTCTGCGGCGTGCTGCTCGCCTCACGCACCATCACCGGCTCACCCACGGCCGGCGAGTCCTACGAGCTCGACGCGATCGCCGCCGTCGTCATCGGTGGGGTCTCGATGACCGGCGGTCGCGGCAAGGCACTCGGCGTCATCATCGGTGCACTCATGATCGCAGTCATCGCCAACGGGCTCGACATCCTAGGCATCGACGCGAACTTCCAGAAGGTCGTCAAGGGCCTCATCATCGTTCTAGCCGTCCTGCTGGACGTCAAGACCCGCCGCCAGAAGTAGCCACGACCACCGGACGCACCCCGCGTGCGGCGCTGGACCCGCACCGCACGCCCTCATGAAAGGCACCTCAATGAAGAAGGTTCTGGCCACGCTGTGCAGCCTCATCCTCGCCGGCGTCATGCTCAGCGCCTGCGCGAACAACTCATCGGGCAAGGTCCGGATCGCGCTCATCATGAGCCACATGAGCAACTCCTTCACGACCACGCTGGCCAACTCCGCCAAGGAGCAAGGTGCCGCCGCAGGAGTCTCCGTGACCGTGTTCGACGGGAAGAAGGACGCGTCCAACCAGCTCAATCAGATCGAGTCCGCCGTCAGCCAGGGCTACAAGGGCATCATCGTGGAGCCGGTATCGCAGGAGGGAGTCGCCCCGGGACTCAAGGCCGCTAAGGAGGCAGACATTCCGATCATCACCGTGGCCCAGAAGGCCAAGCAGCAGGAGCGGGCCAGCTCCTTCGTCGGCGGGGACGACACGGCCGCCGGCAAGCTCGAGATGGAGCAGGCCGTATCCGCGATGGGCGGCAAGGGAACGGTGGCCGTGCTCTACGGACCGATGGGCTCCGACGGACAGGTACTGCGAAAGACCGGCTACGACGAAGTCCTCAAGAGCCACCCCGACGTCACACTGGCCTTCCAGCAAACCGCCAACTGGGACACGGCTGAAGCCCTTAAGGTCACCGAGAACTGGCTGTCCACAGGAAAGACCATCAACGCGATCGTGGCTCAGAACGACTCCATGGCGATCGGTGCGCAGAAGGCGATCGACAACGCAGGCAAGAGCCAGGAGATCGCGGTCTACGGAGTGGACGCGACCGACGACGGCCTGAACTCGATCAAGAGCGGCGGCATTGACGGGACCGTCTCACAGGACACGGCCGGGATGGGGCGAATGGCCGTGGACACAGTCGTATCGCTCATCAACGGCAAGTCGGTGGAGAAGGTCAACTACACCAAGGCCACCTGGATCACCAAGGAGAACGCCGACTCGGTCGTGGTCAAGTAGCGGCAATGACAGGCCCGGGGAGTCGAACCGGAGTCTGACGAACCAGGGTCTGAGGGGCGCACCGAGGCTCAGCCGCCGGGGCGATGCCGCTCTCGGGCCGGCCGCCCCACACTTCCGGCCATGAGCACTTCCCGCACGTCCCTGCCCCAGCAGACGCCGACCACCTCCGGAGCACCGGATCCTGCGCCGTCGGACTCCGCTCCGGTCTCGACTCCGACCGCGAGCACCCGCCCCGACCGACTGAGCACCGTCACACTGGTCATCTTCACAAGCGTCTACGCCTTCTTCTTCCCCCTCCACCTCGGCCACTTTCTCATCCCCGGGGACGCCGGCCCCGCAACCGGCCTCGCGCTCTACATCGCTCTCTTCGCCGTCGGCTGCGTCGCCTTCCGCCACCCGCTGGCCCGGGCCGCCCGTCAGGTAGCGGCCCGTAAGCGGCGGGCCGTCCTCACTCTCATCGTGGGCGGACTCGCCACCTTGGTTATCGAGATCGTCGGCGGCCTGGCGTCCTCGGCCCTGCTCAACCTCGCCGGCCTGTCCGGAGCAACCCTGCAGAATGACACCAGCGTTGGCGAAGCCACGCGGATGTTCCCGCCGATCATCATCGTCGTCGTGCTCGGGATCGTGGGGCCGATTGTGGAGGAGATGTTCTTCCACCAGCTCCTCATTGGGCTCATCGAGCGTTTCGCGCCGACCTGGGTGGCTGTTGTCGTCTCCAGCGTCCTGTTCGGTGCGCTGCACATGCACTCGTTCGCGCTCTCCGAGGTACTGAGCGTCATCCCGCACGCCTTCTTCGGGCTCAGCTGCGGGCTGCTCTATGTCAAGACCGACCGCAACCTGCTCTACCCGGCGAGCATCCACTGCCTCAACAACCTCAGCGCCTTCCTGACCCTCCTCCTGCACTGAACGCATCACACTCACCTTCCGCTCCGGGCCCGTTCCAGCTCGTTCAACGCGCGGGCCGACGGCGCCCGGAGTACTATTTCGGTATGTCGCGAAATACCGAATCAGGAGTCTTCGCCGCCCTGGGGCACCCCACACGGCGCGCGATCCTGGCCTTTCTGCGCGATCACGACTACGTCAAGGTCGGCGAGATCGCCGACGCCGTCGGCGTCTCAGGATCAACCCTGTCGGGCCACCTGCGCACGCTGCGCGAGGCCGAGCTGGTCGACACCCGTCGCCGCGGCACCGAGATCCAGTACCGCGTCAACCTCACCCTCATTGACGAGGCCATGCTGCTGCTCGCCTCCCTGGGCGGCACGCTCAAAGCCCCCGATCCCACCGTCCGCCTCGCTCAGGAAAGGAGAGAACCATGACAACCGAGAACCGCCCAACTCGTTTTCCCGCCGGAGTTGTTATCGCTGCGGCGATCGCCCTGGCCTTCATGATCGCCTGGAGCGCCGTGCACTGGCCGGAGATGGCGCCCACCATCGTCACACGGGAGGCCGGCGGCAGCCACGGCGCGAGCATCATCCCCCGAGGCTTTAGCGCGTCGGCAATGCCGGTGACCCTCGTGCTGGTCTCCTCACTGATGGCGATCAGCCCCTGGGTGAACACGAAGTTCTCCTCCCTCACCAGCATGCCAATGCCCCGCTACGACCGCAGTGCCGCACGGGTCCGCACCGCGACGCAGGCCGGGCTTTGCCTAGTGATGTGCGCCATGCACGTCTTCGTCGTCGGCCTCCACACGGGCTCCGAGACCTCCGCGCTCACGCTGGTGGCGATGAGCCTGGGCGCCCTGCTGGTCCTTCTGGGCATCTATCTCCCCATCGCGCAGTCCGACGTCGAGACGAATGACTCCTGGCTCAATGCCCTCATCGTCGCTCAACGCTCGATGAGCCGCAGCGCGGGCATCTCGATGGTCGTCGTCGGCCTGGCCACGATTGCGGGCACCACCGCCAGCCCGTGGCTGGGTCTGGCGATCGGAGGCAGCGGAGCAGTAGCCATCACCGTGACCCTTCTGGTCGCCTCCCTGGTCAGGGCCATGCGTTTGAGCAGGCCACGGCACCGCCACCCGTAAGCCGCAGTCACATATCTGCAGCGTCGACGCACCCACCGAGATGTCCCAGAGGGTTCGCATGTTGCAACGACATAAGCAATAGCCTCAACACCACCACAACATCCCCTCGTGTTGTCTGATGTCCACAGGACGGCGCACACCCGCCCACCTGGCCAAGGAAAGACAGAAGAAGCAGGAAGGGAGGAGGCACAGAGCAACGACAAGAACACCTCGGGAGACATCATCCATAGCATCGGGCGGCGGCCAGTAAGGCTGCCTAAGGACTGGTCACCGCCCGAAGGGCTGGTACCCGACCGGCCATTCCACCGCGGGGGAGACGGCACGTGCTTCAATCGAGGCATGGCAGTCGTCTCCCCCGTTCCGGTTCCGGGCCCCGTGCCCGGCGAGTCCGTCCTGACCGAGTCCGATGCCTCGCTGCTGTTCGGCGGGGCACGCACCGCCTACAC
>ERZ773003.1896-NODE-1896-length-11209-cov-9.687377_pt1 | contig 11209 bp, 10 predicted proteins | sample MGYA00580668_ERZ773003 | MGnify/ENA primary metagenome ERZ773003 (study PRJEB29015, sample SAMEA2738002) | human oral metagenome | biome: human oral; feature: human-associated habitat; material: dental | place: China | collected 2126 ... | reverse complement strand
ATTCTGTAGCTTCTGCTACTTTAGCGATCAAATCTTGTTTGTTTGCCATGTTAATGATTCCTCCAATTAATTTCTAATTAACAAATATAATCATATCCTAAAATCCCTTTTAGGTCAAGTTAAAAACGCTATTTCTTCCCATTTTCTTTATTTTTTTAGGAGTGGTAACGTACCAAAATAGCCCAAGCGTTCTCACCTGTGTGCGTTTGAATAATGGAACCCGTTTCCAATACTGAAATTGGCTTTTCAACATAAGGCTGCAAATTGTCTTTCATCTCTTTTGCCCAATCAGAACTACCAGAATATGAAATTCCAATCTCTGCTACAGAACGTCCTGAAAGCGAACTTGTCAGCTCATCTAACCATTTTTTAAAGGTTTTAGCTCCACGACCTTTAACGATTGGTTGCAATTCATGGTCCTTCATCTGCATGACAACACGGATATTGAGAAGAGAACTCAATAATCCAGTTACACGGCCAATTCGTCCACCTTTGACAAGATTTTCCAAAGTTGAAACACCAATATAAAGCTCTGTATTGTTTTTGACCTCTTCTACATGAGATAAAATTTCCTCCAAATCTTTGCCTTCTTGTGCTAACTTCGCAGCCTCAACAACTTGGAATTTCAAGGCTTGATCAGTGAAGGAACTATCAATAACTGTCACATCGGCAGTAGATAAACTAGCACCCTGGCGCGCTGCTTCTACAGTACCAGAAAGAGCATGGGACATATGAATAGCAAGAATCTGGCTACCATCCTTGCATAGGTCTTCAAAAACTTCAGCGAAGACACCTACAGGCGGTTGACTGGTTTTCGGAAGATTCTTACTTGCTTGCATCAACTGAAGAAATTTACCTTCTTCTTTCAAATCAGCATCAGAATAAACAACATTATCAATCATTACAGATAATGGAACAATTGTAATATCTAATTGTTTTACGAGTTCTGGTTCAATAGTAACAGATGAATCGGTTACAATCTTAATTTTTGTCATAGTGTCAATCTTTCTATTTTAGGATTCAGATTGGTTTTCTCACCTCTAATTATATCAAAAAAAGATTAAAAATCCTAATGGAGTCATTCAAATTTTCTTTAAAAATTTGATATAATCGACTTATAAGAAAAGAGGTGTCCTATGATTAAAAAAATTTATCCCATTTTATCCATTTTACTAGGTGCTGCTATTTATGCTTTTGGGCTGACTTATTTTGTAGTTCCTCATCACCTCTTTGAAGGAGGGGCGACGGGTATTACCCTCATCACCTTTTATCTTTTTAAAATCCCTGTTTCTCTCATGAACCTGCTGATTAATATTCCCCTTTTCATACTAGCTTGGAAAATCTTTGGAGCAAAGTCCCTCTATTCTAGTTTACTAGGAACCTTAGCTTTGTCCGCCTGGTTGGCTTTTTTTGAGCGTATTCCCCTTCATATTGATCTTCAAGGTGATTTACTGATCACAGCCCTTATAGCTGGAATTCTATTGGGAATCGGTCTTGGAGTAATCTTTAATGCTGGAGGTACGACGGGCGGAACTGATATTCTAGCTCGTATTCTCAACAAATACACTCATATATCCATGGGGAAACTGCTCTTTATCTTAGATTTTTGTATTCTCATGCTCATTCTCCTAATATTCAAGGACTTGAGATTGGTTTCCTACACGCTCTTATTTGATTTTATCGTTTCTCGTGTCATTGATTTGATTGGAGAAGGTGGCTATGCTGGTAAAGGTTTTATGATTATCACAAAACGTCCTGACCAACTTGCTAAAGCGATTAATGATGATCTTGGAAGAGGCGTTACTTTCATCTCAGGTCAAGGTTACTATAGTAAAGAAGATTTAAAAATCATCTACTGTATTGTCGGTAGAAATGAAATTGTGAAAATGAAGGAAATGATTCATCGAATCGATCCTCAAGCCTTTATCACTATTACAGAAGCCCATGAAATCCTTGGAGAAGGGTTTACATATATAAAAGAATAAAGAAAAAGCTGGAATTTTCCAGCTTTTTCTTTATTCAGAAAGTGTTGAATGACGATAGCCATAAGTAAAGTAAATCACAAGTCCAACTACAAGAGCAATGCCAAACGCAATCCATGTTTCTACACTATATTGAAGCATAAAGGAAAGACAGATTAGAATCGAGAGAATCGGTAACAAGGGAACTAGGGGTGTTTTGAATTCTCCTTCTTTAGGCATTCCCTTATCCTTTCTAAGTTTTATAATTCCATAAGCCAATAAGATAAGATAAGCAAGCGTACAAATATTTAGAAAGGCTGCAATACTAGCCAGTGGAAACACTCCTGCTGCAATTGCAGAAGCAACTCCAGTTAAGATGGTCGCATTTTTAGGAACACGACTTGTTTTGCTTAATTGCTTAAAACTTCGAGGTAAAAGACCATCACGTGCTAAACTGTAAATCATACGCGATAAGGCATAAGTCATAGAAATACATACTGTTATTAGGGTCAAAATGGCCACTAATGACACATAATTAGCTGCCCAACCAATTCCTATACTTCGTAATGAAAATGCTACAGCATCATCCACATTGAGTTGGCTGTAGTGAACAATCCCTGTCAATACTAATGTAACCAGAGCATAGAGAATCGTTACGATTGTCAAAGACAAAACAATACCTCGTGGGACATTCTTTTGTGGATTTTGAATTTCATCAACAGCCATCGAAATAGATTCAAATCCTAGGAAACCAAAGAACATCAAAGATGCTCCTGCCATTATTCCAGTACTTCCACCATAAATTTGACCAAAACCAAAGGGAGCAAAGTTGGACCAATTTTCTGGTTTAATATACCAGATACCAACTAGAATAAACAAAGCGAGAGCAGAGAATTTCAAGATGACTAGAAGCGAATTAAAACGCAATGCTGCCTTGGAATTTAATAAAACTAAACCGGTTACCAGTGTCAGTACCAAAATAGGTAAAAGGTCTATATAGGTACCCTGCTCAAGGTTAAAAGTCCCATTTAAGGCTTGAGGCATTGAAATACTATAGTTACTGAGCAAGCCTTTAAAATAAGCTGCCCAGCCAGAGGCCACACCAGAAACTGCTGTCATGAACTCCATGATAGTCAACCAACCAGCAATCCAAGCTGGTAATTCACCCAAAATTGCATACAAATAACTATAAGCACCACCAGTTGCAGGAACACGAGAGGCAAACTCTGCGAAAAAGAGGGCGGATAAAGAAACACACAGGGCAGAAATCACTATGGATACAACCAGTGACGGACCAGCAAGCGTTGCTGCTGCAGTTCCTGTAATGGTAAAAATCCCAGTTCCTACCATGGCACCGATTCCTAATAAAATCAAATCCCATACTTTTAAATGACGGTGCATTTCAGTACGTCCCAAGCTAACATCTTTTGTTCTAAAAATATTCATACTTCATCTCCATTAAATATGATTGTTTTATTTTATCATATAAAAGGGATTTTGTGAATATTTATAAGATAATTTTTCAAAAAAATCCGAACAGAATAAATCCTGCTCAGATTCTACATATTCTTACCCAACTGACCCTTCCATTTCATAGCTAATCAAGCGGTTAAGTTCAACAGCATATTCCATTGGAAGCTCTTTTGTAAATGGTTCTACAAATCCCATAACAATCATTTCAGTTGCCTCTGATTCTGACAATCCACGACTCATGAGGTAATAGAGTTGCTCTTCTGAAATCTTAGATACCTTAGCTTCGTGTTCCAAAGCGACTTGTGAGTTGTGAATTTCGTTAAACGGAATGGTATCTGATGCTGACAAGTCATCCATGATAATGGTATCACACTCAATGTGAGAAACAGATTTCTTAGAGTTTTTATTAAAGGTTACTTGTCCACGATAGTCAACCTTTCCACCACCTTTAGCGATGGATTTTGACACGATAGACGAGCTGGTGTGTGGAGCATTGTGAATCATCTTGGCACCCGTATCTTGGTGTTGCCCAGCATTAGCAAAGGCGATAGAGAGCATGGTACCACGAGCTCCTTCTCCATCAAGATAAACAGATGGGTATTTCATGGTTGTTTTGGCACCCAAGTTACCATCAATCCACTCAACAGTCGCATCTTTCAAGGCTTTAGCACGCTTTGTTACCAAGTTATAGACGTTATCAGACCAGTTTTGGATGGTCGTATAACGCATGTAAGCTCCGTCCAAGGCAAAGATTTCTACAATAGCAGCATGCAAGCTGTTACTTGAATAAGTTGGCGCAGTACAGCCCTCTACGTAGTGGACACTTGCTCCCTCATCAACGATAATCAAGGTACGTTCAAATTGACCTGTATTTTCATTGTTGATACGGAAATAAGTTTGAAGCGGAATGTCTACCTTGACCCCTTTTGGTACGTAGATAAAGGTTCCACCCGACCATACTGCTGAGTTAAGGGCAGCCAATTTGTTATCTGTCGGCGGTACCAACTTAGCAAAGTATTGTTTAAACAAGTCTGGGTATTCCTTGAGGGCAGAATCCGTATCTGTAAAGATAATCCCTAATTTCTGGAACTCTTCCTTCATGTTATGGTAAACTACTTCTGACTCATACTGGGCAGAGGCACCTGCTAGATAAGCACGCTCAGCTTCCGGAATCCCAATACGTTCAAAGGTTTCTTTGATTTTTTCAGGAACCTCATCCCAAGAACGGGCTGGCTTATCAGATGGTTTTTGGTAGTAGATCAAGTCATCAAAATCAATCTCTGACAAGTCTGCTCCCCAAGTTTGCATGGGCATTTTTTTGAAGGTTTCATAAGACTTCAAACGGAATTCTAACATCCACTCAGGTTCTCCCTTAGCAGCTGATAGTTCACGAATGACATCTTCATTCAATCCTTTTCCTGTCGATAGGACAGGCTCTACATCATCATGGAAACCAAATTTATATTCACCAAGATCAATTGGTTTTGGTTCTACTCTTTCTTCAGCCATAATTTCCTTTCTTTCTTCATTTCTAATGATTTATAAGACAAATGTAACTTGTCTTACTGTTTTTCTTGATCTTCAATTGTCTTCTTAAGGGCATTCCAAGCTAGGGTTGCACACTTGATTCGTTGAGGGAATTTGGCAACACCTGACAAGAAGGCTGCATCGCCTAGTTGATCTTGGCGGTCATCTTTTTGTCCTTGAACCATTTCAGAAAAAATGGTCGCAAGTTCTAAAATTTCTTGCTTGGTTTTTCCTAAAACGGCATCTGTCATCATGCTAGCAGAGGCAGTTGAGATGGTGCATCCTGAATTTAGAAAAGCAATATCTTCCAAACGATCATCTGCATCAAACTTGACAGATAGGTTGATAACATCACCACAGGTTGGATTGTTGAGACTGATTTGTTCAGCGTCTTCTAACTTCCCTTGGTGATGTGGATTTTTCGAATGGTCCGCTACCACTGCCATATAAAGGCTATCTAGTTTAGAAAGTGCCATTGAAAAACTCCTTTGTCTTTTGTAAGGCATCGACTAGCTTATCGCAATCTGCCTTGGTATTGTAGATATAAAAACTTGCACGAGCTGTGGCTGGAACATCCAAATACTGGAGCAAGGGTTGCGCACAGTGGTGACCTGCTCGAACAGCCACTCCTTCATAATCCAAAGCAGTCGCAAGGTCGTGAGGATGAAGGTCACCTAGGTTAAAGGCAATGACACCTGAACGTTGAGCCAAGTCCTGCGAACCATAAATGGTCAATCCTTCAATCGCCTTCAGTTTTGGATAGACGTATGCGATTAATTCCTGTTCATGAGCTTCAATGGCATCCATACCAATCTTTTCCAGATAATCCACTGCTGCTGCCAGTCCGATTGCACCAGCCATATTTGGAGTTCCAGCCTCAAATTTCCAAGGCAATTCCTTCCAACTAGCAGATTGCTCATAGACAAAATCAATCATCTCACCACCAAATTCTACTGGTGACATTTGTTCCAGATACTTTTCTTTACCATAAAGAACACCAATACCAGTTGGACCAGCCATCTTGTGACCTGAAAAGGCAAAGAAGTCCACATCCAAGTCCCGGACATCGATCTTCATATGAGGAGTAGATTGAGCACCATCCACCACCATGATGGCTCCAACTTGATGGGCCAATTGAGTGATTTCTTTGATAGGATTAACCACACCAAGAACATTGGAGGCGTGAGCTAGCGAAACAAACTTGACCTTGTCAGTCAATTTAGTTCGCAAATCATCCATATCCAGAGCTCCGTCCTTGAGATAAACATAGACAAGCTCTGCTCCAGTCTTGCGACAGGCCTCCTGCCAAGGAATGATGTTGGAATGATGTTCCATGACAGAAATCAAAACCTGGTCTCCCTCAGTCAAGACTTCCTCTGCAAAGTGTGCCACCCAGTTCAGACTGGTTGTCGTTCCTCTGGTAAAGAGAACTTCCTTTGTAGACCCTGCATTGATAAACTCACCAATAGTTTCACGAGCGGCTTCATAAGAAGCTGTCGCTCTTTCTGCCAAGGTATGAACGCCACGATGAACATTGGCATTGTCGTTCTCATAGTAGCGGTTAATCGTCTCCAGAACTGCTAGTGGTTTTTGTGTCGTCGCAGCATTGTCCAAATAAACCAATGGTTCATCATTAACAATCTGGTCTAAAATTGGAAAATCCTTGCGAATCACTTCTACATCTAACATAGGCTTCCCCTTAGCGTTTTGACAATTTTTCTTCGATGGTTGCAATCATTTCATCGCGAACTTCCTTGACTGGAATCTCAACGATAACAGAACCAAGGAAACCACGAACAACCAAGCGTTCTGCAGTTGCTTTGTCCAAGCCACGGCTCATGAGATAGTACATGTCTTCTGGGTCTACTTGACCGATTGAAGCCGCGTGACCTGCAGTAACGTCATTTTCGTCAATCAAAAGAATTGGGTTGGCATCTGAACGTGCTTGGTCTGAAAGCATGAGAACACGGCTCTCTTGTTGGGCATCTGCTCCCTTGGCACCCTTGATAATGTGGCCGATACCATTGAAAGTTAAAGTTGCTTTTTCAAGAATAACCCCATGTTGGAGGATATTTCCGATTGAGTTGCAACCATAGTTGGTTACGCGGGTATCAATTCCTTGTAGCTGACGACCACTTGAAAGAGCTACAACTTTAAGGTCAGCATGGCTACCATTTCCAATCAAATCACTATCAAAATCAGCAACGACGTTTCCTTCGTTCATGACACCGATTGCCCAGTCAATACTTGCATCATTGCCCAATTTACCACGACGGCTAATGTAGGCAGTAACATTTTCACCTAAACGGTCAATAGCAGCAAACTTCACTTGCGCACCAGAACGTGCAATGACTTCTACTGTGATATTAGCAGTTGCTTTGACACTTCCCTCACCGCGTGACTCTAAACGCTCCAGATAACTAATCTTAGAGTTTTTACCAGCGATAATCATAATATGCTTGTTAAACGGCACATCGCTATCGCTGTCTTGATAGAAAATTCCTTCGATTGGTTCAGCAATTTCCACGTTATCAGGGATATAGAGAACAGCACCACTATTGAAATAAGCTGTATGGTAGGCTGCCAACTTGTCATCGTCATACTTAACAGATGACATGAAGAATTCTTCGATCAGCTCGGGAATTTCTTCTAAAGCTGAATGGAAATCTGTGAAGACAACACCCTGTTCAGCTAAGTCAACTGGAGTTTGCTCAAAAACAGTTTGAGTTCCTACTTGCACCAACTTCAAGTGATTATCTAGTGCAGTGAAATCTGGAACATTTGCTGATGGCTCACTTTCTGCAATAGTTCCATCACCCAGATTCCAACGGTGGAATTTGACACGCTCAATAACTGGTAATTCCAAAGTCTCAATCTTGTCAAAAGCTTTTTGACGGAGATCAGCCAACCAGCTTGGTTCAGCGTGCATTTCTGAAAAAAGTTTAATATTTTCTTTAGTCATTTACTTCTCCTAAAAGATACGAGGGAATTACAATTCTTCCTTGTAGTCGTAGCCAAGTTCTTCAGCTAGTTTTGCGTATCCTTCACGTTCCAAACGCGCAGCCAATTCTGGACCACCTGAAAGGACAACACGACCTTCCATCATGACGTGTACCACATCAGGTGTGATGTAGTTCAAAAGACGTTGGTAGTGAGTGATAATCATAGCACCAAAGCCTTCACCACGCATAGCATTCACACCTTTAGAAACAACTTTAAGAGCGTCAATATCAAGACCAGAGTCAATCTCATCCAAAAGGGCAAAAGTTGGTTCCAACATCAAAAGTTGAAGAATTTCATTTCGTTTTTTCTCACCACCAGAGAAACCTTCGTTGAGGTAACGCTCAGCCATTTCTTCTTTCATGTTGAGCAATTCCATCTTCTCATCCAATTTAGTGATAAACTCACGAACTGAAATCTTTTCATCATCTTCTTTACCAGCATTCATGGCTGCACGAAGAAACTCAGCGTTAGTAATACCAGGAATTTCTGATGGGTATTGCATAGCAAGGAAAAGTCCCATACGCGCACGCTCGTCAACCTCCAATTCAAGGATATTTACACCGTCAAACAAGACTTCCCCTTTGGTAACCTCATAGTTTGGATTTCCCATGATAGCGGCAGAAAGAGTCGATTTACCAGTACCATTTGGTCCCATGATAGCGGCGATTTCTCCTGTTTTCAGGGTCAGGTTAACCCCTTTTAAAATTTCTTTTCCTTCAATCTCAACGTGAAGATCTTTGATCTCTAATACTGACATGATAATTCCTTTCTTTTTCAAACATTTTGCTCAATACTTTAGGAAATTGCTTACAATCCCTAAAAAATAGGACAAAAGATCAATAAATATACTCTACTAGTATAACAAAAAAAAGCCTAAAAGGCTTTGATTTTGTCTAGAAGCTGGGGGGCTAATCCTTGCGGTTTAAGTGTTGATCAATAGCGTCTACAATTTTTCCCATCAGATAACTTAACCTAAAGTTTCGAAAGAGTAAAATCGCCCAAAAAGCTGCCATAACGTAGCGACCAGTCATTAAAGATTCATTGAAAAAATAGGTCTCAGCAGCCGTGAATAACGCTATTATGATAAATTGTTGTCTATTCATAAGATTATTGTATCATGAAATCCATTTTTAGTCTTCTTCAACCATGACTTTATCAGCCAGAAATTCAAATCCTTCTGGAATTAGGCTCTCTTCTTCCATCTCTTGGTCAGCTTGAGAAGACTTGTTTTTAGCTGAAAATGCTGCTCGAACCTCTTTCCATTCCTCTAGGGAAATAGCCAGAATCTCAGGTGAAAATCCAGCTGCCTGGCTGAGAATATTGCCGAACATGGTATTGAGGTTATCACGTTTCATGGTTTGCCCTGCATTGAAATTAGACTCAAAGGCTAAAATAGCATGGTGTTCATTGGCCGCAACTGGTTGAGAACCTACGAGAAGAGCTTTATCCGGACCAGCTAAGCTTTCGATCACTTCTCCCCACGCATTCTGGAGGCGAATTAAGTTTTGACGTGCCAAATCAGGACTTTCGACAGCTTCTTGCAGGATAGACTGAACTTTGTTGCGATCCACTCGATAGACTGTCTTGGAAGTGGCTGGACGACTAGGAACTGGCGCAACTTGTTTAGGAGCCGTGCCCACATTGGCAAGCTCTTGTTTGAGACGGGCGACTTCCTGTCTCAGTGCAGAAATTTCACTTTCAACAGCTTCTGAAAGTACTGGTTCAGGCTTAATCTCCGCTAAACGAATGGTCATCATCTCAGCGTAAATCTTAGGTTGCAAGCTGGCCTTCATATCTGCTAAACTCACTGTCGCTAGACGAATCATTTCAAAGATACTTTCCTGAGACAGAGCTAGATTGTCCATAAAAACTGAACTATGATGAGTATTTTCGCCACCTGTCTGAACAACCAGTAGATCACGCAAATACTGCAAGAGATCCGTCACAAAACGAGTCATACTCTTACCATTTTCAAACAAAAGATTCAGAGAATCAAGCGCTTTTGGAACATCCTGCTGGGACAAGGCAGCTACATAATCATCTAGTGCTGATAGACTAATAGTGCCTGTAATCTCCTCAGAGATAGCTGTAGTTAAAGCATTCCCTTGTGTCAAACTCAAGGCTTGATCCAGAATTGACAAGGCATCCCGCATCCCACCTTCAGCCCGTCTAGCGATAATTTCCACAGCCTCTGGTTCAGAACTGATATTCTCTTTTGACAAAATGGTTTGGATATGGTTCTTAATATCTTGCGTTCGAATCGATTTAAACTCAAAACGTTGGACGCGCGATAAAATAGTTGCTGGAATCTTGTGCAATTCGGTGGTCGCTAAAATAAAGACAACATTTTGAGTTGGTTCTTCTAGAGTCTTCAAAAGCGCATTAAAAGCTCCTGTAGACAGCATATGAACCTCGTCTATGATATAGACCTTATAACGTGCCAAACTAGGAGCATAGGTGGATTTATCACGAATTTCACGGATTTCATCGACTCCATTATTCGAAGCTGCATCCATTTCGATAACATCTTCTAGGCTACCTTCTGTCACTGCCTGGCAGATATAGCAGTTATTACATGGTTCTCCGTCCACTTGGTTCAGGCAGTTCATGGCTTTGGCAAAAATCTTGGCTACACTGGTTTTCCCAGTTCCACGAGGACCTGAGAAAAGATAAGCGTGACTAATCTTTTCCTGCTCGACCGCCTGTTTTAGGGTTTTAGCCACAACCTCTTGTCCGACCAATTGTGAAAAAGTTTGGCTTCTATATTTTCGATAAAGTGCTTGATACATTAGGCTTTCTCCTCAAACATCGTAAAGTCCCATTCTGTCTTCTCAAGCAAAATAGCGACAAATTGTTCCAAGTAATCACGGTCAATGGCATTGTAATCATCAATAAGTGAAGAATCCAGGTCTAAAACACCCAGCAATCGACCATTATTAAGCATGGGAACTACGATTTCACTCTTAGCTTTACTATCACAAGAAATGTAGTTTGGATAGGTGCTCACATCGCCAACTAAAACAGTCTCTTGAAACTCAGCAGCTTCTCCACATACTCCTTTTCCAAGCGGAATGCGAATACAAGAAACACCACCCTGAAAAGGCCCTAAAACCAACTCGCTACCATCAAACAGATAAAAACCTGCAAATACAGTATTGGGAAAGCGAGATTTTAGGAGGGCACTAGCATTCGAAAGATTGGCAAGAACATTGGTCTCACCTTCTAGTAAATAAGAGAGTTCCTCA
>ERZ773003.1893-NODE-1893-length-11252-cov-4.133786_pt1 | contig 11252 bp, 11 predicted proteins | sample MGYA00580668_ERZ773003 | MGnify/ENA primary metagenome ERZ773003 (study PRJEB29015, sample SAMEA2738002) | human oral metagenome | biome: human oral; feature: human-associated habitat; material: dental | place: China | collected 2126 ... | reverse complement strand
GCGGTAGCGCGCTTCCCTGACACGGAAGAGGTCACTGGTTCGAACCCAGTATCGCGCACAAGTAAAAAGTCCCGGTTCTTAGAGAACCGGGACTTTTATGTTGCTTATAAACCTTCTTTAGTCATCAGAAATTTGAATAGCCTCAAGACCTAATTCAGGAGAGTAACGAAGAAGATAATCGACGAGCTTCACCTCGTAGAAACCGGAATCCTGTAGCTCAAAAGGCAAAATTAGCTCACCGGCAAGCATAAAGCTTTTCTGCCACGAGTCAATGCGCTCGTCTTCTAACTCCTCAATGGCAGCATCAAAGCGGAGTTTTCCATTAACCCTGTTCTTTGGAGAGTCTGAGTATTGGTAGGGCAGACGTATAGCTGATGCTAATAACTCGAAGGCTAGGGGCTTTGTGGGCTCCTCTGGATCCTTTGCATTGTGCCAGTCAATATCCTGGTTTTTCCGTGTAGCGCTGGGAATCGTACGGTAGCGGTCAATGTAGCCGTCTCCATCGCGTTCAACCACTATCGCAATCACCTCAAGAGAAGCGTCACTATCGCGTACACGTGCCTCACCAATTTGGTCTTCTGAGAGTGTTCCGTTTTTGGTGTTGATGTAATTATTCATCACATCAGCCATCACTGTTTGGGTTTGCGCACCTGGATGTTTCAGTAAGTAGGATTGCGCCCTACGCTCAGCGGTTTCCCAGTTCTTATTGAATTCTTCGCGTGCTTCCTGGTATGCATCGTTCCAAGCATCAGGGTACTTTGGAGTATCTTCGTATGCTTTCTGAACAAGCTCGCTCATATCCGCCGGAATGCGCAGAGCTTTGCCGTCAAAATAGGGGAGTAACTGCGCATAACTGCTGAGCAGGATAGCGGGCTCGTAGACCGAACGTGAGCCTTTGGGGAACTCGGGGACTTGGGTTTCAGAACCAAAAATTTCAACACCACGAACGTAGCAGATGGGTGAACGATACTCGGAAGGTCGTTCTGAGTCATCACGCTCATGACGGTGCAGGCGGCCTAGCCTTTGAAGTACTAAATCTACCGGGGCGAAGTCGGTCACCATGACATCAAAGTCGAGGTCGAGAGACTGCTCGATAACCTGTGTTCCCACCACGATTAAACGTTCTGGGCGGCCATCACCTCGGTGAGCGCCTTTACCGAGCTGCGAAACTAAATCAGCTTCTTTCTCCGCACGATGTTTAGAGGTAAAACGGGAATGGGTCAACATTACGTCAGCGCCAAATTTTGCTCGAAGATGCTCGTAAGCGTTTTGAGCCCGACCCACCGTATTACAGATAACTGCGGCACAGCCGTGCCCGCTTTCTAAGGGTTCCAGCACTTTATCAAAGTCGGTGAACTCGTCACCTATCTGACGAATGGAGATTGTTACCTGCTCTTCGGGGGCTGTTACCTGCTCTTCGGGGGCTGTTACCTGCCATTTACGTGGCGTGTAACCATCCTCGGCAGTGAGCGTATGAATAACTGGATAATCTAGGTCGAGAGAAGGCCCAGTAACATCCTCTGAGTCGAAATCATCATCAAAATCCCATTCAGTAGAATCCTGAATTTCAAGACCTTCCGCGTAACTTTCCATTAAAGAGGTGCGAACATGTGCAGGTAGAGTAGCCGACATGAGAATAACGGGGGCGTTCATCTGACCCAACCAATAGAGTGCCTCCTTGAGATAAACACCCATATAGGCATCATAAGCGTGCACCTCGTCAATGATGACGACTTTAGAACCTAGCCCAAGGTGGCGAAGCATCACATGGCGTGACTGTAGAGCCATCATAAGAATCTGGTCGATAGTACACACAACGAAGGTCGAAAGAATGCCGCGTTTCCGACCGCCTATCCAACTGTGACGTGCTACTGAAGTATTAGGGCGTATACTCTGTTTCCCTTCAACGTCGGCTTCTGAATCGAAGATATCAGCTCGTTGGAGGTAGCGGAAAGAATCTTGCTGTTGGTTTTTCGCATGGCCTAAAAACATAGTGTGCGGTTCAGAACCTCCAGCAGGCCCTTGCGCCCATGCTTTGACCCGATCAAAAAGTGCGTTTGATGTCACCTGAGTAGGGGCAGCAAAAGCAAGCCCGCTGCGTCCTGTTTCTTGGGCTAGAATTTCGGCAGCGATGAGTCCAGCCTCAGTTTTACCTTGTCCCATGGGTGCCTCAATGCACATCATGCCGCCGCCCTTCATCGAACGTGCGGCTTCGACAACAACTTCTTGCATAGGTCGCAGAGTGGGATTTTCCCAACTAAACCGTGAACTGTACAGATCGGAAGTATCACTGTTTTCAATATGAGCAGCCCAGGGATGTTCGAGTCCGAGAGCTTCCCAGCCTTGATTTAGGCGCCCATGTTGTGCCTCAACACTAAATGTGCCCATGGGGAAATACTCGGGATTAGAGGCGATCCAATCCGCCATAATTACCAGGCCAGTGAGATAAAGCTGTACGGAAACAGGGATTTTGGTTCCTGACATGAGTTTCTTAAGAACCTGATCTGCGCCAGTTTGCTCCAGTGTCATCTCGAAAAGCTCTTGCCATGCTTGATGCCACTTATCGTTAAGCCCCTCAAAAATTGCACAAGCACGTCCGGTTTCTGGAAAATATTCTGCAGGCACGCCATGGTGAGCACCAGCAATACTTGCAATTGTTTTGGCAGTCTCTACATCGTCTGTGTAACGTTCAGTAAGCAGCTTGATAATGATGCTCTGGCTATAGGTTGAGTGAGGGCATCGGGTTCCTGCAGGTGGTGTTGTGAGGTGAAGAGGAAAATTAAACTTGTGTTCTTCAATCCTATCTCGAAATACGCGGAGCTCTTCTTTGCCACGTGAATCTAACTGCCCCGCAAACTCTGGTGTCGCTTTGCCCATATCGTGGGTGGCGGCAACCCAACAGGCGAAAGACTTTGCCTCGTCCTGTGTGAGGTTGAGTAACTCCATGATGCGCTGTTTAGTGCCAGGGGAGAGCCACTTATCCCAAAGCTCCGCAGCTACAGACCCTGCATCTGTCATGTGTTGAGGTAGGGAAAGGCCTCTAGAGGGTGTTTCTTCAGAGCCAGTTTTGGCCCATAGCGTTGATGTCTCTACTGAGGCAAGTTGGCTGGGGCGCATAGTATTTTCGGCTGTCATTTTAACTCCTTATCGGCTAGACTTATAAACCATTGTTCCCGCGAGGCGAGAAGCGCGGGATGAGCCTTTTGTACGGTTCCTTCTTAAAATGTTCCCCAGATTCCTCTGGGGATCTTCTCGCTTTAATCTTATTTTATAACTTTGTACGCTTCCTTCTTGACTTAATATTTCCTTTGGGTCTACACTGGGGCTGTGCTCAGTTGAACCTGGTGATACCTCAGAGTATCTAATGAGCTTCATATCATTTATTTTGAAGTATGCGACAAGAACATGCTTAAGAATTCGTCATCGTACGATGGTTCTTGATGTGTGACTTTAATCAATAATGAAAGGAGGGACCATGTCTAGTAATCAGTCGGTGCAAGATAATGTGAGCTCCGGCTTCAGTCTGTACTATGAACCATGGATTCCTGTTCTCTACACTTCGGGGGAAATCCAAACAGTTTCCCTGAAACAGCTGTTTGAGGATGGATATTCAATCCGCAAAATCCATTCGGGTGATGCAACGACCGATGTTGCGATTCTCGGAGTGGCTACTGTTGTGTTGTTCCGTGCAATTCTTACAGATTCAGGGGAATATGGAGAGCTATACACTAGTCCTAAAAACTGGATTCAGGGTGTTCGTTCGGGTGACCCTGAGCGGTTAAAGTTTATTTTTGACTATTTGGAGAAGTATCAAAACCGCTTCGACCTTTTTGACGCCGAGCGTCCTTTTATGCAGGTTGCAGATCTGCACACGAGTAAATGTGAAGTAAAACCTGTATCACGTTTGGTGTTAGACTCCGAGAGCGAATATTTCTCAATGCGTGCCGAGCAAACATTGACATCGCTGAGTTACGCTGAAGCGGCACGATACCTAGTAACCGTGCAGGCATACGATTATTCGGGCATTAAATCTGGTGCTGTCGGGGATCCTCGTGTTAAGGGAGGCAGGGGATACCCTATCGGCGTAGGTTGGTATGGAGCTACGGGGAAGATTATCGTTCACGGCGAGAATCTTACCGAAACCTTACTGTACTGTATCGATTATGAACAGCTTCTCAATGTTGAAAGGGTAAGGGGTAAGAACCATCGACTTGCTCTACAAGACAAGCCTGTTTGGGAACGAGAGCTTCCCGATACCGCCGCTCCTCGTGCATATACGGGTGGTGACCCCACCAAGTATAAAGACGAGCCAACGCCTGCAACTGGCATGTGCGAAATTCTGACCTGGCAATCGCGCCGTGTTCGTCTTTTCCCTGAAAATGGGCGAGTCACTGGGGTGCTTGTATCGAATGGTGATAAGTGGCTTGACCGGAATACTTATACCGATCCGTTAACCGCCTACCGGTTTAGTAAAAATCAGTCTACTCAAACTCACTATGTCTGGATGCCTCAAACACACAGCGCCGAACGCACTTTATGGCGAGGAGCAGATGCGCTACTAACCAGGCTGTCTTCCTCTCAAGAAAAGCAGAACAAACCTGCCACCGTTATCCGTCAAATCTCCAGCGGTAAATATTTTTCACCTGATACAAAAACCAAAATTCAGCTGGTTGGCATGGTGTATGGTACTCAAAGTTCTATCGTTGAAGAGACTATTGATGAGTCTGTGACCTTAGAACTAGGCATTCTCACGGAACAAGGTGCCGAAATTTCTGCAATGGTGCGTGACAATATTCAGCTAACCATGGACGCGGCCATTGCGCTTGGGCAGTATGCAGGAAACCTGCTTCGTGCTGCTGGTAAGGAATATGAATTCCGTCCTTCCGTAACGGAAAGTATTTTGCACCGTATGGAAGATGAATTTCGCAGCTGGCTTGCAGATCTGAGCGTTTCTGACGATGTCTCTGCACAAGCCGCTGCCTGGCAGTCAAAAGTACATCGCATCGTTGAGAATGAGGCTGACCAGCTTGCTGTGAGTGCTGGCCCTAAAGCTGCCATAGGAACTATCTATGATGAGCAGCTCTACAATACGGCTAAAGCACGCCGTCAGTTTGGCGGCCGACTGTATAAGCTTCTGCCTCTCGCATATTCTTCAACAATTACCCGTGTTCAGGAGGAAAATCATGCATGATGTGGGGAACCATAATACTTTGCGGATATATGTTACCCGCAAAGTCACGTGGCTCTACGAGCAGAAAGAAAAACAGGGTAGCCCTCTTGCTACTGCCCAATTAGCACAGCTCCGTCGTGGTGCAGGTGACGAGCCCGCAAACCATCCAGAGCTCTGGGAAATTATCTTCGGGAATAATACAGACATACCCCAATTTCCCAAACGATACTTGGGATACAACGATGCCGTTAGCCATGGGGAACAAGCAACCTATGCCGCTGTCACGTTATTTGCTTTGCATCAACAATCACGGTCACAACCAATGCATGTAACAAACTTTAGGTTTGGTACGGCAGTGGGACAACTTGTTCTGCAGACCAGCGAATCCATGAAAAAACGATTCGACGCTTTGTTAAAAGCACGAAGTGAATCGGCACGCAGGCATTATTTGCGTAGCCTCATAACACTTCTACGGTCAGAAGAAATTGCTTTTGACTATGGGCAATTTGCTCAGGATTACATGCAGTTACAAAATCCTGAAAAACGCGATGCGGTTATTCTGCGCTGGAGCCGTGACTTTTTGTATGGCTACGAACCCAAGAAATCTAAAACCTCAGAGGAAACCTCTAAAAACTAATTGAAAGGATAAGAACTATGTCGTTCTTTGTTGATATTCACGCTTTGCAAACTCTTCCCCCGTCAAACATTAACCGTGACGATACCGGAAGCCCAAAATCCGCTATTTTTGGCGGTGTGAGCCGTCAGCGTGTTTCTAGCCAGGCATGGAAATCAGTCATCCGCCGTAACTTTGAAGAACACTTAGACCGCTCTGAAATCGGTGTTCGCACCCGCCAGGTTGCCGACATGATTGTAGACCGCATCACCAATATCAGCCCCGATTTTGACCCAGATAAAGCCGAATCAGCTGTTGTGGATGCATTCAAAGCGGCCAAAATCAAACTTGAGAAGCCTAAGGCCAAGAAGGGAGAAGAAAATACTGGCCGCGCTGTATCGGGTTACCTTCTCTTCCTGAGTAACCAGCAGATTAACCGTCTTGCCAACGCCATCATAGAAGCTAACGGCGAGAAAATCCCCGCTAAGGAAGTCAAAGACATTCTGGACACCGAGCATAGTGTTGATATTGCACTCTTTGGCCGTATGCTGGCCGACGCCCCCGATTTCAACGTGGATGCCGCTTGCCAGGTGGCTCATGCCCTTGGGGTACATGGTTCGGAACCTGATTTTGACTACTACACTGCCGTCGACGACGTAATCCGGGAGTCTGAGGATGAAACCGGTGCTGGAATGATCGGCACCATCGAGATGGCCTCCAGCACCCTTTACCGTTACGCCAACATCAACGTGGACGCTCTGAAAACTAACCTAGGCGGTTCAGCAGTTGCCACCGTTGAAGCTACCCTCGCTTTTATCCGTGCCTTCATTGATTCGATGCCCACCGGTAAACAGAATACGTTTGCTGCACGCACTCTGCCTGAGGCAGTAATTGTAACGGTGCGTGAGGATCGCCCGATCTCCTACATTAATGCATTCGAAAAGCCTGTTACAGAGAAATCATCCGAAGGACGCCGTCTCGCGGCTGCCCATGCATTAGCAACGGAAGCAGCAAATATCCGTGAAGCCTACGGATATGAGTCTAAAGTTTCATACGTGGTAGCGCTTGGCGAGCTACGTGAAGCACTGTCAAATATGGGAGAAACTGTCACCTTAAAGGAGCTGCTCGCTTCCCTTGAAAGTCAGCTGACCGAGCTGGTTGGTCAGGAGTCATAATCATGCCTAGTCTGCTCCTTAAACTGAGCGGGCCAATGCAGTCCTGGGGTACACAAAGCCGATACCGCCGTCGAGATTCCGGGCATGAACCCAGCAAATCTGGCGTTATCGGCTTGATAGCCGCAGCCTTAGGACGTGCACGGACGGAGCCCGTAGATGACCTCGCTCGGCTTAACTTTGCGGTGCGTGTGGACGCGCCGGGCACTTTACTGCGCGACTACCAGACCGCGAAGGACTGGGCGACAGACCCGAACGGTTCGGCATCGCTGTCCACTCGTTATTATCTTTCAGATGCAGTTTTTGTGGCTGCTGTAGAAGGAGACCAAGAGGCCCTCAAGAATATCGAGTCAGCGCTTAAGAAACCGGTGTACCCGTTATATTTAGGGCGGCGTTCCTGCCCAGCAGGGTATGACCTTGTACTTGGTATTCGTGAAGAATCTGCTGAAGAAGCCTTGCGGAATGAAGAGTGGCATGTGCCTGAGCACCGCCGCGCTGAGTTCCCCGATCCTGTACAGCTGCGTATTCTGCGGGATGCAAAACCTGGTGAGCAGGGAGATCTAGTACAGGATGTTCCGGTGAGCTTTAACCAGGAACATCGGCAATATGCAGTACGGGCTGTAGTTTCTGCCGAACCTAAGACAGTTGAGAACCCCAAAGGCAAACGTCACAGCGACGTTGACTTTATGAGGACGGTGACCGAAGCATGACATACTTCTCAAAATTCCTCATTAATCCACAGCGCCGGGGCGCTCGCAAACTGTTAAGCAGCCCGCAGGCTCTGCACGCAGCCGTCATGGCAACCAATCCGCCAGACATAAAAAACGAAGATGGGCGCATACTATGGCGTCTAGACATCACCGGTCACCAGTATGTGCTATATGTGCTAAGCCCGGAAAAGCCTGACTTCTCGGCTCTGGCTGAGCAGGCAGGATGGAATACCCGGCAAGGGGAAAGCGCCCACTACGGGCGCCTACTCGCGAAACTGGAGAACGGGCAGGAATGGGGGTTCAGGCTTGCTGCCAATCCGGTAAAACGCCAGGTTAAAAGCGGTAAGACATGGCCACATGTAACACCGGTTCAGCAAAGTGCTTGGTTGCGTGAGCGCGCTTCACAATGGGGGTTCGAGATCATCCCGGCGGAAGGCCAGGAGCTTGAGGACGCCCCTACTGTGACGGGCCGTCACGATCTTTCCTTCAGCCGCCGTGATACCGGTGGGCATGTAGGACGGGTCACCTTACGTAAAGCGCAGTTTGACGGTGCCTTGCGTATTACCGATGTTGAGCTGTTCCGTAAGGCACTGGTTAACGGTATGGGTCGAGGTAAAGCTTACGGCATGGGTCTTATGACTTTAGCGCCACTTGCCCAGTAAAACCTCTACCTTGTTTATGCGCACATTGTGTGGGCGGGGCGCCAAACAGCGCCCCGCCTGATGCATAAGTAGACATGTGTTATCGACTTGTTCATTCTTCAAGGAGGAACGATGATTGGGGCAACTCCGCCCAATATCAGTGAGCTAACAAGGAGCTCAGAACGAATCTCTTACATTTATGTGGAACACGCAACAATTCACCGTGCAGACAACGCAATCACTGTGACAGAAGAGCGGGGAGTCGCCCATATCCCAGCAGCGTCTTTAAGCGCCTTACTGCTGGGACCCGGTACGCGGGTAACTCATCAGGCCATGACATTATTAGGAGAATGCGGTACCTCGGTTGTATGGGTAGGAGAGCAAGGGGTGCGTTACTACGCACACGGTCGGTCTTTAGCACGTTCCTCTCGATTACTCCTTGCTCAGGCAGAGAAAGTATCAAATACGCGTTCTCGCCTAGAAGTCGCACGCACTATGTATGCATGGCGTTTTCCCGACGATGACACTAATGGGCTCACGATGCAACAGCTCCGGGGACGTGAAGGTGCTCGGGTGAGGCGTGTGTATAGGTATTGGTCAGAGAAAACAGGAGTTCCATGGACACGACGTAGCTATAATCCAAATGATTTTGGAGATGGAGACCCTATTAACCAGTCTCTTTCAGCAGCACACGCTTGCCTCTACGGTATTGTTCACGCCGCAATAGTTGCTTTGGGATGCGCGCCAGGACTGGGATTCGTGCATACCGGTAACTCGTGGTCTTTTGTATATGACATCGCTGATCTATACAAGGCTGAGATTACTATTCCGGTGGCTTTTCAGGTGACTGCTAAGTATGAGGAAGGTCAGGATATTGGGGCTATTACTCGTCGTGCTGTCCGTGACCGTATTCGTGGTGAAAAGATTATGCAGCGGGTGGCCCGGGATATCCAGAAATTACTAGTGCCTGAAGAAGTTCCGGAGGATATCTTAGAAGCAGATATCGTGGGGCTCTGGAACGGTCGGGGAGAGGAGCAAGAAAGCGGGTACAACTATGGAGCTGATGAGTGATGATTGTTGTCGTATTATCCGCATGCCCGGTTGGTTTACGAGGTGATCTTACGAGGTGGCTATTAGAAATTAGTGCTGGCGTTTTTGTAGGAAAAGTGAGTGCGCGTGTGCGGGAGCATCTATGGAATCGTATTACGGTTACTTGTAGTGATGGACGTGCTCTTATGGTGTACTCGGCAGATAATGAACAGCGTCTTGATTTTAAGATTCATAATTATCCATGGGAGCCTGTAGATTTTGAGGGGGTTAAACTTATGATGCGTCCGTCTACTCCAAAAAAGGGGTTGGTACCTCGAAAAGGATGGAGCAAAGCAAGTCGATATAGGCGTGCTTCACGACGCAGGTAAGAGCATATCGTGTATTCTTGGAAGTAGGTTATGGGCTTTAAACTAATGCTAAAACTTGAGGTATAGGGGTAAAACCCCATGTCAGAAAGTATGTTCCCCGCACCCGCGGGGATGAGCCCCAAATCCGAAACCGCACGCATTCTTGTCACTGATGTTCCCCGCACCCGCGGGGATGAGCCCAAAAAATAGCTAGCCAGGGAGGACCCTTTTTCATGTTCCCCGCACCCGCGGGGATGAGCCCCAAGTTTGGTATCCACCATCTTGGCCGCACTAATGTTCCCCGCACCCGCGGGGATGAGCCCTCGCTCAGAAGTGAACAGTTCAGCGTCGATACATGTTCCCCGCACCCGCGGGGATGAGCCCATTAGTCTTGTTATATTCGGCGCAGAGACGCTATGTTCCCCGCACCCGCGGGGATGAGCCTGCGCCACCTTTTTCATTTCCTCCCAGGTCTTGATGTTCCCCGCACCCGCGGGGATGAGCCCTAAATAGATGTGGTGTGTAGCACATGCCCTATATGTTCCCCGCACCCGCGGGGATGAGCCCTATTGGGTCTGGCTCTTGCCGGGTGTCTTGCTATGTTCCCCGCACCCGCGGGGATGAGCCCGCATGTTGCACGTCCCTCACCCATGCCATCGCATGTTCCCCGCACCCGCGGGGATGAGCCCCGGGCGTACTCGCTGCCTGAGGGTACGGATATATGTTCCCCGCACCCGCGGGGATGAGCCCGTTCCTGGTATAGCTTCTCAAAACGTGCCACTATGTTCCCCGCACCCGCGGGGATGAGCCCCGGGCCTGTTGGAAAGAAAGAGAAACCATGAAATGTTCCCCGCACCCGCGGGGATGAGCCCTGCACACCCTGCCCGCTCCAACGCCCGGTATGATGTTCCCCGCACCCGCGGGGATGAGCCCACCGGCGGGAAAAAGCACGTGGTTCTGGTTGAATGTTCCCCGCACCCGCGGGGATGAGCCCCAATGGGTTACTGAGAACTTGGAACCTGGTAGATGTTCCCCGCACCCGCGGGGATGAGCCCACCCGGCGCGTCTAACACCTCAGGATTTTTCAATGTTCCCCGCACCCGCGGGGATGAGCCCGGGCAGCTGGCAGCAGCACGTGTGGCTATGGGATGTTCCCCGCACCCGCGGGGATGAGCCCCGGTTCCTCAACCCCTGTAGGGTCAATCAATCATGTTCCCCGCACCCGCGGGGATGAGCCCGACTGTACGCAAATGCGGCTGTGTACGCCACAATGTTCCCCGCACCCGCGGGGATGAGCCCTTCGTAGTGTTTCACGGTTTAGCTCCCTAGAGATGTTCCCCGCACCCGCGGGGATGAGCCCGGATGGGGTGCACAGGCCGGGGCTTCACAGTTATGTTCCCCGCACCCGCGGGGATGAGCCCGCCCGCCGTCGTCGCTTGCAGCATCACAACGGATGTTCCCCGCACCCGCGGGGATGAGCCCGACTTTGCGAATGCGTGGAGCAAGACTGTTGAATGTTCCCCGCACCCGCGGGGATGAGCCCACCGCA
>ERZ773003.1884-NODE-1884-length-11272-cov-5.935188_pt1 | contig 11272 bp, 9 predicted proteins | sample MGYA00580668_ERZ773003 | MGnify/ENA primary metagenome ERZ773003 (study PRJEB29015, sample SAMEA2738002) | human oral metagenome | biome: human oral; feature: human-associated habitat; material: dental | place: China | collected 2126 ... | reverse complement strand
AATAAATTATTTTTATATATTCTACTATTTGTAATAGCTTTTTATTTGATAAAATTGAGAGGAGTTTATATAATGATTAATAATTTATCTGAATTACAAAAGAAAGATTTAAAATATGTTTTTCACCCTTGTACACAAATGAAAGATTTTGAAGAAAATCCACCTTTGGTCATAAAAAAAGGAGATGGACTTTATTTAATAGATGAAAATGGAAATAGATATATGGATTGTATATCTAGCTGGTGGGTAAACTTATTTGGGCATTGTAATGAAAGAATAAATAAAGTTATTACAGAACAAGTGAATACCTTAGAACATGTTATCTTTGCTAATTTTGCTCATGAGCCAGCAGCCGAATTATGTGAGGAACTTACAAAAGTTTTACCTAATGGTCTTAATAAATTTTTATTTTCTGACAATGGTTCTTCTTGTATAGAAATGGCTTTAAAATTGAGTTTTCAATATCATTTACAAACTGGAAATCCTCAAAAAACAAAATTTATTTCTCTTGAAAATGCCTACCATGGAGAAACAATAGGTGCATTGGGAGTTGGAGATGTGGATATTTTTACTGAAACATATAGACCTTTAATAAAAGAAGGAATAAAAGTTAGAGTTCCATATATTAATACAGAATTATCCAATGATGAATTTAAAAGACTTGAAGATGAATGTATAAAAGAATTAGAAGATTTAATTGTAAAAAAACATAATGAAATAGCTTGTATGATAGTTGAACCTATGGTACAAGGGGCAGCAGGTATAAAAATATATTCTGCTAGATTTTTAAAAGCAGCAAGAGAATTAACTAAAAAATATAATATTCATTTAATTGACGATGAAATAGCCATGGGGTTTGGCAGAACTGGTAAAATGTTTGCCTGTGAACATGCAGAAATAGAACCTGACATGATATGTATAGCCAAGGGCTTATCATCAGGCTATTATCCAATAGCCATACTTTGCATAACAACTGATATATTTAATGCTTTTTATGCAGATTATAAAGAAGGAAAATCTTTTTTACACTCTCATACATATTCAGGAAATCCATTAGGTTGTAGAATAGCATTAGAAGTTTTAAAAATTTTCAAAGAAGAAAATATTTTAAAAACTGTAAATGAAAAAGGTGCTTATCTAAAACAAAAAATGAAAGAAATTTTTAAAGGTAAACCTTATGTAAAAGATATAAGAAATATTGGACTCATAGGTGCTATTGAATTAAAAGATAATATTCTTCCAAATATTAGAGTTGGTAAAGAAATTTATAATCTAGCATTAAAAAAAGGAGTGTTTGTTAGACCTATTGGAAATAGTATTTATTTTATGCCTCCATATATTATAACCTATGAAGAAATTAATAAAATGCTTCAGGTTTGTAAGGAATCCATTGAAGAACTTTTAAAAATATAAAACATATTTGACAACAAAAAAAACATCTGTTATATTATGTATGTTATATTATTTTAAAAGAAAATGTATTTACAAAATACATATGGAGGGAAAAAATGAAGAAATTATTATTGCTATTAGCAATACTATCAAGTGGGGTATATGCTTCATCAATAGATCATATTCAAACATATAGCCCAGATTATTTATCTAACCAAGCACAAACTGGTATGATAGATTCTGTATCACCTTTCTATAACCCTGCTGGAACTGCAAGGTTTGAAAAAGGAAAATATTTTCATGTAGGGATTCAATGGGCTCATGGACATGAAAAAATGTCTTACAAAGAAAAAGAACATAAAGCAATTTTGAATCAATTAATTCCAAATATAACATTGACATCAACAGATGATAATGGAGCATATTTTTTTGATTTTGGTGGACTTGCTGGTGGGGGAAAATTAAAGTATGATGGTGTATCAGGAGTTGATGTTTTAACAGACTTAGCACAATTTAAACCATTAGGAATTTATGATAAAGGCTCTTCATTGACAGGAGAAAATATGTATGAACAAGCCACTTTAGGTAGAGCTTTTTCAGTAAATAATAAATTATCATTTTCAATAGCAGGTAGGGTAGTACATGGTTCAAGAAAATTAAGTGGTAATCTAAATATAGGTGTTAACCCAAGCACTGAATATAAACAGGCAAAAGCTCAACAAATAACTCAAGAAGTTAGCAAAGCTGTGGATGCTTCTACACAAGGAAAAGGATTATCTGCTGCCCAAATTGCTGCAATAAAAAAGCAAAAAACTAATGAAGCATTAACAAAATTTCAACAAAGAGTGTCTGGCTTGGTTAAAGATGGTTTAGTTGGAGATATAGATGCAAAAAGAGAAGCATGGGGTTATGGTTTCCAATTAGGAATAAACTATAAAGTAAATAACAAATTAAATTTAGCTGCCAGATATGATTCAAGAGTAAAAATGAATTTTAAATCTAAGGGTTCTGAACATCAATTACAAACAACAGATGTTTTAGGACAAACTATTGGCTTGACTACTTTCTATCCACAATATATAATAGACTCAAAAGTAAGAAGAGATTTACCTGCAATATTATCAGTAGGTGCTTCTTATAAAATAACAGACAATTATTTAGTTTCTGGTACAGCCAATTATTACTTTAATCGTCAAGCTAGAATGGATAGAGTGTCAGCTTTTGGTGGACTTGAACACGGTAGAGATTATAAAGACGGTTGGGAAGTAGCTTTTGGAAATGAATATAAACTAAATAATAAATTTACCTTAATTGGTAGTATAAACTATGCAAGAACAGGAGCTAAAAATGCTTCTTTTAATGATACTGAATATGCCTTAAATTCTGTTACATTAGGTGCTGGTGTCAGATATAATTTTGATGAAACTTTAGCTGTTACAGCTTCTGTTGCTCATTTTATTTATGAAAAAGAAGAAGGAAATTTTAAAGAAAAATATAAAGTTGATGAGAATCAAAAATATCACAAGCAAATAACTGCTATGGGATTATCTATTACTAAGAAATTTTAATTGATTTAGGAGTAAAATATGGCAAAGAAGGTTTTATTCTCAAAGGAAATTATTGTAGATAGATCATTTGAATTATTTAAAGAAGAAGGTATTGAGGCTATAAGTGCTAGAAATGTTGCCAAGATGTTAGATTCTTCTCCTGCACCTATATATAAATCTATTGGTTCTATGAGGAATCTAAAAAAAGAATTAATAAAAAGAGCAAAAGATTTATTTATAGAATATTTAACAAAAAAAAGAACTGGAATTAAATTTTTAGATATAGGTATGGGAATTTCAATTTTTGCTCGTGAAGAAAAACAACTTTTTTTGCAAGTATTTTCAAAGGATAATATAGAAGGTTCACTAATTGATGAATTTTTAAATTTAATTCGTGAAGAAATTCAAAAAGATGAGAGACTTATCAAAATAGATAAGGAAAAACAGGATGAATTATTAGTAAGTTGCTGGGTATTTGCTCATGGACTCTCAACTCTTATTGCAACTGATTTCTTTAAAAATCCTACTGATGAGTTTATAGAAAGAGTGTTAAGAAATGCACCTGCTAAATTATTCTATGAATACATTGAAAAATATTCTAAATAAAAATTAATATTATTTATTCAGAAAATGATGTTATTGAAAGATTTTCAATGATATCATTTTTTTTAATTTCTTTTTATAAATAAATTTTGCTAACAAAATTTTTAGTTATACATTAATTAATATAATCTGATATACAGTCAAATTAAAAAGTGATATAATAAAATTGCGGGTAGATAATATGTCATTTTAATTTTAACGGCACTTTGGAATATTTTACAGTCTATTTTTATTAAAAAAAGGAGTTTTTTATGGCTAAAAAAAATTTATCTAAAACTATTGAAATTAATCCAATTTTTGCACGTCCAGGTGAAGTTACATCTGCTCCTGCTGATCGTTTTCCAACAGACTCTATGTTACCAGAAACAGCTTACCAAATTGTACATGATGAGTCTATGTTAGATGGAAATGCTCGTTTAAATTTAGCAACTTTTGTTTCAACATGGATGGATGAAAGTGCTAACAAATTATACTCTGAAGCATTTGATAAAAATGCAATAGATAAAGATGAATATCCTGCTACTGCAAGAGTTGAAACAAATTGTTGGCACATGCTTGCTGATCTTTGGCATGCACCAGATCCTGATAATTCTATTGGTTGCTCTACAACTGGCTCATCTGAAGCATGTATGCTTGGAGCTTTAGCTCTTAAACGTAGATGGCAAGAAAAAATGAAAAAACTTGGAAAATCTACTGCTCATCCTAATCTTATAATGAGCTCTGCTGTACAAGTTTGCTGGGAAAAGTTTTGTAATTATTTTGATGTTGAGCCAAGATATGTTCCAATAAGTTTAGAACATAAAGTTTTAGATGGCTATGACTTAGAAAAATATGTAGATGAAAATACAATAGGTGTTATAGCAATAATGGGAGTAACTTATACAGGAATGTATGAACCAGTAAAAGATATTGCTAAGGCTTTAGATAAAATTGAAAAAGATACTGGATTGGATATACCTATACATGTTGATGCAGCTTCTGGAGGAATGATAGCTCCATTTATTCAACCAGAATTAGAATGGGATTTTCGTATACCAAGAGTATATTCTATTAACACATCAGGACATAAATATGGTTTAGTTTATCCTGGACTTGGTTGGGTAGTTTGGCGTAGTACAGCACATCTTCCTGAAAGTCTAATATTTAAAGTAAGTTACCTTGGAGGAGAAATGCCAACATTTGCATTGAATTTCTCTCGTCCTGGTGCACAAATATTATTACAATATTGGGCATTTTTAAGATATGGCTTTAATGGATACAAAACAGTACAACAATCTACAATGGATGTAGCAAATCATCTTGCTGATGAAATTAATAAAATGGATATGTTTACACTTTGGAATCATCCAACAGATATTCCTGTATTTGCTTGGATGCTTAAAGAATCTCCTAATCGTAAATGGACTTTATATGATTTATCAGATAGATTACGTATGAAAGGTTGGCAAGTTCCAGCTTATCCAATGCCAATAAATCTTACAGATATAACTGTTCAAAGAATAGTTGTAAGAAATGGACTTAGTATGGATCTTGCTGATAGATTTTTAGATGATATAAAATCTCAAGTAAAATATCTTGAAAGTCTTGAACATAAAATGCCTAAGAATAATACTAGAAGTTTCCGCCACTGATAATAAGGGGGAATTTTAATGAATAAAGATAATTTAAAAAATAGTAGTCCTATACAAAAAAATACTTTATCTGTATTTCAAATTGCTGTAATGACAACAATATCTGTAGCTTCTTTGCGTACACTACCTCCTATGGCAGAAGAAGGAAGAGCTTCAATTTTAATGTATATTATACCAGCAATATTATTCTTAATTCCAACTTCATTGGTTAGTGCTGAATTCGCAACTACTTATAAGGGTGGAGTTTATGTTTGGATACGTGAAGCATTTGGAAATCGTATGGGGTTTGTAGCAATTTGGTTACAATGGATACAAAATGTTGTTTGGTATCCAGTTCAACTCGCTTTTGTGGCAGCTGCACTGGCTTTTACAATAAATAGAGGTGATTTATCAAATTCTGGATTATTTACTGCAATTGTCATAATAGTAGTCTATTGGTTTTCAACCTTCCTTGCCTTCAAAGGAGGAAACCTTTTTGCTAAGGTAAGTTCTATTGGAGGAATGATAGGAGTTTTAATACCAGGTGCTGTATTAATAATACTTGGATTACTTTGGGTAGCTCAAGGACAACCAATTTCAGAATCTTATTTACAAAGTTCATATATTCCAAAAATTACAGGAATTTCTTCTCTTGTTTTAATTGTAAGTAATGTTCTTTCTTATGCAGGTATGGAAATGAATGCAGTCCATGCCGGACAAATGGAAAACCCAAAAAAAGATTTTACTAAGGCTATAACTCTTGCATTTATTTTAATACTTTGTGTATTTATTTTTCCAACATTGTCTATTTCAATGGCAGTTCCAGCAGATAAACTTGGTATGGCAAATGGAATAATGGTTGCATTTCAAGAATTTTTTGAAAAATTTCATATCAGTTGGATGAGTAATATAATGTCAGGTGCAATGTTTTTTGGAGCAATTGCTTCTGTTGTAACTTGGGTTGCAGGACCTTCAAAAGGACTTTTAGATGCAGGAAGAACTGGTTTATTACCTCCAATTTTACAAAAGAAAAATAAAAATAATGTACAAATAAGTATACTTATTTTTCAAGGTATAATTGTAACTATTCTTGCTATGATTTATGTTTTGTTCCCTGATGTTTCTGATGTATTTATAGCTCTTATAGGAATGGCTGCAGCCTTATATGTTGTAATGTATATGCTTATGTTTGCAGCTGTTATAGTTTTAAGGAAAAAAGAACCTAATATAGAAAGAGGATATAAAGTTCCAGCTGTTAATATTGTATCAGGAGTAGGATTTATTTCTTGTGCCCTTGCATTTTTAATGAGTTTTGTTCCTACTACAAATGAAGCTGCTATACCACGTAATATGTATCCTATTATTGTAGCAATAGTTGTATTTTTATTAGGAATACCACCTTTTATATTCTATGCATTTAAAAAACCATCATGGGATATGAGGACTGCTCAAGAAAAAGAAGAAAAACCTATACATTAAACTAACTACCCCCACTTTTACAAGTGGGGGACTTTTTAATCTATTATAGGAATATCTGAGTTATCACACATAATTTCCTTTGTAAAATGTTCATACTTATCTGCATATTTTCTATAAGCTATATTTAAAGGTAAAGATATCCAAGGACTATGAGTAAATGGAGCTAATCTTTTAAAAATATTTTTCATACTATAAGTTTCTCTCCAAGCCCAAGCAGTACCTTTTTCTAGTTCTTCAACTGTCATTTTCTTAGGTGTAAATACACAGTGTTCAACATCATACATAGCCCAATTTTTTTCAAATATTCTATTTTCTGCTTCAAGTTGAGCATAGAATTGTGTCTTAGGGAAAGGCGTTAAAATACTATATCTTGGTAAATCAATTTTAGCTTTAACAACTGCTTCAACAGTTCTTTCAAATACAGAAGTATCTTCTTCATCACTTCCAAAGGCAAAACAACCTTGTACTAAAATTCCATAGTCATGAAGTTTTTTCATAAGTTCTGCATAATCAGCAACTTTGTTTATACCCTTATTGATATAACTTTGTGACTCTTGTGTAATAGATTCAAAACCAATTAATAGTCCTTTACAACCACTATCTGCAAAAGTTTTAATCATATTTTCATCTATACCCACAGAAGAAGTTACAAGTCCCATCCAATATTTTTTTAAAGATTTCATTTCTTTAAAAAGTCTCATTGCATATTCTCTATCTGCAATTAAATTTACATCTGGAAATAAAATAATTTTTTCAGAAAACATTTCAATTTCACTTAAAACTTCTTTTATAGGTCTCTTATAAATTTTTCTTCCAAAAGCAGTTGGATAAGCACAGAAAGTACAAGGTAAAGAACAACCTCTTACAACTTCAACAGTTGCTGTTGTTATATATTTATCTTTTTGTAAAAGTTCTCTCCTAGGTATTACTTTATTTTCTAAATTAAATTCTTTATCTTGAATATACATTCTTTTTAAATTTCCACTTTTAAAATCCAAAAGCATTTGTGGGAATGTTTGTTCAGCAAAGCCTATCATTACGACATCTGCATGTTGAGAGGCTTCTTCTGGCATAAGTGAGGGATGTACTCCACCTAAAACAACTGTAATCCCTCTTTTTCTAAAATAATCTGCATAGGCATAACATCTTTGAGATGTTCCTGTAATAGAAGTCATAACAATTATATCTGCTTCTAAATCCAAAGGAATTTTTTCAATGGTTTCATCATAAATTTTTGCCTCAGCATTTAAACTTTCAGGAATTAATGCTGCCAAAGTTGTTAATGTCAATGGTGCATAATGTAAGCTCTTTCCAAAACTTCCATTAAAACGGTGCATTGCACCAGCAGGTGCTAAAAAAGCTATCTTCATTCGTCCTCACTTTCTTGAAAATATCCATTAAAGATATTTTCCCAGCCACTTTCTTTTGAAAGTGCTGTCATTTTTATATTTCCTAATTTTTGATTTTTATTTTGACAAGCCTCTATATATTCTCTTTCAGGATTGCCAGTTAGTATAAATAATTTTATTTTTTTTAATTGTCCTAATTTTCTACAATAGTCATAGTGAAAATTTTCTCTCAATTTACTTTCTATATCTTCAATATTTATTTTTTCATCAGTTTTAATAAAAAGTATATAGTGATTTTGAGATGGTGCATACATATAGAAATCTATTTTTTGTTTATAAGTTTCCATTATCTTCTTTAAAAAATTTTCTTCTAATTTTTCTCCAAATAAATCAGATACAGCTCCTTTTCTTCCAATAAATTTTATATAAGGAACATTATTTTTAATAGTGATAACTTCTATTATATCTCCTATACAATATCTATATAAACCTCCAGAAGTTGTAATAATGAGTTCATATCTTTTATTGATTTCAATTTCTGAAGCATTATAAATTCTATTATTATCTAAAGATAAAAATTCAAAAAAATGTGAATAAAAACTTAGTTTAGAAAACTTTTCTTCAGTGTCTGGAAATGAGATAAATCCCTCTGTTGCAAGTAAACCTTTTTCTTGAATTATTGTATTAGGAAAAATTTCTTTAATCTTTTTTAGATATTCAGTTGAATTACTATCTCCCCAACAACTAATAAGCTTTAGATTTTTCCAAATTTTATGATATTCCTTGGTTTCTATATATTTTTTTACTTCTTCTCTTCTTTTTTTCTTAAGAGATTTTAAAATCTTTTCAGAATTCTTTTCTAAATATTCTATTAACAAAAGTAGTAAACTAGGACTCCAAAAAGAAAAAAGTCTAATATTTTTTTCAGCAACAAGAGTGGAAAGAGTTTTAAAATAAAATCTATCCATATCTTTTTCATTTTTAATATCCTTAGGATTTACAAAGATAGAATCTACTAAATATTTTTCAAATCTCCCAAAATATTCACTATCTTCTTCAAAACCAATTGGAATAACAGAGTTTTCTTTATGGTAAAAATCTACTTTTGGTGTGATACTCCAATAACTTTTTCCAAATTTTAAACTAGGATATTTTTTATATAAAGAGTACAACCAAACTTTTATTCCAGCTTGAAATTCTTTTTTTAAACTATCAGTATATGGGATTAACTTGCTTGCAGAAGTTGAACCACTTGTTAATTCAAACATCTTAACTTTTTCATGAGTTAAAATATGCTTTTCTCCCATTTTTATTTTTTCTATATAGGGTAGGTAATCTTCATATTTTGTAAGTGGAACTTCTTTTTGAAAATCTTGAATAGTTTTTATCTTATCAAAATTATATTTTTTTCCATAAAGAGTATCTTTATTATTTTTTAAAATCTCTTTTAATTTATTCTCTTGTATCTCTAAAATATTTCTACTATTCATATATTTCTTATATTCTTTTTTGTAAAAGAGTAAAAATATACTATGAACAATGTAAAGATAAACTTTTGATAACATAAGCTTCCTTTCTATGAAAATAAAATTTTTAATGTTTTTTCTTTTAGATTTTCAATTTTTAAAGAAGTGATACAAACTAAATCATTTCCTTTTTCATAATTAGGATTACTTTCTAAAAAGAATTGAACATTTTTATCTTTTAATTCTTTCTCAGTTATGTCGGCAACTCCTTTTTTCAATGAATCTTTTATTCCTTTGTATTCTATAACTCCACTTTCTTTATTGTATTCGTCTGGATATTTTATCTCACCAAATAAATCCATTATATTTTTAAATCTTTCAGGAGTTTCTAGCTTATAATTTGGATAAAATTCTTTATAAAAAGTAGGAAGAAATTTATATGTCTTATAGCCTTTTACTATTAAAAACCAGTAAAAATTCTTATATTTTTCTCCAAATGGAAAGAAGAAATTAGCAAAGACTTTAAATAAAGTTAAATTTCCCCAATTTTCTTTATCTATTATAGTATCTCCTGAAAATACTCCATAAATCTCCTCATTTTCAAAATTAAATTTCATTATTTTTTGAGTGGAAAAGCCTTTTATAGTATTTTTTTCATCTTTCAAGATAATACAATAATCTTTTTCTTTAAAATCCTTTAAAAATACATCTTTATCAACATTATTATAAAATTCAGTCATTAAAATATACATTTCTTCTATTTCACTCTGTGAAATCTCATTAATCTTAACTATATCGCCCTTTAATTCCATTCAATTTCACCTCTTTTATAAGTTCCAAAATTTGAATTTTATATCTTTTCCCTTATTTTTATCCTCTCCATAATATACTTTATAGAGTTTACTTCTATATTTAAAAGATTTAATTTTTTTTAGTTGAATATCCAATGAAGTATTTTCATAAGTTCCTATCATAAAAAAATCACAAGAACAACCTATATTTTGTAAGTATTTTATAGCTTCTAAAGTATTGCTATAATCATTATCTTTTGCAATTATATCTATATATAAAAATCGCATTTCACTATTTTTTTCTGGTAGTTCTGGATAACCAAAGAAAGAAATAATTTTTCTTAGCTTATATAAAAATTTATATATTCCTTTGTAGTTTTCAACAAAATACTTTTTATTTGGCTTATTTTTAATTTCTATTCTAAAATTCTTATATTCTGCTATATACAAATCATCTACAACTATATTATTTTTCTTAATATTTTTTATGCTATAAAAAGTTATATTTTTATAAAATTCATAAATTGGCATATTTCTTCTTTGCTTTGTAAGTATTTCCTTTGCCATCTTATTATCATCTAAAATAGTTGTAATAATTGTATCTATTCCTTCTTTTTCTAATTCTTCTATAATCTTTTTATATCCATTTCCAAAGTTTACCTTATTTCTATACTCTTTCCTTATTCTAAAAGAATTTAAGTAAGCAATGTTATCTTCAAATATGGTACAAGCACCCAAACCAACTATCTTATTATTTGTAGTATCTATTCCAGGTACAATAAGAGGGTCTTTCGCTCCATCTAATTTCAATGATTCAAAAAGACTAGGATACTTTATATATTTAATTTGTATGGAACTTTCCATATCTTCTTCATTTAAAATTTCATTTATTTCTTCACTAGATTCATTTCCTTTTATAATTTTAAATTCTATCTTATTCATATTTCTCCAATTTTTTAATTAAATCTTCTCTTAAAATATAGCTTTTAGAAGTAGCAGGATAAATCCTTGAGTAGCCTTTTTTTATAGCTTTTT
>ERZ773003.1883-NODE-1883-length-11274-cov-5.349853_pt1 | contig 11274 bp, 10 predicted proteins | sample MGYA00580668_ERZ773003 | MGnify/ENA primary metagenome ERZ773003 (study PRJEB29015, sample SAMEA2738002) | human oral metagenome | biome: human oral; feature: human-associated habitat; material: dental | place: China | collected 2126 ... | reverse complement strand
TTACAGAGTCGCCAAAACTTGCCTTACAACCTTACCAACCTGAGCTCATGCTTCATATTGTAAACCACGAGGAACGGGAGCACAAGATGAAGTGGCACGGAGTAGAGGCTCTTTTCTTACTTGACTTTAGTAGCAAATTTGCTAGTTTAACGGGTCAAGAATTCTTTGATACTTATATCAAGGCTTTAAAACCAGCGATTATCGTAGCAGGATTTGACTATACCTTTGGTTCTGATAAGAAAACCGCAGATGACTTGAAGGATTATTTTGATGGAGAGATTATCATTGTTCCTCCAGTCGAGGACGAAAAGGGCAAGATTAGTTCTACACGGATTCGCCAAGCCATTCTTGATGGAGATGTCAAGGAAGTCAATCATCTACTTGGAACTCCTCTACCATCACGTGGAATGGTCGTTCACGGAAATGCTCGTGGACGTACTATCGGTTATCCAACAGCCAATCTAGTCCTAAGAGATCGAACTTACATGCCGGCAGACGGTGTTTACGTAGTCGATGTCGAGGTGCAACGTCAAAGATATCGTGGCATGGCGAGCGTTGGCAAAAATGTCACCTTTGATGGCGAAGAACCACGCTTTGAGGTTAATATCTTCGACTTTTCAGACGATATTTACGGAGAAACAGTCATGGTCTACTGGTTGGACCGTGTCCGTGATATGGTCAAATTTGACTCCATCGACGAGCTCGTAGACCAACTCCAGAAAGACGAAGAAATTGCTCGGAACTGGAAGGATGGAGAGTAGAAAAGTTTAAAAAAGTGAACCATATTTTGTGTTTGCTTTTTTATTTTTGAAAGAAATTTTTATAGCGAGAAACATAATTGAAGCTTGATTGAAAATCTGTTAAAATAGTGATATTCATAACTTTAAAACCAAAGAAAAGAGACTAGTATGATTACAGGCGAATTAAAAAATAAAATTGATCAGCTGTGGGAAATGTTGTGGACTGAAGGAAATGCAAATCCTCTAACAAATATTGAACAATTAACTTATCTTCTGTTTATGAAGGATTTGGATAGTGTTGAGCTTGGACGCGAAAGCGATGCTGAGTTTCTAGGGATTTCTTATGAGGGAATTTTTCCAAAAGATAAACCTGAATACCGTTGGTCAACCTTTAAAAATATAGGAGATGCTCAGGAAGTTTATCGTTTAATGACACAGGAGATTTTTCCATTTATTAAGAATCTTAAGGGTGATACTGACGATACAGCTTTTTCACGTTATATGCGTGAAGCCATCTTTCAAATAAATAAACCTGCTACTCTCCAAAAGGTGATTTCTATATTAGACGAATTTCCAACTAGAGGGTCAGATATAGATTTTGATAATGACACACAGGGAATTAATGATATTGGAGACATCTATGAATATCTGCTATCAAAATTGTCAACCGCAGGTAAAAATGGACAGTTTCGTACACCTCGTCACATCATCGATATGATGGTTGAGTTGATGCAACCAACTATCAAGGATATTGTCTCAGATCCTGCTATGGGCTCTGCTGGTTTCTTAGTATCTGCTAGCCGCTACTTAAAGCGTAAAAAAGATGAATGGGAAACCAATCCAGATAATATCAACCACTTTCATAACAATATGTTTCATGGAAATGATACGGATACAACCATGCTTAGACTTGGTGCAATGAATATGATGCTGCATGGAGTGGAAAATCCACAAATTAGTTATCTTGACTCACTATCTCAAGATAATGAAGAAGCAGATAAGTACACTCTAGTTTTAGCAAATCCTCCATTTAAAGGGTCACTTGACTACGATTCAACTTCAAATGATCTCCTTGCAACTGTAAAAACCAAAAAAACAGAATTGCTTTTCCTTGCTCTTTTCTTGCGTACCTTGAAACCAGGGGGGCGTGCAGCAGTTATTGTACCTGATGGTGTCCTCTTTGGTTCATCTAAAGCCCATAAAGGAATTCGTCAAGAAATTGTTGAGAATCATAAATTGGATGCTGTAATATCAATGCCAAGTGGCGTTTTCAAGCCTTATGCTGGAGTTTCAACCGCCATTCTCATCTTTACAAAAACTGGAAATGGTGGAACGGATAAGGTCTGGTTTTACGATATGAAAGCAGATGGTTTAAGTTTGGATGATAAACGACAACCGATCAGTGACAATGATATTCCAGATATTATTCAACGTTTCCATCAACTTGAAAACGAAGCAGAACGTAAGAGAACGGACCAGTCTTTCTTTGTTCCAGTCGATGAGATAAAGGATAATGATTATGATTTATCGATCAATAAATACAAAGAAATCGAGTATGAAAAAGTTGAGTATGAACCAACAGAAGTCATCTTAAAGAAAATTAATGATCTAGAAAAAGAAATTCAAGCTGGCTTGGCAGAGTTAGAAGAATTACTCAAGTAGGGAGATGGAAGTATGAAAAAAGTGAAGTTAGGGGAAGTGGTAACTCTGAAAAAAGGTAAGAAAGCCACTATACTTAATGAACAAACTCCTCTAAGTCAACGTTATATTCAAATAGATGATTTGAGAAATGACAATAATCTAAAATTCACCGAAAGTTTAAATATGACTGAAGCACTTCTAGATGACATTCTGATAGCTTGGGATGGTGCTAATGCAGGAACAATTGGCTATGGACTATCGGGAGCTGTTGGTAGCACTATTATGGTCTTAAGAAAGAATGAACAATACAAAGACAAGATTATATCAGATTATTTGGGAGTTTTTTTGGAAAGTAAATCGCAGTATTTACGGTATCATTCAACAGGCGCAACAATTCCCCATTTAAATAAAAATATATTACTTGATCTAAAATTAGAATTGTTACGTATCGAAGAACAAGAGAACATTATCTGTATTCTTAATGTCATCAAAAGACTTATTACTAAAAGAAAATGTCAATTGGAAGAACTAAACTTACTCGTCAAATCCCGATATTCCGAGGAGGTGGTTGCATGACGATCATTTTTTTACAGAATATATTTGAAAAATCTATAAATGGTGAATGGGGTAATGAAGATAGTGGCAAAGGAGAGGCGACAGCAGTAATTAGAACCTCAAATTTTCTAAATTCTGGAAGACTAAATCTAGATAATATTGTATGTCGTGAAATTGATAAAGATAAAAACAGCGACAAAATTCTAAGAACTGGTGATATTATAATTGAAAAATCAGGAGGTAGTCCAAATCAACCGGTTGGACGTGTTGTATATTTCGATGTTACAGATCAAGATTATTTCACAAATAACTTTACTAGTATTTTAAGAGTTAAACCAGAATATAATTCTAAATATATATTTTATTTAATGAAGTATCTTTATGACACAAAAAAGGTGTTAAAATTTCAAAATCAAACAACTGGAATTATTAATTTAAAGTTAGCTGACTATTTAAATAAAACCAAAGTTAATATTGAAACTATAGAAAATCAAAATACAATAGTAGACATATTGGATAGGTTAGAGTATCAAATAATAAATAGAAATAAGCAGATTAGTGAACTCTCAAACCTTGTAAAATCCCGATTTAACGAGATGTTTGAAGAGTATCCTGACTCAGTATTCTTAGATACATATATAAAAGAACTAAGAGCAGGTAAAAGTTTAGCTGGTGAGGAAAATAATAAGAATAAAGTATTAAAAACAGGAGCTGTATCGTACGATTATTTTAATTCATCTGAAGTAAAAAATTTACCAATTGATTATATTCCCTTAGATGAACATAAAGTTGAAATAGGGGATGTAATTATTAGTCGTATGAACACTTCTGAACTAGTTGGGGCTGCTGGGTATGTTTGGACTATTAATAGTGATAATATATATTTGCCAGATAGATTATGGAAGGTTGTTCTGAATGATCGAGTAAATCCAGTATTCTTATGGAAACTTATTACAAATGAGATAACAAAATTAAAAATTAAGAGAATTGCCTCTGGAACTAGTGGGAGTATGAAAAATATTTCGAAATCAAAATTTTTAAAAATTAGAGTCCCCCTCCCCCCTCTTTCCCTCCAAAACGAGTTCGCAGACTTTGTGGCTCAGGTCGACAAATCACAATTGGCAATTCAAAAATCTCTGGAAGAATTGGAAACCTTGAAAAAATCACTTATGCAGGAGTATTTCGGTTAAGATTCGAGATGAAATAGCAGTTTTACACTATCATTGTAATTACCGTAATTATTTGTTATAATACTTCAAAGGAGGAAATCAGATGGTCGTAAAAACAAGAAAACAAGGAAATTCAATCACCATTACGATTCCAAGCGAGTTCAATATTCCAAGTGGTGTTAAATACGAAGCGAAATTGTTACCAAGCGGTGAAATTATCTTTACTCCTGAAGAATTGGATCATCAGGTCTCTTATGTTTCTGATGATGCCTTTAACTTAAAATTGGATACAATTTTTGATGAATACGACGATGTTTTCAAAGCTTTGGTGGAAAAATGACAGTCTATCTAACAGAAAAGCAAATTGAAAAAATCAATGCTTTAGCAATTCAACGGTATTCTCCAAAGGAGCAAATTCAAACAGTTAGTCCTTCAGCGTTAAATATGATTGTGAACTTACCAGAACAATTTGTTTTTGGCAAACCTCTTTATCCAACAATTTTTGATAAAGCAACAATATTATTTGTCCAATTGATAAAGAAGCATGTTTTTGCCAACGCCAATAAACGAACAGCCTTCTTTGTTTTGGTGAAGTTTTTACAATTAAATGGTTATCACTTTACTGTTTCCGTGGAAGAAGCGGTTGATATGTGCGTGACTATAGCGGTAGAAGCTTTAACTGATGAAAAAATGATAAGCTACTCTAAATGGGTTTCTGAACATTCTATCAGAGAAAAGCTCAAAAAGTAAGATAGTATGCTGGATTGAAATGAGCATAAGAAAATAAATGAACAGGCAATATTAGAATTCTGTGATGCAGAAACTGATATTGCCTCTTTTTATTGATGAGTAATTATGAAAGTGAGAATTTATGGAATCAAAAGTTACAATTATCATACAAGAAATGTTACCACTTTTAAACAATGAACAATTATTAGCATTGAGAGAGAGTTTAGAGCGCCATCTAGTGGATGGAAAAAAGAAGCAGAAGCATTCAAATAATAATCTGTTGCAACTATTCATCACTGCTAAGCAGGTGGAGGGCTGTAGCGCAAAAACAATACGTTATTACCAGAGAACAATTGAAAATTTGTTTCATCATAGTAAGGAGTCTGTGACACAACTAACAACAGATGATCTAAGGAGTTATCTTGCAAATTATCAGTCTGAAAAGGACTGTAGCAAGGCGAATTTGGATAATATTCGGCGTATATTGTCTTCTTTTTTTGCTTGGCTTGAGCAAGAGGAATATATCATCAAGAACCCTATTCGAAGGATTAAAAAAATTAAGACAGAACAAACTGTAAAAGAAACTTATACGGATGAACATCTGGAAATTATGCGGGATAACTGTGAAAATTTAAGAGATTTGGCAATGATAGATCTACTAGCATCAACAGGTATGCGTGTAGGAGAACTGGTCCAGTTGAATCGTTCTGATATTGATTTTGAAAACAGAGAGTGTGTTGTTTTTGGAAAAGGGAAAAAAGAAAGACCCGTATATTTTGATGCTCGTACGAAAATTCATTTAAGAAACTATCTCAATGATAGAAAAGATAGCCATCCTGCCCTTTTTGTAACGCTAGTTGGAAAAGCTCAGAGACTTGGAATTGCGGGTGTCGAGATTCGATTGAGAAATTTAGGACATAAACTTGGAATACAAAAGGTTCATCCACATAAATTCAGAAGAACCTTAGCGACTAAGGCGATTGATAAAGGAATGCCTATCGAACAAGTCCAAAAACTACTAGGTCACAGCAAAATTGACACAACCCTGGCCTATGCCATGGTCAACCAAAGCAATGTTAAACATTCGCACCAAAAATTCATCTCTTAAATGCAAATCCCGATTTAACGAGATGTTTGGGGATCCTATTTTGAACGATATGGGATGGGAAGTTACTAAGTTAGGGGAATTAACAAATAAAATCTCTAGTGGAAATACTCCTAAAGGTGGATCGCAAGTATATGTTGATAGGGGTATTATGTTTTTTCGTAGTCAAAATGTTTGGAAAAATAAGATATTATTAGATGACATTGCTTATATTGATGATCAGACAAATAGAAATATGAAAGATACTATTTTAGAACATGGAGATTTGTTGATTACCAAAACAGGTAGAGTAAATACTGAGAATAGTAGTTTGGGTCGGACAGCTCAATATCTAGGCCAAAGTGGAAAAGCTAATATAAATGGGCATGTTTATTTGGTTCGAATTAATTCAGATATAAGTAAGAGATTTATTTTGGAAATACTGATAAGTGATGCTTACCGTGATTATATTAGACGTATTTGTGTTGGAGGGATTGATAAACGTCAGTTAAACAAAAATCATATTGAAGATTTTCCTATAATCCTCCCCCCTCTTTCCCTCCAAAACGAATTCGCGGACTTTGTGGCTCAGGTCGACAAATCACAATTTGCTTGTGGGATAGTTATAAAACTGTGGAGAAATAGCTTGAAATCTAGTATAATATAGCTATCTATTTATTCAAAGTGAGAGAAAAATGGGAAATTTTAGCTTTCTTTTAAAAAATACAGAGTACGAGTTATTTTCAAAGCCTTGTATAGAAGCTGAGAATATGATTGCGACATCTACTGTGGCTACTGCTTTTATGGCGCGTCGTGCTTTGGAGCAGGCTGTTCATTGGATATATAGTCACGATTCATATTTAGAAGCTCCCTATCGTGCTACCTTATCTTCTTTGGTATGGGATGATGATTTTAGAGAGATTGTGGATCCTGAGCTCCATAGGCAGATTGTTCTTTTAATTCGATGGGGAAATCATGCTGCACATGGTGGAGAAATTAAGGAACGAGAAGCGATTTTGGCTTTGCATCATTTGTATCAGTTTGTCAATTTTATTGATTATTGCTACAGTAACGAGTTTGTGGAGCGTTATTTTGACGAGCAGTTATTGCCACTTTCAGCAAACATCAAGTTTCGAGAAACGCCACAATCTATGGCGAAATTACAAAACAGTTTGCCAGATCTTCCTGATTTCGATGAACAGATGGCTAGTCAGTCCTTGGCTGCTCAAGAGACTTATACTGAAAAACGTGAAACAGCAGCTCTACGGCAAGATGTATCTTTCCATATCGATCAACTATCTGAAGCAGAGACAAGAAAACTCTTTATTGATATTGATCTCCGTTTAGCGGGTTGGACATTTGAAGAAAACTGTCGTGTTGAGGTAGACGTTCATGGTCTGAAGCATGGTACAGGAACTGGATACTGTGACTATGTCCTTTATGGCAAAAATGGGAAAGTTCTAGCAATTGTTGAAGCTAAAAAGGCATCTGTAAATCCAGAAGTAGGGGAGGTGCAGGTCAAGGAATATGCTGAAGTTCTTGAGAAACAAATCGGCTATCGGCCAATTTGCTTTATTACCAATGGTTTAAAGCACTACATACTTGATGGTGTTAATCGTCGTCAGATTGCAGGGTTCTACTCTCAAGAGGAGTTGCAACTGTTGATGGACAGACGTCACTTGCAAAAACCACTCGAGGATATTTCTAGCAAAATTAGGGACGACATTTCTGGACGTCATTATCAGAAACATGCGATTACAAGTGTCTGTGAAGCATTCTCCAATAATCGTAGACAGGCACTCTTGGTTATGGCAACTGGTTCTGGGAAAACCCGTACAGCGGTTTCTCTAGTTGATATCCTTTCGCGTCATAACTGGGTAAAAAATGTTCTTTTTTTGGCTGATAGAACTTCCCTAGTTAAGCAAGCTTATGACTCGTTTAGGAAATTACTTCCAGATCTTTCAGTTTGCAATTTCTTAGAGGATAAAGATGGTGCTCGATCTAGTCGAATGGTTTTTTCAACCTATCCGACTATGATAGGAGCGATTAGTGATCAAGAAGAAGTAAATCAACGCCCCTTCACTGTTGGGCACTTTGATCTCATCATAATTGACGAATCTCACCGTTCTATTTATCAGAAATACAAATCAATTTTTGATTATTTTGATGCGAGGATCGTAGGATTAACTGCCACTCCGCGTCAAGATTTAGATAAAAATACTTACGGTTTCTTTAACTTGGAGAATGGTGTTCCAACATACGCATACGATCTGGAAGAGGCTGTCAAAGATGGCTATTTAGTAGCTTATCATTCGATTGAAACGAAGTTGAAACTACCTACGGATGGTCTACATTACGATGATTTATCTCAAGACGAAAAAGAATATTTTGATAGCCAATTTGAAGATGGTAGTTCTGAGAAAGATATTGATCCTGAGGATTTTAATACCTCTATTTTCAATAAAAAAACAGTCAAAATTGTTCTAGATGAACTAATGACAAGAGGGATTCAGACAGCTTCAGGTGACGAAATTGGTAAAACCATTATCTTTGCTAAAAACCATCGACACGCTGAATACATCAGAGATATTTTTAACGAACGCTATCCTGAAAAAGGAAGCGATTATGCTCAAGTGATTGATTATAGCATTAAGCATTATCAAACCTTAATTGATGATTTTAAAATTAAGGAGAAATACCCTCAAATAGCAATTTCTGTTGATATGTTGGATACAGGTATTGATGTACCAGAAGTTGTTAATTTAGTCTTTTTCAAGAAAGTGCGTTCTAAAACTAAGTTTTGGCAGATGATTGGTCGTGGAACCCGTCTTTGTAAAGATTTATTCGGACCTGAGCAGGATAAGGAAAATTTCTTGGTATTTGATTATGGTGATAATTTTGAATATTTCAAAGCTGATCCGAGAGAGGGAGATGGCCGTCACATTGTTTCTCTGACTCAACGTTTGTTTAACACCAAGGTGGACTTGATTCGTGAACTGCAGGGGCTTCATTTTCAAGATGATCAGTTTGCTATAGAATACCGTCAGCAACTCGTCACAGAACTTCATGAGCGTATGGTGAGCTTAAATGAGTTAGACTTTAGGGTTCGTATGGTCTTAGATACAGTTTATACTTATAGGAAGTTGGAAAATTGGCAAAATCTAACGACTGTCACAAGTGAAACAATCCAGAAAGATCTTTCTCCGCTTCTATTTGAAGAAAGTAAAGAGGACGAGATGGCGAGACGATTTGATTTATGGTTGTTTCAGATACAGTTGGGACAACTGTTAGCTAAGCCAGCAACTGTCCATATATCTCAAGTTATGAAAACAGCTAAAGCCCTTGCTAGGGTTGGCAATATACCACAAGTTTTTGCACAGGCTGAAATTATCAGGAAAGTACAAGAGCCTGAATTTTGGGAAGAAGTTAGTTTATCTGAGCTGGAAAAAATACGCCTTGCGCTTCGAGATTTATTACAGTTTCTGGATAAACCAGAGCGCACTGTATATTATATCAATTTTGATGATCACATTCTTTCCACTGTCCATGATACGACGCCATATTTACAAGTCAATGACCTGCGATCTTATAATGAAAAAGTTGAACATTATTTGAAAACTCATCTAGATGATGAAGCAATTTCTAAGTTATACCATAATGAAAAACTGACCTCTCAAGATTTACTTGCACTTGAAACATTGCTATGGGAAAAATTAGGTAGCAAGTCAGATTACCAACAACATTATGAAAATAAGGCAATTCCTAGATTGGTTCGTGAGATTATTGGTTTGGATAGAGAGTCTGCCAATCAAGTTTTTTCTAAATTTTTATCGGATGAGAGTCTCAATGCCAAGCAGATTTCCTTTGTGAAATTGATTGTAGATTACATTGTAGAAAATGGTTGCTTGGAGACTAAAGTTTTAACACAAGAGCCGTTTAAATCGTATGGTTCAGTTCAACTACTCTTTCAACACCAACTCCCTATACTTCGTAATATTGTCCAAACAATTGAACTCATCAATGATCGAGCTGGAGAAGCAGCGTAAATAATAAGAGGTTGTAAATGCAAACGCAAGAAGAAATGAATATTCTGGTACCTGAAAAATTAGCAGAAATTGAGCGTGATTATGATGTCACAGTTTTGTGGGCTGTCGAGTCTGGTAGTCGTGCATGGGGCTTTGAGTCTCCTGACAGTGACTTTGATGTACGGTTTATCTACAAACACAAGCGAGATTTCTATCTCCGTTTAAATGAACAGCGTGATGTTATCGAGTTACCAATTGACGATACTTGGGATGTGAGCGGCTGGGATTTAGATAAGACTTTAAAACTCCTTTATAAGTTAAATCCAACACTGTTTGAATGGTTACAGTCTCCAATTGTTTATCAACAAACGGATTTTATCGAACGCATACGTCCTCTTGCCAACCAGTATTTTTCTGAGAAGAAAATGCTGCATCATTACTTGAACACTGCTAGAACTCAAATGAATAAGTATCTTTCAGGAGACAAGGTCAAACCTAAAAAGTATTTCTATGCGCTTCGTCCTATTTTGGCTTGCCGTTGGATCGAAAAATACCATTCAATCCCTCCAATTTTGTTTGATGATTTAGTGAAAGAATTGCTTCCTGATGAGATGAAAGAGCATGTGTCAAGATTGCTTGATATCAAGGTAAAGGGACCTGAAGGTATGGAAATTGAGCCTATAAAGCCAATTCAAGATTATATTTTAGATAATATCCAAGAGCTCGATGCCTACATCCAAAACGTTACTGAGGAGAAAAAAGAGTGGGAAACCCTAAATCAATTTTTCGTTGAAGAATTGAGAAAATGATGCATTGGTATGATCAATTAATAAATGCTAACCCGTTATTAATTAAATAAAAATTTTAGAAGCATTAGCATTTTAATCTAATTGAAAAGAGACTAAAGATTTTGATTTTTAAAAATAATTTTCAATGTAAAGAAAATAGTGAATACCATATACCTTTTGGAAATATTACTAAAGACCACTATCAGGCTGAAGCAAAATTTCGTGAAAATACTGATTTTGAACTAGCTACAATTGTATTGACGGGGGAGAAGCGCAGACTACGGATACGGTTTCTTTTTAGTCATTGTTATCAAATTATAGATAGAAATTTAGCTTCGGTACTTTAGGATATTCCACTCATTCCAAGAAAAGGCGGTGAATATCCTCTCTACAGAATTGGAAATAGTTTTTTAATTGAGCAAATTGTTCATAGAGCAGGGGGAATATTAGCTAAAGAAGAACTTGAGCACTATCGGGTTCTTACTAAAAATTTACTTATTGACATCATTCTCTATGAGGGGCAAAGTGGTGATATCCAGATAG
>ERZ773003.1880-NODE-1880-length-11287-cov-12.083422_pt1 | contig 11287 bp, 17 predicted proteins | sample MGYA00580668_ERZ773003 | MGnify/ENA primary metagenome ERZ773003 (study PRJEB29015, sample SAMEA2738002) | human oral metagenome | biome: human oral; feature: human-associated habitat; material: dental | place: China | collected 2126 ... | reverse complement strand
GGCGATGACGGCCGCGTCCTTGGCGTCGGTCTTGGCGCTGCCCGGCGTCAGGTCAGCGATGCGGCGCATCGACAGCCCGGGCAGGTAGCCCACGGTGATGCCCATGTCCTGAGCCACCGCCACCGCCAGGGCCCCGATGGTGGCAGGCTGATCGACCACCACCAGCAGGCTCCCGTGATCGGCCAGCTTCTTGTAAAGAGCACGCAGACGCTCCTCGTCGTTGGGCAGGACCCTGTCGAGGACCCTCCGCCCGTCCCGGCTCAGGGCCGTGGCCCAGTGGTCCGTCTTGCCGACGCCCGGTACCGATGAAGACGTCGATGTCCTCGATATCCATCTCTCCTGCCGCCTCTCGCTGCATGGGTGCAGGGCCAGCCGGTGGACGACCGGACCCCGCACCCACGCCTGCGAAAGACCTCTACCGTTTTGCGGTGGGTCGTTCCCCATATCAGCGGTCACCAGCGCCCGGCCGCCACAGGTGACTCTCGCCCCCCCCGGATCATCAACACAGACAGGGACAAAACACCCGCGCCCACAGCAACTGGCCCAGCCCCGGACCACCAACAAGGTAACGGGCGGTGATGTTCCTAAAGAACCTGGGCCAGGGGCTGGCGCGACAGGGCAGACGTGGTGGAGGATGACATCAGCGCGGGCTCCCAGGACGAGGAGATGACTAGACACCACTCATCGTCCCTACGGGGCCCGCGCCCCCGTCCCAGCGACACACCACCCCCATCAAAGCGGCTCACACACCCTCACCCACCAACCTTGCCGATCCCCTGGGGCATGATCACCCTGAGGAGAAAACCCGTGAAACTGCCCCTTCACCCCCGACGACAAGAAATATAACCGAACCGTTAAGCAGATCAGATACGAGATCGAAAGGGTCATCGCGAACACCCAAGGACCTGGAGGATCCTGCATACCGGCCACAGAAGATCATCGGAAACTTTCCAGATAACCGTTAGCAGTCCTCGGAATTATATTCGTCTAAACCCCATGAATAAAACTCCATATTAGACACGCCAAGACAACAAATTCCCTAAGAATATGGGCAAAACAGCGGCAGCAAGCGGAGGTCAGTGGAGGTGGTGCACCTGATCTGTTCCCTGCTTGTGATCGATGCTCAGCCCTAGCAGAGCGCAGTCTGGTCCGGTGCCACTGGCGAATAGAGAAATGGCCCCGCTGGGTCCGAGATGTCGTTTTACGAGGATCGACACCAACTGCGCACCGCAAACTATCCCGAGACTATGGCTGCGCTGTTTAACCTGGCTTTCAACCTCATCCGCCTCTGCCGCCGACCCTGCCTGTTCGCAATAGGTTCTAAGAATGATGGTCGATCGGACCAGTTGACCGCTGCAATTGACAACCTTTCCCAGCTGGTCTGCGCCGAGGCCGTCGATGATGAGATGAGAAGGTTCCGATACAATCGTCCTTTCCCAGGTAACGCCCTCGCCTTCTTCATCGCCAGGCTCGTACATGCGCGTCGTCACCGGCAACGAGGCCAGTTACCGGGTCAAGGTTTCCACCGCGGTCGCTAGCTCCTTCACCTCGAAGTGTCGGAGGATCCTTCCCTTCTTAACCCGCCAAGATGGCGAAGACGAGCGCCGCAGTCGTATCCTAGTCAGGAAGCGCCTCTACGTCAGCACCTACTGCTCTCCAGCGACAGTGTCGTGACGATGCCGTCGCAGCACGGACCTCCTACTACAACTGCCATCGCTCCTACGCTTCTGCCTATCATGACCAAACACATGCCGCTCAACCCGCATCACGAACACCATAGCCTCACGCAGTTATTAGACTCCTTAAATCAGTTATCTACTGATTGAGGATCTAGTTAACTAGGTGGTGCAGATCTTGTCGGGAAAGTGGTTGATTCTCTTCCGGTAGATGTCGCTCCGTCGTTCAATAGTCTTCGCATCTTCGAGGTTTCTTTATGTCTATAGAAAAGCAAGTCAGTGTGACTGTAGTTCTGTTTGAAGATTTCGAACTGCTCGACGCCTGCTGTCCGGTCGGACTGATGTCGCGTTTCCCTGAACTTGGTATCACTATGGTGGGGACGCACGTCGGTGGTGTGCGAAGTTATCGAGGTGTAAGTGTTGCGGCAACAAGAGCATATAATGATGTGATCGAAAGCGACATCATTCTCGTCCCTGGAGGGAGGGGGGCTCGGAGAATAGTTCATGACAAAGTATTCCTTTCCCGCCTCCGGAGATGGGGTGAGGGGGCCAGTGTCATCGCCTCCGTCTGTACTGGAGCGGCGATACTTGCATCGGCTGGCCTGCTCGACGGGTGTAGAGCTACATCAAATAAGCGGGCATTTTCCTGGGTTAAACAATTTGGTCATGATGTGACCTGGATTTCTCGTGCTAGATGGGTGCATGATGGAAATCGATGGACTTCATCTGGGGTGATGGCTGGCCTGGATATGACTGTGGCGTTGCTTGTGGAACTTTACGGACAAGATCGGGTTAAGAAAGTCGTGGACGAGATTGAATACCTCCCATGTAATGACGCTGACGATGACCCATTCTCTTCGGTGTCGATTGTTTAAAAATGTGTATATCTTGAGAGAAATTGAGTTTTAACTGTTGGGATGCTGAAAGTGGGGTAAAGGGGGTTTATTCATGGGGGTGTTTAGAATGTTTTAAAGGGGTGTGTGTCGCTAAGTAAGGTGGCGTTGCTCTTGGGAGAGTTTTGGTGTCTAAGTCGACTCAACGTAGTGGCACGAGGATCACTTGCAGCGAGGTTGTGGACCTGTGCGAGAGGATTTACACAGAGAACCCCGATTTGCCGGTGGTCGGGGCCCGGGTGCTGGGCCTGTTCCTGTGTGTGTCTGGCTCTGACCTACCTGGGGCACAACCTGCCCCAGGCGCTGCTCGCCGTGGCCTACGACGTCTCGCAGGCCACCGCCTCACGCATCATCGCCGCCTACCTTGACTCATGATACCTTGGTGGTTTTCGGGGAGGTCGGTGTGAGTTTTCGTTGGTATTGCGGTGTTGGGGGGTGGAGCACTAAGAGGCCGTATGATGTGCTGGTGTGAGCCCGTTTCTGCGCAAGGTCAGGACTGCTTCGGGGACCATGGCGGTGCAAATCGCGGTCAAGGAGAACGGCGTACGCCGGATTGTGGAGCACCTGGGGCTCTGCCCACGACGAGGCCGGGCTGGCCGCCCTGATGGAGGCTGGGCGGCAGAAGATTGCTGCCTGGCAGGGCCAGGGGCTGCTGGACCTGGAGTCCCTAGAACCGTCACCGGACGTACCGGCCTTGTGGGTACCACGTGGAGGCCAAGCGCTTGGCTCTGCTGTGGGAGGTCCTGCACGGGGCCTGCACCCACCTGGGGCTGGGCGAGGCGGTCGGGGTGATCGGGCTTTTGAGCAGATGGTGCTGGCGCGTTTGATTGAGCCGTCCTCCAGGGACCAGGTCCCCCCGTGTCCTGGGTGATCTGGGCCTGGATGCGGTCAGCGTACGGACCTTTCCCTGGGACGTTGTGTCGAGCGGGGCTACCGGGAGGCGATCTCTCAGGCCCTGTTTGATCACGTCATTGCCACCAGGGTACTGGCCCGATGCCTGCAGGAGTGACCACGCTCTACTTCGAGGCTGAGCGTGAGGACGACCTGCGGCAGGCGGGATACTCCAAGGAGAGGAGGGTCGATCCGCAGAGCATCGTGGGCCTGCTGGTCGACCGCCACGGGTTCCCCCTCCAGGTCGGCTGCTGGAAGAGCAACCGGGCCGAGACTACCGCGATCATCCCCGTCGTGGAGGCCTTCCAGGCTGCTCACGGCATGAGGAGCTCGTCATTGTCGCCGACGCCGACATGCTCTCAGCCTCTAACGAGCGTGTTCAATGGTTCGTGAGCCCTTGTGGAGGGACTGGCACTGATGGCTGCTACCGGTGATGACGACAGGGCTTCTGCTGGTGGGCGGGATGTGGTCTACCAGGTGCGCTCGGCTGGGGCTCAGGACGGCTTGTTCGAGCAGACCTGGTGCCGGGCAGGTGAGGATGATCGGGGCTGATGGCCTGCTGCCGGCCCTGCACCAAGGGAGACCCTGGAGAAGGACCTGGCCGCTTGGCTTGAGCGACCATCTGGGCTATGACAAGGGCGAGCCGATCACCTAAGCACACGGCAGTACTAGGAACGGGAACACGTCCAAGACGGTGAACCCGCCTGGATAGGCCCCTTTGAGGCCTGTGGTGCCTCGGGACCGGGCCGGGACCTTCACCCCGCACCCGGGTAGAGCTAAACAGGCAGTGTCCAAGAAAAATATAGCAGAGTTCGATGCAGTACTAACTGACAGCCTTGCCGGTTCCCGGAATAAGTAAATGTGCTCTAATGAAATCGAAAGCAATCCCGGTCACAAAGAATAAAACCGCTATCATGAGCCAGCCACTTGGATTGTTCATCCCAACTACAAAACCAAATACTGTCGAAGATGCAAACTGTCCCGCATCCTGTAATGCATTAAAAACGCCTTGATATTCTCCAATTCTATTTTCGGACGCCATTTCGTACGAAAAGGACCATCCTGAGGCCGCTTGAAATAGTTCTGCAACGGTCTGAAGAGCGACAACTGCAAGTAACACGATCTGTGCGCACAGCGCTGGTAGAAATCCAGTTGGGGCAACTAAGATACATGCAAACGTGAGTAAAATTCCAGACCATTTGGCAAGACGCAAAGATGCGCTAACATCAACTGCAATCGCTCCAATTTTCACTTGCAACAGTACCACGGCAATCGTATTAATTATAAGCAAAACTGACGATGTCCAAAGAGGAATCGTCGTACAGGAAGCAATCCATAATGGAATTCCGAAAGTTAAAAAGCTCTCGCATAGAACTAGCACGGAGGAAAGTATCGACATCAAGAGAAATAGATGATTCTTAAAAGCCGGCGTTGTTTGAGAAGCAACGCTGTGAGTTAATGAAATTGTCTTTTCAATATCAACTTCATGGGTAACAATTAGACCTACGAGTATGCTACTTACAATGAACGTTCCCGCATCACCCAAGATTGCAGCTACATATACCGATTCGGTATTGAAGGCCAAAACTATACCTCCAATACCGGCTCCCAAAGCTGCCATTCCGTTTGCTACAGAACGTACTTGAGCTCTGAAACGGACACGATTACTCGGATCGACAAGTAGAGCCACCAAAGCTCCGCGTGCAGAGGCCGCTCCACTTTCAAAAACTCCAGCAGCAATAATGACCGCTCCGCATAAATAGTGTATTTTCAGGAAGGATAGAAGTAGCATTACCAGTGCTTGCCCCAATAATAATACTGAGAAAATTAGTTTAGGTGAAAGACGATCAGAGAGCCAACCAAAACAAGCGGCCGACAACACTCCCGTTGCTGCAGCAGCGGACATCCATAAACCAAGACCTGCTGGATTTAAACCAACAATACGAACAAAGTACACAGCAAGTATCGAGAGAAAAACCCCGTTCCCTAGAGAATTGATTCCAACCGCAACTATAAACTGCGCATTAGGCAACTGTCCTTTAAATCGAGGGATCGCGTTAATTATCTTCATAATGCGATTCACATGTGTTCCTTAATTCAGAAAGTCCAGCAAGGCATTCCAGAATAGCTACGCTAATTAACTCGCTATTTCCATTATAGCGTTAGCGCATCTTTAAAATTCTGTTAAAAAGGAGTGGCGCTGACACCTTAAAAACAGGCGTCAGCGCCAATCTCTGAAGGCAACCTGTTAGGATGGCCAACAGATAACGGAGTCAGGACTTGCTGAACACCGTAGCCGACTTGTCATCACCAGAACGAGGCTCTGGCATGATGATCATGCACGAAAACTCTAGTGCAAGATCTGACTGATCATTCTCTCGAATCATTGTGCTCACCTCCTTTCCAAAATAAACTAAAATCATTATACTTCTAACCAATTGCAAATTGAGTCTTTAGAGCCACCCATCGTTGAATAGTTTCTGGCGCTGAGATCTCGTCAATTAAAAATACGAGAGATAATGAAATCTTGGGAGAAACATAAAAACCTACGTCATTGATGAGCCTTAACCTATTAGCGATTTCCACTTTTCCGATCGAATGTCCTAAGTTGTGACGTTGAACAGAAGATAAGTACTTTGGAATATATTCGGCCGAAACCTGCTTTCGCAATACAGAAATCATAAAATTTTGACAACTTTTCGACAATAATGTTCCGCCAATAGCCTGCCTTATCAAGTTAGAAATATCTCTAGGTGTCGAAGTGTTGTATTGACAGATACTTCTAAGAGCACTGTCAGAAGGTGTTTTGTGTGGCTGAGTCTGAACATGTTCGAATAACTCATCCCAATAACGTGGGCGTGGATTGTGGCGGCATCCCAATGCCATTAAGTTGATATCGAGTATGCTACTATTAATAGTAGTATTTGTCAGACCAGATCGTACGCAAAAGTTCTGAATTGTGTCAATGCCAAGCCGTCCCAGAAAATAGTCAGCAATAACACTGTCGTTCTGCGACGCCATGACACAGAGAAGTTCCGACATCTTCATGGTAGACGTATCGTGACGAAATAAAGTGTGCTCTGCGTCGTTGTGCAACTCAGCGACGGGAATCACTTCAGTCAACGACAACCGACCTTTGTCGACTTCAGCGAGCGCAGCTGCGAGAATAATTAACTTTATCACGCTTGCCATATGGAACTGCAGGTTTGGATTCCTCTGGCCTATCACGTTGCCCGTTGAAAGATCCGCGACTATGTATCCGACTCTTGCATCTTTGATTTCATTCTGTGTCGTCATCAGTTTAGGAATCGCTTATCGATACTTTACTTGCCGCTCCCGAATGACTTAGAATGGATATAACATCTTGCTGCTCTGCAAAACAATTCTCTGGCTTACTCGATAGATCATAGGTTCTGTAACGTGCCCATGTCATTGCTCGACATTCGCCTGCACAGGCAGCACGAAGACTGCAGGACTGGCACTGTTCTGCAACGTCGTCGTTCCTGTAATCTCTCATGAATTGGAGGAGCGGAGAATCTAACCAAATTTTGTCAGCTTTGTCTGTTTTTATAGTGTTTGGCCAGACTCTATTTTCTGGCTCTTGTAGGTTATTACATGGATATACGTTGCCTCGAAAATCGAAGTATAACCATAGTGTCCCTGCTCTGCAGAATAAAGATCTATCTTTTTCTATACGTTGGTCAATCGGACAGTCAATGATCAGGTTAGGTGCTTTTTTTCTCCCGTCAGCGACCATTCGTGCTACTTCGGCGTACTCATACGCAGACATAAGTATGTTATTCTCCTTAGCCTGTCCGCATGGAACAGCGGGAATGATGCGAAGCATACGAACGTTGTGCTCTACCGCAAGCTGAATCATTTCAGGTATGTCATATAAATTGTCTGCTTCATGCGCTCCTTGTGGCTGAATTATCATATTTACTTCAGCCTGAAGTCCTCTATCAACCACGGCGTCTATAGCATTTAGCGCCGCTGCATGTGAATCGACGCGGCGCGGTGCTTTGCGTAAAAGATTTTCATGGACGGGGTCAGGAGAAGAAAGCGAAATTTGATACGAATTAATTCCCGCTTCTTCAAATCTATCAATATACTCAGGAATCCTAAATCCTGTTGTAAGCATATACATGCGATTTGGCCGACGCCCTAATCGATCCTCTGATTCGTTGCTTATCATTCTAGCAATCTCGAGAGTTTCTTCAGGATTCACGGTGGGTTCACCGCCAGTAAGACACCATTCGACGGCGCCGAAGGTATTGATTAGGGGCGCTACAACGTTATCCCGTAATTGCTCGACAGAATAAAATTCATTGCGAACTTTATTTCTGGGAGGAATATAACACCAACTACATCCGTAGTTGCAATATGGTGTTACTTCGATAATGGAGTTAGGTGGAGTTATGATACCGTCGTCGAACTGAGGTAGTTTATCGGCAAGGTAAACTGGATCGAAATTTCCATATTTCGGCATGTTTTCATTTTCGAACGATCTTGACATTTCGATGACGTAATTTTCGTCAAGATTCATTCTTCTAGCTGATTTCAGTATTGATTTCTCGTCAACTGCGTTAGGCTTTAAGCGATCGAAGCCAGACATGTAGGCCAGATATGCTTTTAGTGCTTTTTCGTCGCAACGCCAACGTCCTTTATAGTACGCGTCGATAATTACATACTCTGCTGCTTCTTTGATAATTATGGCGTACATAGTTTGTCTCCTCTGCCAGGTCGGCGGTCGTGGAATCTGTTGATAACTTTTGCTGATAGCTAGGATAGGTGCAAGAAACATTGGTGTCAATGATTTTTTCGTAATTCGACGCTATACGCGGCAATTTGTCAGACGTCCGACTTGATGTGGGTTGCGAATTTCGAATGAAGCTGTTTCTCTTGTTGAGTTTTGGCGGTCTACTCATTTGTAGATTATCCACAAGGCGTTATTTTATTCATCAACATTAAGTTAGGTGCGACATGAAGCGTTTATATAATGACAAAGGTTAGTCAAACCTAAGTTCAGTTTCTCGTTGTTGGCTGACTGGGGTTGGATAGTGTTGGGGCCAGTGCTACGGGATGCCCCTATGTGCTGCGTCAAGTGGCAGTGGGGTAGTTTCGTGGCTGGTTGTGGGTCGTAGAGGGAGCCGTTGCAGATCACGCATGAAGAGTCAGGATGCGGCGTTGGTTGGAGCGAGTGCGACCTGGTTGTGACGCTTTTTTGGTTTCGTTTGCGCTGGTAGTACGTCCTCGATATCGGATTGGGGCATATGGAGGCAAAGGAGCCAGGGCCGGCTACACCTACCTGCACACCGCCATCGACGGCTTCTCCCGCCTGGCCTACACCGAGGCCCTCGATGGATGAGAAGGCCTCCACCACGATCGGCTTCTTCTGCCGCGCTCGGGCCTCCATGGCGTCACCAGGCTCGTGCGGGTCGTCACCGACAACGGGGCGAACTACCGCGCCCAGAGCTTCATCGCGAACATCACGTCCCTGGCCTCACGCCATCAGAGGATCCGCCCCTACACCCCACGGCACAATGGCAAGGTCGAGCGCTACAACCGCATCCTGGCCGAGGAGTACCTCTACACCCGCACCTACACCTCACAGCAGCAGCGCCACGACGCCGTCGCAGCCCCCACCCGTCGGCCGGCGGCTTAGAAGAGCCGGACTTTGTCCACATGGGACGACTTTGAAACCGCTTTTCGCATGTGGAGCCGGCCCGTAACGCTCTGACCTGTACAGATGCCAATGGCGCTCGACCGGCTCGTCGCCAAAGCCGTCCCATACGCAGGGGGTCGGCAAAGTCGGGTCAGGTGGTTGGTTGGGTGATGAGCTTGATGGCGCGTTTTGGTTGTCGTGACAGGGATCTGGTGGTGGAGGCGATGGCGGCTTGGGCGCCGTGGGCCAGGCGGATGATGCCGGGTGGTCAGGTTGCGCAGGGCGGCCATGATCTCGGGGCCGTTGCGGGTGCGCAGCTGGTGGCGGTCCTCATCGAAGACGACGTCACGGACCGACGTGGAGCCGGTTCTCGATTCCCCAGTGCCCTTGGACCCAGGCGGCAACCTGCTCGGGCTGGGCCTGCTCCATGGGCAGTGAGTAGATCAGGTATGCCACCTCAACGTGCTTCCTGCCCTTGATGGTCCTGGTACGTCGGACCTGGAGAACCTGAGCCGCTGCGGGGAAGTCCACCCACTTGGGTGCCTGGACGGCCTCGGGCGGTGCGCCGCACCCGCCGCCCGTGGCCGGTGTCGACGCTCGAGACGGACGGGACCTTCTTCCAGGGCAGGTCCTTGAGCGTCCTGCGCAGAGTCTTCTGGTTGCCTTTGACGGTGAGCACGTAGTGGCCGCCCTGATCGCGGATCCACTGGGCGGTGTCCACCTGTGTGTGCATGGCGTCGGCGGTGACCACTACCCCGTCGAGGTCGAGGGGCTCGAGAAGCTCTCTGATGGCGGGGACCTCTGGATGGACTTGTCCGCTACTCGGGGGCGCCCGTGGCGTGGTCCAGGGCCGACAGGAGGTGCGGCGCCGAGGCCTGCCCCAGGCGGGCCCCGCGCACGGTCTTGCCGTCCATCGCGATGACTGTTCTTCCCTCGACGGTGCCGGTACGAGTGCACAACCACGACCTCAGACGGGTGTTGAGGTCGGTGGGGTCCAGGTCCTGCAGCACCCGCCGGATGGTCGACTCCGACGGCAGGGCCTGCCCCGCCTCCAAGCCCAGGGACCGCAGATCAGACGGGGTCAGGTCGGTGGTGTGCTCCCAGATGGCCGTCAGGCTCCGGCAGCCTGCGAGCACTCCCGTCACGGCCAGGGACAGGACCGTGAACAGGCTGTGGCGCACGCCCCGCCGATCCCGGGGGGTGCCCCTATGTGGTGTGTCAAGCGGCGGCGGGTAGTTTCGTGGCTGGTTGTGGGTCGTAGAGGGCTCCATCTCGGATCATGGCGTGCAGGGTCAGGATGCGGCGGTGGGCCAGGGCGAGAACGGCCTGGTTATGACGCTTGCCCTGGTCTCGTTTGCGCTGGTAGTAGGCCCGGGAGACGGGGTCGGAGCGCAGGGAGGCGAAGGCGGACAGGAACATGGCGCGCTTGAGCCTCTTGTTGCCGCCGTGGGAGACGTGCTCGCCGCGGATCGATGAGCCGGAGCGGCGTGTGACGGGAGCGAGCCCGGAGTAGGAGGCCAGCTGGGCTCCGGTGTCGAAGGTCTTGCCCAGGGTCTCGGCCAGGAAGACGGCGGCGGTCCTGACCCCGATCCCGGGCATGGAGGTCAGGACCTGGTAAAGAGCGTGGGCCTGCACCAGGGTCTCGACCTGGGCGGCGACATCAGCCCGCTGAGCGTGCAGGGAGATGAGCTGGCTCGCCAGGTGAGGTAGCACCACTGCGGCGGCGTCGGTGCCGGCGACCACCACGCTCTGGCGCTCCAGGGCCGAGACGATCTGGCCGGCCCAGGTGGCGTGCCGCCTGCACCCGTGCTTCTTAAGCCTGGCGTCGATCCTTGCCTTGCCTGCTCGCTTCAGCTCGGCCGGGGTGGGCCAGGCGGCGATAACCTCCAGGACGGCGTCGTGCTCCAGCCGTGGTCCCACCACGGCCTCGAGGGCGGGGTGGATCTGGGTGTACAGGCCCCGGATGCGGTTGGCGGTCTGGTTGACCTGGCGGGCCAGGTCCAGGTCGAAGCCAGTCAGCATCGACAAGGCAGCCGCGTCCTCGTCCGAGGTGCTGATGGCGCGCAGGGTGTGGGGCATGGTCCTGGCCGCGTCGGCGATGACGGCAGCGTCCTTGGCGTCGGTCTTGGCGCTGCCCGGCGTCAGGTCGGCGATGCGTCGCA
>ERZ773003.1876-NODE-1876-length-11302-cov-5.016271_pt1 | contig 11302 bp, 9 predicted proteins | sample MGYA00580668_ERZ773003 | MGnify/ENA primary metagenome ERZ773003 (study PRJEB29015, sample SAMEA2738002) | human oral metagenome | biome: human oral; feature: human-associated habitat; material: dental | place: China | collected 2126 ... | reverse complement strand
TTTGTCGAAGCTTTGAAAATGGGTTGCGAGTATGATTGAATTATACGGAGTTTTTATAAATATAATTGTTTATGTTACCAACGCCTGATTATTTTTTTAACTACTGATTGAAGCCGTGCTTTCTCTCATACGAAACTATCAAATCTCTATTTGACACCTGATAGGCATTAAGTAAGCGGTCGGAGAAATTCTCAGCCTCTATAGTCGGATAATACCAATAATACTGTGAAAAGAAGTTTGAAAGCTCCGCATCTTTGAATTTTCTTCCCATTTTGGCATAGATACCGTTTCTTGCCAATCTGCACATCCTAGCATCAAATCCGGCTATATCCGCCTCTGTAAAATACATACTGTCCGAATTATATATAAAATAATCAAGCATATCCCCGCCATCACCGTAATCGGGGTAATAGTACACTATAGTTGTCGGCGGCGGCGTCTGTGGCGGCGTCTGCGGAGGTAAAGTCATAGGCACCATATCGGTTGCTTGAGGAGTCGCATAGGTCGGCACCTGATTGCCGACACTTTGCTTTGCATCGGCATCAAGCGAAGCCATAACCTCATCTTCATCCTGTGCCTCCTCGGCACTCTCCTCAGTACTGCCTTTCTTTGACTTTTTCTTCTTAGACTTTTTGGTCTTGGTTTCATCATCATCATCATCCGCCTTGGCATGTTTTTTCTCAGCCTTATCGGATGTATCGGCAAGCAGCATATTTTTTATAACAACAGCTCCCAAAACCGCACTTGAAGTCATAAATACCGCAAGTACTATGATGATCCAAACCGGTATCTTACTCTTAGGAGGCTTCGGTGCGGCATTTTTATTTGTATTATTGTATACTGACCCAGCTGCCTTACTGTCTGTATTTAAGTTATCGGCACCTGTACTTTCTTGCTGCCTTTGTGTAGAATATACAGCCAGTACCTCCTCCGGTATACGAGTGCCGTCATAAGTACAAAATGTTTCAGTTCTGCCAAGTACCTTATTGCAGGTAGGACAGCGAGGGATCTTCCCACCGCAACCCAAACAATAATTCGCAGCATCATTGATTTCTTTACCGCATATAGGACACTTCATAACTTTCCTTTCTGTAATCACATACTTTACATAACAATTTATCCATAAAATTCATCCACATTACAACTTTAAGTGTTTGATGAATTATAAGTTACTTTATTTGATCTCCCCTCTTATCAAGTCCTATAACTTAAGTAAATTAACGGCTATTGTAAAAAATATCAATAAACTCATAGCATCTACAAGTGTACTTATAAGAGGTGCTGCCATAATCGCAGGATCGAGCTTTAACTTCTTTGCAAGCACCGGAAGCACCCCTCCTGCCAGATTGGCAAGCATAACTGTCATAAACATACTCAAAGCTACCGTCATACCTACCAGATACTTTCCCGGATACTGCACAACGATCTTTATAAAGTCAATAATTGCAAGTATGGTTCCCACTATTACGGCTACTCTAAACTCCTTCCACAGTACCTTAAGAGCGTCTTTAAGCTCTATCTCACCTACTGCCATACCTCTTATTACCATGGTAGATGACTGTGAGCCGGCATTACCTCCGGTATCTGTAAGCATAGGTATAAAGGATACCAGGATCGGCATAGCGGATATAGCCTGTTCAAATTTGCTGAGTATACCTCCTGTGATCATTGCACTTATCATCAAAAATAAAAGCCACATAATACGGTTTTTTGCTATTTCAAATACACCGGTCTTTAGGTAGGGTTTTTCAGAAGGATTCATAGCCGCCATCTTCTCAAAGTCCTCAGTCGCCTCTTCTTCCATAACATCCATAGCATCATCTATGGTAACTATTCCTACCAGTCTGTTATCATGATCCACTACCGGAACCGATAAAAATCCGTACTTATTAAAAATCTTTACTATATCCTCTCTGTGATCCAAGGTGTCCGCCTTAATAACTTTAGTGTCCATAATATCTTCTATAAGAACATCATAGGAGCTCATAAGCATTTCTTTGACCGTAACAACACCCTCCAAAACTCTATAATCCCCCATAACATAGCAGGTATATATGGTTTCCTTGTCCGTGCCGTATTTTCTTATATAGTCAAATGCTTCCTTGACCGTCATAGTCTTCTTTAAGCCTATGTACTCAACAGTCATAATACTTCCGGCGGAATTCTCGGGGTATTTGAGTATCTCATTGATCTGCTTTCTTGTGTCCGCAGTAGCATTCTCCAGTACCCTTACTACAAGTGCGGGCGGCAGCTCTTCAAGCATATCGACCGCATCGTCTATAGACAAGTCTTCTATAATGTATTGCAGATCGCTATCGCTCATTTCACTTATGATATGCTCCTGCGCATCAGAGTCAAGCTCGGCAAATACATCCGTAGCCATAGCCTTAGGCAGCAGCCTGAATGCAAGGCAGGCACTCTCCGCATCAAGCTCATCTATAAACTCGGCTATATCCGCCTCATTCATATCTACAAGAGCTTTTTTAAATTCTCTGTATTTTTTTTCCTTAAGCAGCTCAAGGAGTCTTTCCATTATTACATTTTCTTCCAAGTCTTTAAGCCTCCTTTTACTTTAATTCACTAAGCAGCCTTACAGCTATCTGAAAATATATTATAAGGCTGAATGCATCTACTATAGTTGTGATAAGCGGTGCAGCCATAAGAGCCGGATCCGTCTTGAAAAGTTTTGCAATAAGCGGTAACACTCCGCCCACGATTTTTGCCATGATAACAGTACCGAGCAAACTCAGCATAACCGTAAGAGCTATCATATACTGTCCCGGATACATAATAACCAGTCTTATAAAATTAACAATTCCAAGTACAAGACCCACAAGTACGGATACCATACCCTCTTTCATTATAACCTTAAATGCATCCTTAGGCTCTATCTCTCCTACCGCCATACCTCTTATTACCATGGTAGAAGACTGTGAACCGGCATTACCCCCTGTACCCATGATCATAGGCACGAAGGTTACAAGTATCGGGAGTACTACAAAGGCTTGCTCATAATTGCTTAGAATTCCTCCGGTAAGCATATCACTTATCATAAGCACAATCAGCCAAATAATACGGTTTTTGGCAAGCTCCACAACTCCGGTCTTAAGATAGGGCTTTTCGGAAGGAAGCATAGCCGCCATTTTTTCAAAGTCCTCGGTATCCTCTTCTTCCATGACCCCTACTATATCGTCTATAGTAACTATTCCTACCAGTCTGTTCTCATGATCCACTACAGGTAAGGATAAAAAGTTATATTTATTAAATATGTCAACTACATCTTCTCTGTCTTCGGTAGTAACCACCTTTATAACCTTATCATCCATTATATCTTCTATTTTTTTGTCATAAGGATTCATAAGCAGCTCTTTGACGGTTATAACACCCTCAAGCACACGGGTTGAGTCCATAACATAACAGGTATATATAGTTTCCTTGTCTATACCGTGCTTTCTTATATACTCAAATGCCTCTTCTACCCTCATGTTTTTCTTAAGTCCCACATACTCCGCAGTCATTATACTGCCGACTGAGTTTGCCGGATACTTTAAGAACTCATTAATAAGCTTTCTGGTATCGGAGGTGGCACTTTTAAGTACTCTTTTAACCACCCTTGCCGGAAGCTCCTCAAGCATATCAACAGCATCATCCACATACAGATCCTCTATAATATACTTAAGCTCGGTATCGTTAATACTGTCTATTATACTTTCCTGCTGCTCTACCTCTAAACAGGCAAATACCTCGGTAGCAAGCTCCTTGGGAAGCATACGAAATACAATAAGTGCCTTTTCATTATCAAGTTCTTCCATAAAGGCGGCTATATCAACTTCATTCATATCACAAAGTTCTTTTTTTAACTCTCTGTACTTTTTTGCTTCAAGAAGCTCAAGCAAAACTTCATGCATTGTTTCATTGTCCATAATTATCACCTGCCTTTCTGTAAGTAATGTATAGTGTAATGTATTATTGATAAAATTACTATTAATATGAAAATATATTAATATAATTTTTAGATTTTATCAAGCCAAAGCAACTTTCTATTTAGAGTTTTTTAAGCATTTTTAAGCAAAAAAATAATAACAAAAACTGTAGCTGTAAACTTGCCTTTTTTCTAAGTCTTGTTATTATTTTTTATCCTGCTGTTTAGCATAATTATTCGCTAAACGATGCAGCGAGATAATCTATTATCTAAGTGAATTTACTGAAATATTCATTGCTATTTGAAATCTCAAATCATCAATTCCAAATTCCAAAAAACGCTTCCTCCTTAAAGCAGTCCCACAGGCTCTTTCTTCGCCTGTGAAACTACCGGCTCTAAAATGCGATGCTTAGCATATCTGCTTTGAGTTTTGTCAATTAATATTTAATTTACAGTTGACCACACAGTAGAAAGATTAAGTATCGTATATACTTTTGAACTTTTTCAATTAACATTTAATACTCTGACACCAATATCTCTCCGCCTTCATATTCGGCAAGAAAGATATCCTTAATATTCTTATATCCCTGCTTTTCAAGTGTTTCCTCAAGCCAAGCCTCGTCTTTTCCTATGATTTCCAAAACATCCTTTTGCACCTGACCGTCAGTTATAATCGGGAATTTCGGGTTTTGCTCACCGTATTTTACTATTATAAACTGTCCGTTTTGCTCCAAAATAGCCCTTTTGATCTCATGCACATAGTGGACATTATTGGCTCTTAACTTAAACGCCACATCATGTGCATTAAGCCCTGCCTTTCTGCAGTTTTCCACAATAAGTTTGCCTTGGTTTACTATAAGCATCGGACCGCCGTCAAGCATTTTCTTGGCAAACATATTGTTGGTCTTGATCCATTTAAGTACAAGAATCAAAATACACCATATAACCAAGATAAGACTGTACTGTACTACGGAAATATTGCTGTTATAGATAGGTCCTCCTATAATTCCACCGAGTACATAGTTTTGTATCTGGTCGCTGGCAGAAGTGGGAGCAAGATTTCCCTTTCCGCTTATATTTATAACAATTGCAAGTGATAATAATCCTATAGTAAGTTTGATCGCTACATCTACATAAAAACTTGGCATAATGCTACTCCTCTATTAATGAAATATTTGAACTCATTAGATTAATGGGCTCAAGCACATAATCACTGTCATTTATCAATATAACTCTGTAAAAAAATCCGTTTACATTTATCAAAGGCTCACCCTTCATCAAGGTTGTATTGATATACACATCCTTTGTCTCTACATGAAGCCCCTTTGCTATATGCTCCACCGATTTTAATACCGCTATTGACTGCTTGCTTGTATTTTCCAGATCCATTGCTTTATTAAGCTGCAAAAGCCCCAAAAAAACCATACAAAAAAGAGCAATCAGTGCCAACTCTCTGTATCTGGTATCTCTTTTATTTCTATAATAACGCACCAGACTGAATATTAAAACTGCAAAAACTATACCTAAAATAAGCAAATGTACCTTGTCCATAGTGATATTCCTTCGGACAAGATATTCATAGGAATAGAACTTCATAGCCACAAACCTTCCTTTCAGGGATTTTTTATATACACTCATTACGAGCACTAATATCGCAGATAATGAACTTAGTACTTTCTTAATTTTTTTATTATAAGCAAAACAGCTCAAATATACTAAGCTGTATACCTGAGCCGTTTTAAGTCATAAATAAAGATAATCGATGCGACTGGATTCGAACCAGCGACCTCTGCGTCCCGAACGCAGCACTCTCCCAAGCTGAGCCACGCATCGTCAAGCAAGTAATATATTAGCATACTTTTAAGAAAAATGATAGAGTTTTTTTTGATTTTTTTTAATTCTTTATACGAGGGGGTACAGCTTTTGTTTTCAGGTATTAAACTTATCGATACTTCTCCATATCTATTTCAATCCTCTTGACTTGGTGTTTTTAGATAATCCTACTTAAAGTATCAGAAAATAGCCCCTACTTATTCTTATTGTAACATAAATTAAGATTTTATAGCTTATTTTATTTACAAGATAGTAAGTTTTAATATATACTGGTAATGATTACTATTTAAAAGTGTGTTAATAAGGTTGTTAAACTCATTATTTATATATGTTAATGAGGCTTTACAATATTGCAACTTATAAAGAGTATAAAGGAGAAAAAAATTAATGAGAAAAACTAAATTGCAATTAACAGGTGCAATGTTGCTTTCTTGTTGTCTTTTGGCAGCGACTCCCATATCGTCTCATACATTGATTACAAGTTATGCAGCAGGAAGTGAGGTATCTTACCAACTTGATATCACACCGACAGTTACAACAAATGTTGATACTTATATCAGCAACCGAATTCAGGATGCATTAAATACCAACGATGTAGTTACCGTATCGGGAAATGCTACTTTGACTGATGCCAACTCCGGTAATTCTATACAGGTCAGCATACCGCAAGGTAAAAAAGTAATCTGGAAAGCTACAGTTCACAATACTTCTTATAGCCATTCTGCAATATCACTTGTATCTGCTGCTACTTCCGAATTCGAAATTGCAAATGGTGCATTATTAACTTCAGAGAGACGCCCGGTTTTAACTTCTGAACCTAGCAGCTATGTAAATGTTACAATTACAGGCGGTGATATTTATATATCTTCTAACAGCAATGATCATGGACTTGTATTAACAGGATTCGGCAAGTTTGATATGAGAGGCGGTCGTATAATAAGTTATTCATCAGCACAGGCTTTAAATATCGTTCCTACTCCCCACGGAAATACTACAGTCAATATACAGGGTGGAGTGATTTTTGCAACAGGCGCTAACAACACTGCCAACATAAGCGATCCTAACGGCAACTCTGCTATCTACATATCGGCAATGGGCAATCCGCCTGTAGTAAATATAGACGCCGATAAGAGCGCTATAATTACTTGGGATCAAGCTGCATATTATGCCATAACCCCATTAATACACTATGCCGGCGGTGGCTATGACAGCAGACATCTTGCAGTTTATCCGGGGTCTTCCACCCGTGTGTTCTGGTCTGCGGGTAACGGCGGACAGGCAGCTGTAAATTATGTAAAACCAAACGGTGAAAGGGGCATGATACATGATATCCCTACCGGAGCGGACGATATTGATTTCCCCGCTCTTCCCGTCAATGTAGTATATGATAAGACAAAAAAGGGTGTTAACAATATTACATCACCTCAAGGAGAGGCAATTACTTTTGAGTATACGGGTGTCAATGGAACAAATTATCCTACAAGTACTACAAAGCCTGTAAATGCGGGAGAATATGAAGTTAGTACTACTTTACCTGATGAATACGGCAATCTTTTTGTATCATTGGGAGTATTAAAGATCAATAAAAGAGCTGTTACAATCAAGGTCGCAAATCAAACCATAGATAAAGACAGTGCACTTCCTTCACTTCCGCAAAGCTTTGCAGACTTTACAGTTGAAGGCTTGGCAAACGGAGACGGCAATCAGGATGCACTTTCATCCGTACCGACATTCTCATGGAACACAGACGGACACAGTGCGGGAACTTTTGCTGTAGGAACTGCTACAGCTATAGCTTATACCGATAATTACAAGGCGGCAGCTACAGCTATAACGGGTGTACTTAATGTAATTGACACCACTGCTCCAAGTAATCCGGGTACTAATCAAGGCAATCCAAGTACCAATCCAAGCAATCCGGGTATAAATCCAAGTAATCCAAGTGGCAACCCCGGCAATTTTGGCAACTTAGGTACAGCTACCCCAAGTAACCCCGACAGACCAAATAATCAAGGTGCCCCAAGTAATCAAGGTACTCCAAATAATCAAGCCGGTAATAACAACGGTTCATCAAATAATTATGGTTCAGGAGGCTCAGGCGGTTCAAGAAGTTCAGGTTCAGGAAGCTCAGGCGGTTCAAGAGGTTCAGGCGGTGCAAGAGGTACAGGTGCTTCCAAGGGCAATAAAACTACAACCGCAAATAAATCCACAGGCGGTGGTTGGATACAGGATACAAAAGGTTGGTGGTATAAGAACCCTGACGGTTCATATCCAAAAAATGCATGGCTTCAGATAAGTTATAATAATAAGAGCGACTGGTATTACTTTGATGAGCAAGGTTATATGCAGACCGGTTGGAAACTTATAAACGGAAAATGGTACTATATGTATGAGCAGACAGAAGGTAACAATGTAAAGGGAGCTATGGCTGCCAATACAACGATAAACGGTTATCGTGTAGATGCAAGCGGTGCATGGGTACAGTAAATACGCACATATTGGTATAAGCTTTTGTATTGAGATTGACTCATTGATTAAATATCAATAATACATTTCTCTAGTGGGATATCCGGAAAGATTTAATAAACATACTGCAAGCTTAAAGTGTAAAAGATTTATACAATAGTTAAAGTAAAAGCGGTATAGACCCTTGTGTAAGCAAGAGTTTATACCGCTTTTTTCAAATATCTAATACGATGTATTATAGGCAAAAATCTATTTTATAAAATTTTCTTAAAGACTTCATTTGCCACCTCTTCACTGTCCACTGACATAAAAAATCTTCCGGTATGGCAAAACTTAACACCTTTTATTCCGGTTATTTCCTCCAACTTTTCTCCACCAAACCCTGCCCACTCCTTAGGAAAAGGCTGCCTTTGTTTGTTAGTTTCCTCAGTACCGGGCGGTATCGCTACAATACAAAACTCCCCATCCATACCTGTATATGTGCCATACAAAAGCCTCTTAGCCTTAGGGTTTTCACTTTTCAGAACCGTAATCTGCCAGTTAGTAATATATTTACCCAGACTTAATACCTGATTGCTTGATTTGCTTATTTTATCCTCTACAATATCTATGGCTCTGTATTTGGATATAACTGATTTGATAAGATTAGACAGAACCGTATAAGCAAAGTCAACTGCTTTTATAAAGCAGGTATCGCTATCTGCCCCCTCCTCATCCCAGCCGGGATTAAATCCTGAGATTATATAGGATACAGTTACTTCTTCACTTAATGGAAGCTGTCCGTTATCCCTCCCATCAATCCACTTAACCAGTTTGTTATCTATATCGCTAAAACAAGCCTCAAGATATGCATTCTGACAGTTATTTTCCAATAAGACATCTTTTCCGTATCTATTCCACAATAAGCCAAAACTTGAATACTTAATCCCATCATCTCTTTTTTCTTCAAAGCTTCTTTGATGATGATCGTAAGCATTTATTTTAATGTCATATACTCCGCCTACATCATACATGATTATATCAGAAGCCTTATCCTGTGCAGACAAAGCCCTGGTTCTAAATAACTTAACCTCCATAATCATGCTAAGTAAGGCAGTGGCAAAGACTTCATCCGCATGAAATACGCCATTATGGGTTATTGCAGTCGCTTCTTCAATATTTCCTACAAGTTCGAATTTTTTATACATATACTTCCTTTCGGTATTGCAATGCTGTGTGGCAGTTGCTGTGCCACTTAAGTAAATAGGTTACTATAAATAAATGCTAAAGGCAATGATTTATGTTTTGATAGGATGTTGGGATATGGGAGTTGAGGGGTGTTCGTCCCCTTGCGGGGGGTATTTCTAAACTCTATAGAGGCGTTATGGATGATTATAAGGAAAAATTGTTTCCGTCCCCTTATCGAGGGTAGTATTTCTAATCAAAACGGTGATTTAACAACAGTTAAGCAGGAAAATCCGTTTCCGTCCCCTTATCGGGGTTATCATTTCTAATCGAAGTGGACTATCGGACACTTGTAAAATTCTCTATGTTTCCGTCCCCTTTTCGGGGTTATCATTTCTAATCTCGTAAATCAGTAGCAGAGCAAGGTTACGGTCTTGAGTTCCCGTCCCCTTATCGGGGTTATCATTTCTAATCCTGATACTATACCTATTACAGTAGTATTATAGATAAGTTTCCGTCCCCTTATCGGGGTTATCATTTCTAATCCGCAGTACATAAGCGTACCTCCTTAAAATTTAGTGATTTCCGTCCCCTTATCGGGGTTATCATTTCTAATCCGGCAGAGTCAGAAATTAAGTTCGAAGACAGAAAAATTTCCGTCCCCTTATCGGGGTTATCATTTCTAATCCGTAAATTGTATGTGTGGTATAGTCCTTTCACTTAACCATTTCCGTCCCCTTATCGGGGTTATCATTTCTAATCCATAGAAAATAGAATAAATGATTTAGAAGCTAAATTAATTTCCGTCCCCTTATCGGGGTTATCATTTCTAATCGCTTATTTAGAAAGTTGTATTGTGTTGAGGAGGTGATCTTCCGTCCCCTTATCGGGGTTATCATTTCTAATCTCGGATTTTTCACACAATACCCCTCCGTATCGAAAAGATCTTCCGTCCCCTTATCGGGGTTATCATTTCTAATCAGGGCGAAGCGGAAGATATAACAGGCTCAGATACATCACTTCCGTCCCCTTATCGGGGTTATCATTTCTAATCGGACTTCGAGAAGTTCGAAGGCTTCACGCTCAAGACTTCCGTCCCCTTATCGGGGTTATCATTTCTAATCGATTTATCAATGGGTATGGGTATGCTAGCTCACTATATCCTTCCGTCCCCTTATCGGGGTTATCATTTCTAATCAATGGAATTGTACAAGGGTAGTATTTTCGTTGATTCTCCTTCCGTCCCCTTATCGGGGTTATCATTTCTAATCTCAGCAACATATCCTGCCTGGCTTTCTACACCAGCAGTCCCTTCCGTCCCCTTATCGGGGTTATCATTTCTAATCATCAACAGTTCCTAACTGTGATGCATATCTGGTATTTACTTCCGTCCCCTTATCGGGGTTATCATTTCTAATCGTCAAGAGCCCAAGGAGTAAATTATGAAAACTAAAAATGACTTCCGTCCCCTTATCGGGGTTATCATTTCTAATCCCTGTAACGCTCTATGAGCGTACTGTATGACCTGACTTCCGTCCCCTTATCGGGGTTATCATTTCTAATCGACGCTGAAATTACCCACTACTACTGGTTTAACCAACTTCTGTCCCCTTATCGGGGTTATCATTTCTAATCGATATTAAAGAAAGGAGAACGGATGTATGAAAGCAACTTCCGTCCCCTTATCGGGGTTATCATTTCTAATCGGAGATATAATAATAAGGCTTATAAAAAGCTTTCTAACTTCCGTCCCCTTATCGGGGTTATCATTTCTAATCGATTACTTATAACAGCAAGGTTATTTCTTTTCCTCACTTCCGTCCCCTTATCGGGGTTATCATTTCTAATCATAAATCAATGGCAAAGCCAAGAACAGTAATCAAGCACTTCCGTCCCCTTATCGGGGTTATCATTTCT
>ERZ773003.1867-NODE-1867-length-11331-cov-144.116531_pt1 | contig 11331 bp, 9 predicted proteins | sample MGYA00580668_ERZ773003 | MGnify/ENA primary metagenome ERZ773003 (study PRJEB29015, sample SAMEA2738002) | human oral metagenome | biome: human oral; feature: human-associated habitat; material: dental | place: China | collected 2126 ... | reverse complement strand
CCGCCGACGAAGTTATACCGTCGCCATTCGACAAACGCGTCGTACCAGCGGTAGCAAATGTCATAAAATAAATCCTAAATCAAGGCGCAGCTCTGTTGGCTTGAGTTTGCTTTTGCGACTGCCGACGAGGTTAGAGCGTGGTTGATGGGCTGGTATACCAGTCCATCAACCTTTCAAAGTATTCTCTACTCACCCCCCTCTCCGAAGATACCAGATCCTCGGAACAGTATTTCGATTCCGTCAAAACAACACCATCGCTGTCCAGCGTGAAGCTGACCAGCGACACACCCTCCTCTGCTGTCACCAGGACGACAAACGACGCATGAAAAGGATAGACCTCTACGGAAAAACCCGCCTCGCGGGCGGAGTCCGCGAGTTCAGCGGCATTGCGGGCCGCTTCATCGTGCCTGGCCAGCCACGCGAGATACTCGCACCCAATTTTTTGCACGTGATCGCCATGCTGCGAAATATTCTTGAACATGCCTCTCAAAAACAGCCCTCTATCGAGGTCTTCCATCTCAAACCTTCCTTCCGCCCCGTGCCGGGGCGCTCAACGATGATTATAGTTGAACTCAGGCCCTATGCCTGAGCCAGCACTCAATACTATACCACAATTTGCGCTAAATTACCCGCGCTATTTCCTCGAGCGTGGTTTCGCCGCGCAAAGCCGCCAATACGCCGACTTGCTCGAGCGTTAGCATGCCTTCGTTTCGGGCGGTTTCTTCGATCGTCTCGGGGTGAACATCTTGGACGTCGCCGCGGATAAACTTCTGGATTTCATCGGTAACAACCAGCTGTTCCATGATAACCACCCGGCCTTTGTAGCCAAACGGCGCATCTTCGCTAGGCACGGGGCGCCACAGCTTGAAATTATCCAGATCAGGCTTCTCGACATCGGGCGGCAGCTTTTCGAGTACGCGCTGAACATATTTACGTGTTGCCTCATCGGGTTCATACGCTTCCTTGGTATGATCGACTAAACGCCGCACCAAACGCTGGGCAATCAGTAAACGGATAGCGCTTGAAAAGATCGGATTAACTCCAATCATATCAATCATACGGCTAAAGGCTGTGCTAGTAGTGTTAGCGTGAAAGCTCGATAACACCAAGTGGCCGGTGATTGACGCCTGAATAGCCGTGCGCGCCGTATCGACATCACGAATCTCGCCAACCATCACCACGTCTGGGTCGAGGCGCAAAACACTGCGCAAACCATCGGCAAAACTCTGTCCATGCGTCGTGTCGATCGGGATTTGCGACATGCCGCTCAGGCCATACTCGATCGGATCCTCGAGTGTAATCAGCTTGCGGTCGGTGGTATTCAACGCGTTGAGCATACTATAAAGCGTCGTCGATTTACCCGAGCCAGTCGGCCCGACCATCAGCACCAGACCACGCGGGTGGCTGACAACTTCGTCGATTTCCTTGCGCTGGCGCGGCGGAATGCCCAGTAAATCCAAGTTCAACAATGATTCATCAAAATTAAACAAACGCAGCACCGCATCTTGCCCGTACAACGTTGGCACAGTCTCGACGCGCAGATTCAATAGATGCGTGCCTTGATCGGTAGTGATTTCCATCTGCATATGGCCGGACTGCGACTCCATAGCTGCGCTGCTAACACCAGCACGGCTAGCTAGCTCGCCCATAATAATTCGGTAGCGCGAACGTTCTAGCTGCGCCACCGGGTGCAGCGCGCCGTCAACACGCATGCGTACGCGGATAGAATCGCGCTCGTTTTCAATGTGAATGTCGCTGGCGCCGAGCCTGTCCGCCTGCTTGATCAGGAAATCAAATAATTCCTCGCTCGATACCAGATTCAACGTCTGGCTAACTTGAGCGATGGTGTTGCTATCGCCCTCTTTAGCAATCTCGATGTCATCGTAAGCAGTGCGCTGCGGCGGATCGTAACGCAGCATCATCGCCCGGTAGCCGCTGGCGCTGATTAGCAAAAACTGTAATTTGTCGCCGCGATCTTGATACTCGCGCTTGATCTTCTGCAAAATAGATTGCGGCGTTTGCGAAGTCACGCCGATTTGGTACATCACTTCGTTGCCGCCCTTGGCTAGCGGCACGATGCGGTATTGGTGCATTTTCTCGATCGGAATCATGCCAGGGACCAGCGGTAGCGTGTCCTCTAGATTGCGCATGTCAACATACGGCAAACCCAAAATAGTCGCCCGCTGGCGGGTAGCTTTTTCGTCTTGTTCGCGCCGGCGGCGCTGAACTTCTTCTTCATCCATCACCTTTATTTTAGCAAAAAGCTTGCGCTAAAAACAGTGCTACAATAGAATTATGCCAAAAATCGTCGTCATCGCCCACAACATTCGCTCGACTTTCAATGTCGGGTCGATTTTTCGTACCAGCGAGGGGTTCGGCGTCGAAAAGCTAATTTTGAGTGGCTACACGCCCTATCCAGATCTGAGTTTGTGCCACGAAGCGCCAAATTGCGCGCTAATCGACGGTGAAATCACGCGAGACGACCAGCGCCTGCCGCACATTCGTGAAAAAATCACCCAGCAAATCCACAAAACGGCGCTCGGCGCCGAGAGTTTAGTGCCGTTTGAGTATCACGAAGCACCGCCGCTAGATGAACTGCGGCAACTGGGCTACCGCATCGCCGCCCTGGAACAAGCCGCCAATAGCACCAATCTGCGCAATTATTCGGCGCCAGACTGCGTCACGCTGCTGCTAGGCGAAGAAGTTAGCGGTATCGCGCCCGAATGGCTGGCTTTGGCTGACGATATCATCGAAATTCCGATGTTCGGGCAAAAAGAGTCGTTCAACGTGTCGGTAGCGGCCGGAATCGCGCTGTACGAACTAGCAAAAGCGGCAAAATAGCCCGAAAAGGGTTCAAAATTTGCATTTTTTGCGAAATAATTGCGAAAAGTATTGACTTTGCAATTCATATGTGATATATATATTAGCTTTTCGCTCAAGTTTACGAAAAAAAAGGGCGAGAAGTGCCCTTTTACTTGAGCGTGGTTCTGAGGAGAGACCATGCACAAAAACAGTTTCGTTGAAAACACCATAATGATAGCTCTTACCATTGTGGCAGCTATCGTCACGGCGACAGGGCGTCCCGCTCTGTCGCTACTCATGCTCTCCTCTATGTATATTTATCAGCATAGAGAAGAGTGACAACGCACCCCGAGGGCTAACCGCCCGCCCGAAAATAGCCCGCCTAGAGGCCTCAAGCCTCGGCGCAAGGCCTTTCTGGCGGGCTATTTTCTTTGGCCAAAATTATCCTTATCCTAATCTATTTTACTTTGACGCATTCGTCGCCCAGCAGTTCGGCTAGGCCAGCGCGCAGGTTGCGCTGAGCATCGACCCGAAACGGCAGACGGATGGCATTGGACTTATCTTCACCTAGAATCATAATGATGTCGTTTTGGCCAGGGTTTTGGCTGCACAGTTTCTTGAGCGAGACCAGCAAGTCGCGGTCGCTCGGATTCTTGACCTTGACATAGACGGTTTCCAGCTTTTCTAGCGGCTTGGCGGTGATTGCCGGTGCCGCTTTGGCGCTGGCTGCAGCCGTCACAGCTGGCGCACCGTTAGCGTTTTTGCGCGGATAGCGTTTATTTTTGACAGCCGCGCGGCCTTTCGGCGCCGTCATTTTGCGGCCGTGGCTTTGGTATTCGTTGAGTTCTTTGTCGGTGACGATATTGACCTCGTCGGCGATGACTTTGGCTTCATCGGTCATGTTGCCGTCGCGGTCGCGGGCGTTAACAGTACCGCTAACTTTCAGCACGGCGTCTTGCTGCAGACTGTCACCTAACTGTTCGTACAATCTCGGGAAGACAATCAGCTCCATTTCGCTAGTTTTGTCCTCGATACCGACAAACGCCATTTTGGTGCCAGCCTTGGTGACGATAGTGCGAATCGTCGATACCAAGCCGCCGACCGACACTTTCTGCCCGTCAATTTGCGGCGTGCAGGCATGCAGCGGAATGGTCTGCTCCTCGAAAAAGGCATCATAATTATCTAATGGATGCGCGCTAATGTAAAGACCCAGCAATTCGCGCTCCCACATCAGCTGTTCTTTGCTGGTGTATTTGACTGGCGAAGCCTTCAGTTCGACCGACGGCATCAATTTGTCGCCGCCGAGCGCCGCGAACATATCAACTTGCCCGCTGAGCGCTTCCTTTTGCAGTTTGCTAGCAAAAGCTAGAATCGTATCGAGATTAAATAGCAAATCGCTGCGATCACCCAGCGCGTCGAAAGCACCGGCTTTGACAAGCGATTCCCAGGCTTTGCGATTAACCTTGCTGGTACTGACACGTTTGGCAAAATCCTCGACCGACTTGAACGGGCCGTCGGCCTCGCGAGCGCGGATAATCTCTTCGACTGCACCGACGCCGACGCCTTTGACCGCTGCCATGCCGAAACGGACTTGCTTGGCAGCCGGCACCACGCCGAACTCAACGTAAGATTGATTAACGTCCGGCGCCAGAACCTCCAAGCCCATATGCTTGCACTCGGTAATTTCAATCGCCAGGCGGTCGATATCGTCATGATCGCTGGTCATTAGCGCCGCCATGAAAGCGTCCGGATAATGCGCTTTCAGGTACGCCGTCCAATAAGCAATCAAGCCGTAACAAGCGGCATGCGACTTATTAAAGCAGTAATTAGCGAATTCCTCCAGCTGCGTCCAGAAAGTTTCTGCCATTTCACGCGTGGCGCCGCCAACTTTGACCGCACCCTCGACGAACTCCGGCTTAACCTTTTTCATTAGGTCGATTTTTTTCTTACCGACGGCTTTACGCAGCGTATCAGCTTGACCGCCGGTAAAGCCGCACCATTCCTTGGAAATTTGCATAAATTGCTCTTGGTAAACCAAAATTCCGTAAGTGTTTTCCAGCGAGTTGCGCATACCCTCGTGCAAGTAGGTAATCGGCTCTTCGTCGTGCTTGCGTCGGATAAAGCTATCGATAAATTGCATCGGCCCCGGGCGGTACAGCGCTACCATGGCGATGATGTCTTCGAAATGCGTCGGTTTGAGCGCCCGCAGGTAGCGTTTCATACCCGCCGACTCTAGCTGAAACACGCCAGTGGTGTCGCCGCGCTGAAACAGCTCGTATGTCGGCTTGTCATCAAGCGGCAAATGCGCCAGATCGATTTCTTCTTTATAAACTTTTTTGATAATACGCATGGCATTATTAATAATCGTCAAGTTACTGAGGCCTAAAAAGTCCATCTTCAGCAAGCCCAGCTCCTCAACTTCGCCCATCGGGAACTGTGTCGCCACCACGCCCTTTTGTGCCATTTCTAGTGGAATATAATTAACCAGCGTGTCCGGCGCAATCACCACGCCGCAGGCATGAACACCGTGACTGCGAATCGTGCCCTCGAGCTGAATGGCGTAATCCAGCACCTCTTTGGCGGTAGGATTGTTCTCGTACTCCTTACGCAGATCGGCGTCCTCTTTAACGCTAACCGACAGCGGAATGTGCCGGCCCTGGTTTGGCGGCGGCACCAACTTAGCCAAGCGGTCGCTCTCGGCATACGGCACCTCCAGCACCCTGGCGACATCGCGCACCGCCATGCGGCCGAACATCTTACCAAAGGTAGCGATATTGCTGACGTGGTCTTCGCCGTATTTTTTAGCGCAATACTCAATCACTTCGTCGCGGCGGGTATCTTGAATATCGACGTCGATATCCGGCATGGAAATACGATCTGGATTAAGGAAACGCTCGAACAGCAGACCATACTTCAGCGGATCAAGGTCGGTAATATTCAGCGCGTAGGCGATAATCGAGCCGGCGGCGCTACCACGGCCCGGGCCAAAAACAATCCCTTGAGATTTACCCCAGTTGATAAAATCCTGAACGATCAAGAAATAACCCTCATAACCCATGTTGCCCATCACGCCCAACTCCATCTCGGCGCGCTGGCGAACTTCGTCAGACAATTGCGGGATGATATCTTCAGGATCTAATTTCTCGGCTTCCTCTTTCGAAGCGCCATTATAACGCTGCAGCAAGCCCTGATAAGTCAATCTCAGCAGATACGAGTGCTCGTTCTCGCCTTCGGGAAGCGGATACTTAGGAATAAGAATGCGGCCCAGCTCAATTTCAACATTACAGCGGTCAGCCACCTTTTTAGTGTTACGAATTACCTCGGGATATTCCTCTCCCCAATGAGCAATGATGTCGCGCGGGTCGGTCAAGTGCAGCTCAAAATCCTTCAAGCTCATCCGCTTTTCATCGCTCAAGTACGAACCGGTGCCGACACATAGCAAAATTTCGTGCGCGTCTTGGTGATCATGTGTTAAGTAGTGGCCATCGCAAGTCACTACCATCTCGATGTCCAGTTCCTTCGATAATTTAATCAAGCCCTCGTTGATTTTTGCCTGGACGTCCCAGTGCGTATTTGACTTCGGGTGACCGTGGTCTTGCAACTCGAGATAATACCTATCACCAAAGACTGACTTGTACCATTTGGCAATATCTCGCGCTCGATCATAATCATCATCTCTAAGCGCCACACCAATTTCACCACTGGCGCAACCGCTCAGTACAATTAAGCCCTCGTTCAACTCTTCCAATAAATCATGGTCAGTCCGCGGCTTATAGTACATTCCCTCCAAGTTGGCTTGCGTAGACAGTTTCATTAGATTATGAAAGCCGGTGTTGTTCATCGCTAACACCGTCAAGTGAAAGCGCTGCTTGTCCTTGGCTGGGTCGCGATCAAAGCGTGAACGCGCCGCTACGTATGTCTCAATACCGAGAATTGGCTTAATGCCGGCATTCTTGGCAGTCTTATAATAGTCAAGGATACCACTCATCGTACCGTGGTCAGTTACCGCCGCCGCCTCCATCCCAAACTCTTTGACTTTATCAACCAAATCATTGATTTTAGTCAAGCCATCCAGCACAGAATGAAAAGTGTGATTATGGAGATGTACGAAATCAGACGGCTTCAAAGCCGCCGGCGAAGATTGTCCGCTATTTCCCCCAGTCATTACTAATGATTATAGCATGTTATTGACGGTGCTGCATCGTCTCAATTAGATGGTTGATAAAATCAGCCAGCGGCGGAAAAATATCCGCAAATTGACCTAGCAACCAGATTAACAATGTGATTAACAATGTCGCACCCAGCGCACTACCGACACCAAAGAAAATTCCACGAATAAAGTTCATCCAATAAACTTGGCGCCGCGAACGATGAAAATCAAAAAATAAATCCTCTAAAATTGCCTGTCTAGCACCGTTTTCATTATCACGAATAACTTTTCGTGATAATTTATCTGGCTGTTTTTTGGCTATTTTTTCTGCCATCATTTGTCCTTTTCTTAGCAAAATACTTCGCTAAAAATCCGCCCTTTGAGGTTAATCTTTTAGCCAGCCCAGCACCAATCGAAACAGCACTAATAATTCCACTAAAATCAGAAACTCTCCTGGTAATTGTCTCTACTGCCTGCTGAGTTTGGTGAATCTGGTGTGTTAATTTAATAATAGAAATCACCATAGCAATCAACATGATAATAAATATCACCATGAGAATTACCAATACTACAAGTAGTCCGTTCATGCTTTTTATTATACATTATTTTAAGCGATTGGTTAGATGGGCGCGCAGCTTGTCGCCAAAGTTAGGATCGCGCAACCCAAAGTCAATCACCGTCTTCAGGTACTCTAATTTATCACCGGTATCATAATACGTACCGTTGGTGATTTCTACACCATAAAAATCAAATCCATCGTCAATCATCTCCTGCATAATTGGCTGGATGGTGAATTCGCCATGACCATCAAACTGGTCTTTGGCTTTATCCAAATAGCCAAAAATCTCACCAGGCAGCAAATAGCTACTGACACTCGCTAGGTCGGACGGCGCATTGGTTTTTCCAGGCTTCTCGACGATATTAGTCATTTTGATGACGCCGTCTTTGACTTGTTGACCATTGACAACACCATAACGATCAAATTCCGAATCGTCGGTAATTTTCTTACACGACATAATTGCCCCGTCGAGCCGCTGCGATGCCTCAATCATTTGTTGAAAACGGCTCGGACTAGCGGCGATGAAATCATCTGCGAAGGTATAAATCACCGGTTCATCGTGGCGAATTAAATGCGAGGCGCAAGCCAGCGGCGTCGCATTGCCGTAAGGGCCTTTCTGACGAATATAGACAAAGTTAGCCATCTCGGACAGGCGCTGAACGATGTCGATTAGCGGCTGCTTTTTGGCGCCACCAGCGCGCAAGTTAGCTAGCAGCTCTTCGTTTGGCGCGTCGAAGTGGTCCTCAATTGCCCGCTTATTGGCGCTACCAATGATAATAATATCCTTGATACCAGCTTCAACCAATTCCTCGACGACATACTGGATGATCGGCTTGTCGATCAGCGGCAGCATTTCTTTGGGCATAGCTTTGGTCTGCGGCAAGAAACGCGTACCAAAGCCAGCGGCAGCGATGATAGCTTTGGTTGGTTTTTTCATAATTTAACTCCTATTCTCTCCTCTTCCTGAAGTGTCGAGCCTTATAATTTTTCGCGGATTAATTTCTGCGCCAGACTCGGATTGGCCTGTCCTTTGGAACGTTTCATGACCTGACCGACGAGGTAGCCAATGGCTTTATCTTTACCGGCTTTAATGTCGGCAATGGAAGCTGCCGAAGCTGGGTCGCTGAGCACTTCGTCAACGATGGCAGCGATAGCCGACTCGTCAGACACTTGCAATAGGTTCTTTTCTTCGGCAAGTTTGCGCGGATGCGTGGCGCCCGCCAATAATTCATTAAACAATTCCTTGGCATTAGTGCTGGAAATCTCTGCTTTCTCGGTCATCTCCGCTAACTCCACCAGATCATCAACCGACACATGTGGCGCACTACCGTTAGTTGACGCGGAGTCATTTTCAGAATCACTGCTACTGGCTGTCAAAGCACTGGCAAACCAGTGTGCCACTCGCTTAGCAGACGCATCGCCTGATTTCTCCTGCACTTCCAGCATGATGGATGCGTAATTTGGGTTGGACAATAACGAATTAACCACTGACTTGTCCAAACCTAGCCCGCTCCATTTTTCACGATATTCGCTCGGTAGCATTGGCACTTCAGCTTGAATCCGCGCAATTTCCTCATCGCTCAGCACCACTGGAGGGATGTCGGCATCAGGCATGTAGCGATAATCCTGCGCGTCCTCTTTCGAACGTTGTGAAGTAGTAATTTGCTTGTCGTCGCTCCAGCCGCGGGTCTCCTGCACCACCGATTCACCACTTTCCAGCAGGTCAACTTGACGCTTGAACTCGTATTCAGCGGCTCGCTCGACACTGCGGAATGAATTGAGGTTTTTAACTTCCGCACGCTTACCGAGCTCAGTCGCGCCCTTTTTAGCTACCGAAATGTTGACGTCAAAGCGCATGTTACCGTGATACAAATCACCGTGTGTCACGCCAGCATAGACCATCAATTTGTGCAGCTCCGAAGCGTACGCCTTAGCCTCCTCAGCAGAATGAATATCTGGCTCAGAAACAATTTCAATCAGCGGCGTACCAGCGCGGTTGAGGTCAACCAGCGAATAGCCGTCGTGGTGCGTCAATTTGCCAGCATCCTCCTCCATATGCGCGTGGTGAATCCGCACTCGTTTGAACGAACCATCCTCCAGCGGCGCGTCGACATAGCCAGCCAAAATGATCGGCTGGTACATCTGCGAGGTCTGATAACCCTTTGGCAAGTCAGGGTAAAAATAATGTTTGCGGTCAAACCGGCTGACGCGAGCAATCGGCGCGTTCAGAGCTTTACCGGCGCGCACCGCCAGCTCGACAGCGTGCTTATTGAGCACCGGCAACATTCCTGGCAAGCCAAAGTCGATTTCATGTGTTTTTTCGTTAGGCTCAGCATTACGTGCGTCATTATCAGCCGGGCTGAATAGCTTGGTTTTGGTCGCCAGCTGGACGTGGCATTCGATACCAATGGTCATTTCATATTCATCATATACACTCATCATAACGCTCCCAAATCTTTTAGTGCTTGCTCAAAGCTTGTCATGGCTCGCCGAAAACTTTGCGCGGTCAGTTTCACGTTGGTTTCGTGGGCAATTTGATTACGCAATTTGTGTGCCGCCCACAACCCATTTTCGTCCGTCCAATCACCCTTGCGAGCTTTCAACCTGTCGCCCATCGTCGTACCTGCCACGCCGCAGTCGCGCATGGCTTTGTCGAGTAGTTTATCGGCTTTGACAATCGCCATTTGTAAACTGTCCAAACTCCCCGCCTTAGCGCCGCGCTGAATTGCTCGCCAAACTTTTTGATACATTTCTCTGTCAAGCTGTTTGTGTCCGCGCGATGTCAATTGGATAAAAATAATCAACAACACGCCAATCACCAACGCCGCTACCACCAGCGCGATCAACAATCCGTCCATCAGGCAGCCTCCGCTTCTGAAGCCAACTTCAACAAGTTGCTATCTGATTGGCGGTCACCAATCAACTGGACGCCAATTGGCAAGCCTTCGTCACTAGTTCCAGCTGGCACGGAAATTGCTGGCAGCCCCGCCAAGCTGGCCGGCACGGTCATGATGTCCGCTAGGTACATCTTGATTGGATCATTGGTGTTTTCACCAAGTTTGAAGGCCGGGGTTGGTGCAACTGGCATCAACAGTGCGTCGTACTCAGCAAACAACTGCTTAAACTCGTTGATAAGCAAGGTGCGCGCTTTTTGCGCCTGCATATAGTAAGCGTCAAAGAAACCGCTCGACAACACAAAGCTACCGATCATAATCCGCCGCTTATTTTCCGTCGTAAAACCTTCGTTGCGGCTGCGACCATATAATTCTGCCAATGTTTTCACCTCGGTTGCCCGGTGACCATAGCGCACGCCGTCGTATCTCGCCAAGTTTGACGATATTTCCGCCGGCACAATGATGTAATACATCGCCAGCGAATGTCGCATCATGCTGAGGTCTACTTCCTCAACGTCATAGCCCAGCTGCTTTAATTTTTCAGCATAATCAAGCGTTTTCTGGCGAACTGCCGCGTCCACGTCGTCAGTCATACACTGCTTAACCAAACCAATCTTCTTCTTGGTAAATTCTGGCTGGTTCTGCCAAAAGTCAGACAGCGTCGTCATGTCCTTATCGTCGCGGCCTGCCATAATTTCCATCACCAAATTAGCGTCATCAGCATTTGTCGCAAAACAACCGATAGTGTCAGTACTCGAGGCCATGGCTACTACGCCGTAGCGGCTGACCGCGCCGTAAGTTGGCTTGACACCAACCACGCCGTTAAAGCTGGCTGGCTGGCGAATCGAACCGCCAGTGTCTGTCCCCAGCGCAAACGGCACCACGTCAAGCGCTGTCACCACCGCCGAGCCGCCCGACGAACCGCC
>ERZ773003.1864-NODE-1864-length-11342-cov-3.828830_pt1 | contig 11342 bp, 10 predicted proteins | sample MGYA00580668_ERZ773003 | MGnify/ENA primary metagenome ERZ773003 (study PRJEB29015, sample SAMEA2738002) | human oral metagenome | biome: human oral; feature: human-associated habitat; material: dental | place: China | collected 2126 ... | reverse complement strand
TATCATCTTCATCTAAAAAATCATCTAAGATTTTTGAAAGCATTAAAACATTAATCGCATTCGCCTCCGATGATATATTACCAATATCAATAGTTTCATATTTATCCCCAAAAATTATCTCACTAAGTTTTTTACCTTTATTTTTTTCTTTTTCTGTCATAACCCTTACCTTCTTATTCATAAATTTTTAAACTAATATATTTATATGTTGAAATTTTACTGCTATACTCAAGTTACACTTTAATCTACTCAAATCTCAAAGTAATTCTAACACAAATTTTCAATACACCATACAAATGCTTTAGCAACTCGTAAATCTGAATTTCTGAAATGCCCACCTTTATTCCATTCTAATATTGTATTTACCTTATCATTTTTTAATAGTTCTTCTTGTTTTCTAATATTTTCTCCAACAACAGACATTACTTTATTTTTCGTCTTCTCTTCAGTATCACCTAAACTTAGGTAAATAGTGTTACTTAATGGCGTATTATTATTTATAAATTCTTCCCAACCATTAAACCAAACAGAAGGAGAAGATGCAGCAATACCTGAAAATGTATTTGACTTATACGCACTCCACAATGAAAATAAACCAGCAAGAGAATAACCACCTAGAATAAATTTAATTTCATCACCTAGATTATATTTTTCTTTAATCGTCGGTATTAATCTACTTTCAATAAATTCTAAAGTCTCTGTAGCACCTGAACCAAAAGATTTTTTTCCAAACGCTGGAGGTGCTTCCCAAGGAGAAAGTTCATTATTCCAGTCCTCTATTTTAAAAGCAATAAGTGAGAATTGTTTATCTGTATTTTTTTCAATTTCTTCTACTTCGTTATCCAATACTTCTATATCATGTTCATCAACAGGTTGTATTAATAAATATTGTGTATCCTCTGAAATATATCCAATACATTCTTTATTATCGATGACAAATTTCTCGTTTCTAAGTTTCACTATTCCTTCTCCTTTAATAATTTTTTCATATCTTTGTACATATCTAGCAATGTCATACTTTCAATATCTTTTAACATATTTTCTTTTAAAGAAATTAGACGATTTTCTAGTACACCATTAATACTAAATCCGACTGGACAATTCGTGTTCGGTTGATCATGCATTCTAAATAAAGAATCTTCCTTCTCCTCTACCGCTTCAAATATAGTTCTAAGGGGAATGTTCTCAGGCTTTTCTAATAAGAAAGTTCCACCTATACCAGGTTTAACAGTTATAAGATTAACTTTCTTCAAAGAAGCTAAGATTTTTCTAATATTCACAGCATTAACACCCGTAGTATCCGCTAATACTTCTGATGTGATTTTTTCTTCATTTTGATATTCTTCTATGTACAGTAAAATATGTACCGCAGTAGTAGTTTTACTCGAAAATTTCATTATCATATCTCCTTATGTTATTTAATTTCAAAAGTACCTCTTTGTAAAATAGAACCTCTATTACCACGTTCTGAACCATCTTCCCAAGTCAAGAATACTACTGCACCACCAATACCTTTATAAGCTGTAAGTTTTACTGGTGTAGTCAAATCTGTAAGTTCATAAGCAACTGCGCCTGAAAGTATCCCATCTTTTTTAATAGTTGCTGATTGGTCATTTAATAGCGTTTTATCTGGATGACCTGCTACTTTAAGTTTATTAACTTTATTTTTATCATTATCTTGAATTGGTCCTTCTGGAAAAGCTGCAAACCATGCACTCATTGGGCTAATTATATCTTTTCCACTCTTGTTAGTTGTATCATACCAAAAGGCTATAACAGGATTTTTACCATATTCATTTCCTTCCTCTCCTACAGGTATAACTTTGTATTTAGTAATTTTAATATCAATATCCTCCATAGAAACTTTTCCGTCTTTAAAAGTATATTCTCCCTTTCTGCTAGATGAGTTTACTTTGTCTTTATTCGTCTCATTAATAACTGAATTTTCTTTCTTTTCTTCTTTCATTGATGAACATCCACTTATTAATAAACTAGATGCCATTAATATTGTTAATAATTTTTTTGATTTCATAATATTCTACTCTCTTACTTTTTAAAAATATCATCAAATACTAGATACTCTTTTTTACCTTCTAATTCTTTTATATAAAAACAAAAATCTTCACATCTCTTTAATTTACTTTTATTTTCCTGATAAAATTGTGTTATCCATTTTAAATCCACTTTATATATTTCAATGAATTCCATTGGCATTATTTTTATTTTCTTATTTTTATCTATATCCAAATCAGTGGACCATATAGGATATTCTTCAACTATTTTAGAAAATTTATTAAATAAGTACCTTTTTCTTCTTACAACTTTATTTACTTCAAGAAATATTGGTAATTTACCATTATTATAACAACTAATAACTATTATTTCATCATCAGTTACTATCTCTACACCTTTTTCAAGAAAAATTCTCTTGAACTCAATATTCTTATACAACTTCCATGTTTTTTTGTTATCTTTACGATAATACCGTACAGTAAAAAATGAAGCCACAAGTATTCCAAAGAATGATATTACATTTCCTACCCAATCCGCCAAAGATCCCAGTTCTAGATTCATCATTTCCCCCTCGCTAACACTAACTATTTATTATATATCTATGCATTATATGTGTTTCCATATAATTCAAATCATAGATTTTTACCCCGTCTTAATTATATGATGTAACTTAAAAATAAGATCACTAATTATTTTTTAGAATCTATACAATTCTCAAAAAGTAACTCTTCAATAACCTCTTGTACTTTTGATTTTATAGTACGTGCATTTTCACCTTGTGTATTAATAATCATACTCACCTTCGAATAAATCAATTCTTCATCTAATAAATTTCCTAATTCTTTTTTACGAGATGAAATTTCTTTTTTCACAATAGTGTAAATAGTATTGCTTTCAAAATCTTCAAATTTTATAAACTTATCTATTCTATAAAAAATTGGGAGCCCTAAATGTTTTTTCATATCTTCTAAAGAATTATAGTTTGCTGTTAATAAAATAAGTGTTCCTGACATATTAACATCATAGTTCGCATCTTTAAATATTTCATTATCAAATAAAGTATAAAAAGCTGAATAAAAACTAGTATCACATTTATCGAATTCATCCAGAAAAATTAAATTAGATTCTCTTTCCAATAAATCATAACCTAGACTTCTTCGATTTAATTCTGCCCCAAACAAATAATCGAAACTTTGAATATTCTTAAACATTGATAAGTGTTTTTCAAAAAATATATTGTCAAAAAATTCCTTAGCAATTTCTCTTACTAATTCTGTCTTTCCTATACTACTTTTCCCATATAACATAACTACATATGGCTTCTTTGCATTTACTTTTGTAAGATACCATAAGCTTTTACTAATTTCATTAACAGCCTTATTTTGCCCTATTATTCTTTGTAAAATAGAATCTATTTTTACTTTAAAATTATTTTCATCTTTTACTATAGAGTATACTTCATTTTCGACGATAAGTTCTATTAAATCTTTTTTATGCAATTTTTTTAAATATTCATATAGATATCTTGGTGGATTATGAATATAAATTTTTGAGTTTTCGTAAGTAAATTCTTCAATAATTGTTCCCAGCCTCTCAATAGCTGCCCCTACCAAAGATTGATAGTTATCATTACTTAGAATTAAAACTTCTTCTTTAAGGTCAAATACTAATTCATTTTTTCTTGCTGCATCTTGATACATAATAAGTTGTCTAAAAGAATAGCCACTGTTTTCTACAGATAAGTTCTCTAATTTCCTATCAAAATATGATTTAGAACCTATAAATATAAAATATTTTCTCTTATGATTTTCATTCATCTATATTCTCACCATTTTCCAACTTAATACCAGCATATACTACATCATATAATTTAATCATATCCTCCGAATAATCTTGTTTATTTTTAGAATTATTATCTTTTTCTATATTGTAAGCTGAAGGATATATTTCTCCCAATTTTTTAGGTTGTGAAGTATTTGATATCAGTGTTTCCATTTTATTAATTTCTTCAAAGAAATTAAAATATTCTTTAGAAAATTCACCAACAAAAATACAATACATTGTCATCTCGGATCTCAAAATATCATATCTTTTATAGTTACTCACAAAAGCTGTATTATTGAACCTTACATACTCTGTTTCTGAAATTTTATATGTATCATAGCCCTCATATTCATCAATTACAGATTTAAATTCTTTAATATCAACTTCATCAATTTCCCCTTTAAACATTCTCAGGTATCCTCCTGCAACCCTAAAAAATGTTGAAGAATTTTCTATATCGGATAGTATTTTTTTAGTATACTTTTTTAATCGCGGTTTAAGATTTTCAAATTCCGAAATTTCGGTTGATGTTATAGTTATCTTTTTATCTAATTTAGAAATATAACCCGCTTTCAACTTTCCACTAAAAAGGAAAGCTATTCTATCTAGAAGCGGAACACTTAAATTCACTTTAGCACTTAGTTCAAGTTCACCCTCTTTACTTAATGAAGTTTTTTTATCGGTTATATAAGTCTTACTTCCACTATTTTCTTGTTGAAGTATATTCTGTATAGTTTCCTTATCAAAATATATAATCTTATTTATTACTTTATCTTTCATTTATACTCCTATTTTTAATAATTCTGGCTTTTAACCTTTTATATTTTTAATATTTAAATCTATCCATAATTTATATTATGTCATAGTATAACAAAACTTTACCTTGATAATCATAACATCTATTTCGTTATCAAATTAAGTAGTGATTCGTAGTTATCTACCACGTCGTATACAACTTCATTATTACTTATTACTTCAAAATGTTTCTTAGCACATTCTATCTTTGCTTTTTCAATAGTACGTAATTCTAGCGAATCCATACTTCCTTTGGTTTCAGCTATAAAGTAAACATGTTTGACAGAACCTTCATGGAAAGCTATAGCCCAATCTGGATTATATTTCCCAACTGGTGTTGAAATATAAAAGCTATTTGGTAACTTAACATAAACAGCAACATTATTATTTATATCTAAATCACTAGCAAAGTTTTTTTCATTTGTTGAATCATAAACAATATGATCATATAGATGTTTTTTTGCTTTCATTGCATTAACATCTAGTTTACCTTTGATTGTAGCATCTGTAAAAATGTTCACATCATATTCTTCTTCCATAACATTGTATGTAATATGCTCAATAACTGCTGTTGCCTTCTCTGAATTTATAATCGAAATAGCTTTAAGAATGAACTCTTCTGGATTAAACTTGAATTGTTCAAAAACATATGATTTCATACCTTGTAATATACGAACAACTGCTTGCCTAGTTAAATCCGTACCCTCTACAATTTTTCCTATTAAATCATACTTTACATTAGATTCTACGATTGAATGATCTGTGTAATTATTTGCTTCTTCTTTAACAAATGATTTTCCAGCTAATAATTCTTCTTTAGACTTAATTTTATTCATTACTCCACTTTCAACTTTAAATTGTAGTTTAGTAACTGCTAAATTTTGGTCTAAAGCATTAACAGCTTTTTCTATAAGCTCTTCAGTATCGAAGTCAACTACATAAATTGATTTAGAATTAATTTTCTTCCACAATTCTTTAAATTCTTTCATAGCTAACTTATTCTCATCCAATTTAAGTTCAACATTATTTTGTCTAGCATCTTCAATTGTAAATAATTTGTTATCATAAACTGAATCTAGAATAGAAACAATTTCATTTACATAAGGCATTAATTCATCATCAAATTCAATTGTACCATTTTTCTTATCTTCGTAGTATTTATCCGTTAATGCATGTTTCTTATCAATATACTTATTAGAAATTAATTCAAACTGAATAGCATCAGCTAACTCATTATCTATTGTAATTTCTTCTCCATTAATACCTTTTAATACACGTCCAATAAATAAATCTTCTGTGATTTTAACAGGACGATCTGCTACTGCTTCTGCAAATTCGCTTTGCAATCCTTTAGCAAAACTATCATAACTTTCACTAGCAATTATAGTTAGCACATTAACATTATGTACCTCGTTCCCTAACGCATTAGCATCCATTCTATCTCCACGATCGTTTACGCATAGTCTTAAACCACGTCCAACCTCTTGTCGTTTTCTTACATCACTTGTACTTTGTTTTAATGTACAAATTTGAAATACATTAGGATTATCCCATCCTTCTCGCAGAGCTGAATGTGAGAATATAAAACGAACTGGTGATTTTTTAGGATCTCGATTTAATAATAATTCCTTATTTTTCATTATTAAATCATATGTATTTATATCGTTCTCACCACTTGCACTTGTTTCATTTCTTTTTAACTTAGAGTCTACTAACTTACCTTTTTTATCAATTGAGAAATATCCAGCATGTGTTGAACTCTTGTCAATCTCATTTAGATAATTTTGATATTCTGTTTCGCCTAACTTAATTTTCAAGTTTGATACTATATCATTATACTCTTCTTCAAACATTTGAGCATATATTCCATTATACTCACTTCCAGCTTCATCATAACATTTATATTTTGCAACTTCATCAATAAAGAACAACGATAATACTTTAATCCCTTTATTGAATAACTCTCGTTCTCTTTCAATATGAGATAAAATAGTTTCCCTAATTTGAATTCTACGAAGAATATCTTCATTTACATTACCTATAACATCACCCACATATACTTTTTTACCATTTATAAATTCTATTGAATTATCTCTTCCATCTATTCTAGTTATAGTAAAACCATTTTTATATTCTTCCAGTTCTCCTGAATTATCATATAAATTAAATCCTTCATATACTATTCTAGTAATTTTTTTTATTCCTTTTGATGTTTTATAATCGAACTGAATCGTTGCTGTGGGTGCCGCTTTTGAAAGATTAATTCCTTCTAAATACACATATCCTTCTGTCGCGCTACTTCCTGTTTCAGTTATTCCTTTTACTGATATTCTTTTAACAAGTTTTTTGTTGTATGCTTCTAGCGCATCTAATCTATATACCATATTATAAATACTGTCTTTTTTGTGTGTAGCAGAATATCTTAAGGTCATTAAGGCATTAAACTGCTCTAAATTTTCTTTTGTCTTCTTACCTTCAACTGATTGTGGTTCATCTATTATCACAATTGGATTAGTTTTAGATATAACATCAATAGGTCTTCTCGAACGAAATTCATCCAACTTCATATAAATACGTCTTGCATTTTTACCTGTCGCATTAAAGGCTTGCGAATTAATTATCATTACATTAATAGAATTATCAGAAGCGAACTGTTCTATCTGATTTAATCTACTTGAATTATATACGAAAAATCTTACTTTCTTTCCGTATTCTTCGGCAAAATGATCTTGAGTTATTTCAAAACTCTTATAAACACCTTCACGAATAGCAACAGAGGGAACAACAATTATAAACTTACTCCAACCATAGTTCTTATTTAGCTCATACATTGTTTTTATGTATGTGTATGTCTTCCCAACACCTGTTTCCATTTCAATAGTAAGGTTATACTTACCTTCTAGATTATTTGAGCAATCGATATTATTTTTATCTTGTATATTTTTAATATTAGTTAATATTCTTTCTTCTGTTAATTCTGGAATTATAGGTTCATTTCTCCAACCAGTAAAATCATCTAAAAGCGTTTGTCTATCATCTCCACTATCAATCATATAGGTAGAAGTTAAATAAGGTTGACCACTAAAAACATCTACAACTGCAAGTGCAGCATCTTTTTGAAATTTCTGATGTTTAAATTGTAATTTCATTTTTTCTCCTTACTATATAACTTTTATTTTTGTATCTGGTGATAGTAATTTAAATATTTCGCTTGTATTAATTTTCTCAGCACTATTTTCGAAACTACTATCTCTAAACACCGCTCGAAGTGGAGTTAATTTAGCAATCTCTTTCATTACATTCTCTGAAATATTTTCCTCAAAACATGCGATTAAATCACCATCATTATAATTATGTACTATACAACCATTTATCTCAATAGATTTATATGGTAAAGATAAAGGTAAGCCCCATTCTAATAAACATCCAAATAATAAATCTAAATCCGTTCTATCTTCTTTAATATTTGATTCTAGTGCACTCAAGAAATCCTGACTAATTTCGCTTGGAGAATAGTACACATCCTTCATATTAGAACTATCAACCTTCAATACTCTAAAGCCAATATCTAAATCTGAAGTTAATAATTGATTTTTACTTTTTATTTTATTCCCTGCTCGACGAATTCGTTCTTTACCTATTTCACATATATTTTTATAGCCAGCTTTATGTGCCTCAGATTTTTCATCAGTTTCCTCAGGTAATTGAACCATTATAAATTTTCTATTACCTCCATCTTCAGCATTTGCTTGCATTATAGCATGTGCAGTAGCTGCTGAACCCGAGAAAAAATCCATAATTAAATCATTCTTTCTTACTCCTATTTTTAATAAATTACTTAATAATAATACAGATTTTGAAAAATCAAATAATCTATCTCCAAAAATTTTCTCTAACTCTAAACTCGCCCTTTGATTTGTTCCAAATTCTATCCCCCAAAAGTCATTTGGTATTTGACCTTTTGATTCATCTAGGTATATTTTGCTGTATGGTTGCTCATCTCCCCCACTTGTCCAATAAATCATTCCTGCAGCATCAAGTTTTTTAAAATCTTTTTCAGTTTTCATCCAAGGACCATTAAGTATATTCCCCGTTTTGGTAATAACCTTATAATAATGTCTTCCTCTAGTTTTATCTAATAAAATCCCTCTTCTAAATAATCCCTTTTCATCTGAATATCTATATTCCTTTCTAGCTTTTTCAGACAATTCTAATCGTCCTAATTCTATATTTTTATAAACTTTAGCATAACAAAGAATATATTCTTTTACTGTTGCAAAATTACCTATATTCGGTTGGTTATCAGTTCTTCTCCATGCAATCTGTGAAATAAAATTATCTTCACCAAATACTTCGTCACAAATTTTCTTCAGATTATCTACTTCATTATCATCTATACTTATAAAGATAACTCCATCTTCTCTCAGAAGATTTTTTGCCACTAAAAGTCTTGAATAAATCATCGAACACCAATCTGAGTGAAAGCGACCATTTGAATCTGTATTCTTAAACATACGATTTCCATCTTCGTCGTATTCTCCACTCTCTTCTGCATATTCTTCGTTACTAACTTTAAAATCATCATTGTATATGAAGTCATTACCAGTATTATATGGTGGATCTATATATATCATTTTTACTTTTCCTAGGTAGCTTTCTTGAAGAAGTTTTAATACTTCAAGATTATCTCCTTCAATATATAAATTCTCCGTATTATCCCAATCTACACTTTCTTCTGGCGCTGGACGTAGTGTTTTTCTTATAGGTTTATTAGCTTCTACTATAGATTCTTTTTTACCAACCCAGGTAAATTCATATGCTTCTTCTCCATCTACTATATCTTCAGAAAGCATTTGTTTTAACATTTTAAAATTCACAGATTTTCTTAATTGTCCGTTTTCATCTTTTGATTCTGTTATACAATTTGGAAATAGAGCTTCTATTTTTTCTACATTTTGAGAAGTTAAGTTTAACGACTCCAACCTCATTTTTTCCATCATTTTACCTCTTAAATATTTTTATTTTAATATTTTACTTAATTTATTCTTTAATTTTTTTAGTTCAATATTTAATTCCACTTGTCTATTAAATTGTTTTTCATTTTTTACTTTTTTAGATAAATTATTAACTTGTTTTTGTATTCTTTCATATTTAATATTATTTAATACTCTCTCTTTTAATGAATCACCTGAAAATTTATTTAATTCATTATTAGAAATAATATTTAATAGATTTTCCTCTTGTATAATTTTTCTTTATTTATAATTTTCTATTTCTTTTTATCTATAGGAGCATCTTTTTTTATTTCAAGTGGGAATGGAATGCCATTGTGCATAATAATTTGTCTATAAAATAAATCTATCGCAGTTGCCCTTGTTAAACCTAATTTCTTAAGTATCGCTTCCGCTTCTACTTTAACATTTTCTTGTATTCTTACATTTACAGTTGCTGTCTTTATACTCGTCATAATCAACACCTCCGTGCGTCTCTTTTAATTATACACTTATGTATCTCTATTAGCAATACAAATGAGGTACAAAATACAATAAATCTAAAGATGAATATATTATTATTTTCACAAAATATTAGTCTAGTATTTCTTCTATACTTGGATCAATTCCTCGTATTTTTAATTCCCTTATCATATCTTGTGCCGAAAATCTATTTATATCCTTCGCTACATATCTTAATATTCTAGCAGCAACTTCTTTTACTGAATAAGAATATTCAGGGTTATTTTCATTTAGTGCCGAGTAGCCCAATTTACCAAAAGGATCCCAAGCGATATATCCACCACTAATTCTCCAAATATAATTCTGGTAATTTTCTTCTATACTTCTTATGATATCAAACGCTTTTGACTCATCATTTTTCATCATAGTTAATACAGCAATAGAAAAACCTTCCCTTCTCTCTACTAAATATTTACAAAGATCATCCCCAGATAATCCATAAATAAATTCCTCCACTTCAGTAGTTAGATTTCCTTTTTTTATTTCTTCAAATATTTTCAACTTATGACTTTCGTTCATATTAATTTCAATTCTATTTTGTAATGCATCATACATTTCTCCTGCATCTTTATATCTATATTCAGGAAGCTTATGTGTAGCTTTTTCTGAAATATATTTCAATTCATGAGACGTGTTTTCAGAATCTTTTGTGAATATATAATTAATTATTTTTCCCAACGAATATACATCACTTTTTTTATCACTATTTTTTAACCCTCTCATTTGCTCCGGAGAACAATATAAGTATTGTCCAACACCTAAAGTTTCGTTTGTTTGATGTGAATGAATAATATTTATATTTTTCCCTAAACCAAAATCTCCAATCTTCAATTTACTTCCCACTTTAAATATATTAGTAGGACTTAAATCCCTATGCAATATGTTTCTTTCATGTACTAACTTCATAATTTTTACTAATTTATTCACTATCCAAACTTTATTCTCAATTGAGTAATCCTTATCTAAATCAATAAATTCTTTCAAAGCACAATCTGCTTTTTCCATTCTATAACTAAATGAATTCTCATTAAAATCTACTACTTTATCTAAAGTTATAAAATATTTTAATTTATAATTTTTTAAAAATAGTTTTCTTGAAAGGATTAATTTTATAAATCTTTTATTAATGTATCAAAACTACTTGCCAGCCATTAGTGTTTCGTGAGCTCCACAAAGGCTCACTCAACAATAATGGAC
>ERZ773003.1862-NODE-1862-length-11348-cov-38.839812_pt1 | contig 11348 bp, 9 predicted proteins | sample MGYA00580668_ERZ773003 | MGnify/ENA primary metagenome ERZ773003 (study PRJEB29015, sample SAMEA2738002) | human oral metagenome | biome: human oral; feature: human-associated habitat; material: dental | place: China | collected 2126 ... | reverse complement strand
AGCCTGCCCCAAGTTTTGGTACCAATTCACGAATGGTAATTTCAAAGTTTTCTGGCGCGCCCAAAGCAGCAGGATTGTCTGAGAAGCTATACTGTGTTTTGGCCATACAAATTGGCAGCTTGTCCCAGCCATTCTTGACAATTTCACGAATCTGAGTCTGCGCTTTTTTCTCAAAGTTTACTTTTGAACCGCGATAGATTTCAGTGACAATTTTCTCGATCTTCTCTTCGATAGTTGAGTCATTGTCATAAAGACGAGTGTAGTATGCTGGTTTTTCGTCAATGGTTTTGACAACAGTTTCAGCTAGAGCCACACCGCCTTCAGCACCATCAGCCCAGACACTAGCAAGCTCAACAGGTACCCCGATTTCTGCACAGAGTTCCTTAAGCGTAGCAATTTCAGCTTCTGTATCAGAGACAAATTCATTGATAGCTACGACTGCTGGAATACCGAACTTACGGATATTTTCAACGTGGCGTTTAAGATTTGCAAAGCCTGCACGTACCGCCTCAACATTTTCTTCAGTAAGTGCATCCTTAGCCACGCCACCATTCATCTTGAGGGCGCGTAAGGTTGCAACGATAACGACTACATCTGGCGAAGTTGGCAAGTTCGGAGTCTTGATATTGAGGAATTTCTCAGCGCCAAGGTCTGCACCGAAGCCAGCTTCAGTCACAGTATAATCGGCCAAGCGCAGCGCTGTGCTAGTCGCCAAAACAGAGTTGCAGCCGTGGGCGATATTGGCAAACGGTCCGCCGTGAACAAAGGCTGGTGTTCCGTAAATAGTCTGTACCAGATTTGGCTTAATCGCATCTTTCAAGACCAGAGCCAGAGCCCCTTCTACCTCAAGGTCACGAACATAGACTGGTGTGCGGTCATAGCGATAACCAATAACAATATTAGCTAGGCGCTTTTTCAAATCTTCAATATCCGTAGCCAGGCAAAGAATTGCCATAATTTCAGAAGCCACCGTGATATCAAAGCCATCTTCTCGCGGAATACCGTTAACTGGACTTCCCAATCCAATCGTTACATGACGAAGGGCCCGGTCATTCAGGTCAACAACCCGTTTCCAGATAATGCGACGTTGATCGATTCCCAGAGCATTTCCCTGATGAAGATGATTGTCAATAAGAGCAGACAAGGCATTATTAGCAGTCGTAATGGCGTGCATGTCACCGGTAAAATGTAAGTTAATATCTTCCATCGGTAGGACTTGCGCGTGACCGCCACCAGCAGCTCCTCCTTTAATCCCCATCACTGGTCCCAAGGACGGTTCGCGAATCGCAATCATCGTTTTCTTGCCAATTTTATTGAGCGCATCAGCTAGTCCAATGGTAATGGTAGACTTACCTTCTCCTGCTGGCGTTGGATTGATTGCTGTTACCAAAATCAGCTTGCCGACAGGATTTTTCGCTACCTCACGAATTTTGTCAAAACTGAGCTTGGCCTTGTACTTTCCATACAGCTCCAAATCATCATAATCAATGCCAATCTTTTTTACCACATCCACAATGGGCTGTAATTCAACACTCTGAGCAATTTCGATATCTGTTTTCATTAAGGAACTCCTCTAATTTGATAAAACTATTATAACAAATATGATACAAAACTGCACATTTAAACTCCAATAACAACATAACGTTCGGTAATTACTTTATTTTTTTCATACAATACATCTTCTTTAGTGAAAAAAAGACTCATCTTCTTCAGTTTTAGCTAAACTTTCTGAAGATTTAATATCTTCCTCAGATCCCCCTTTGTTAAGGTTGTTGAGTACACTTGTTAGCTTCTTATTAAACTTACTAGTACCCTCTTTATTTTTATTTGAGGTTTCTTCAGACTTTTGTTTAGTAGCAAAGGCACTCGCCCCCTGCTCCCGAACACTCTTAGCACCAAAATACCCACCAATAGATAGAACACCTAAAGCAAGAACACTAGCAGTCACAAAACCTAACTTACGAAGTAGAGATTTCGAATATCCTTTTTCATCTTCTTTATAACTATCTTCCTCAAACTGTAGCTTTTGCATCGGAGTTAACTCTTTGATTTCACCATTAGGAATAAACCAGTTTAGGTGTTCTCCATCTTTTAAAACAAAAGATTCTTTAGATACTAAATTCTCTGTTTTAGCAACCTCAAGTAACTTATTTAAGTATTCTTCTTCCTCTTCCAAAGAAAAAGTACCACTCTCTAACCCTCTTTTTACGTTCCTTCCGATACCAGCTTTTACATACAAGATAGCATCCTCAATAAATTTTAGTAAATCTCTATCTATAGACATAAACAACACACCACCCTCGATAGTTTACTAAATATAACTTTATTCGCCAACAAATAAAAAGAACCCCAGACTTTAGTCTGGGGGAAGCTAATATTACATTTCTTCTGTTTTCTTTTTAAGAACCAAAGATCCGAGTAGAGATACCCCAAGTAGGGCGAGGACTGACGTAGCCTCACCTGTGTTCGGCAAAGCATTACCAGTAGCATTGGCAGGTTTAGGAGCGTAAGTCTTAGGAGCTACCTTAGAGTCTTGAGTAGTTTTGACTACATCAACACCAACTTTGGTAGTTTCTTTAGAAAACTCACCCTTACCTTTAGCATCTTCAGGTTTTGTGCTAGGAGCTGGAGCAGGTACAGGATCTTCTTGCTTAGGCAATTTACCCTCAAGCTCGGCAACTTTAGCTTTAGCAGTGGCTTCAGCTTCTTTAGCAACTTCAAGAGCTTTTTTAGCTTCTTCAAGTTTATCAATAGCCTTAGACTCAGCATCCTTGAGCTTAGGCATAGCTTCGGTAAGTTCTTTTACTTTACCTTCTTTGTTAGCCAAAGTAAGTTTAGCTTCGTTCAAAGCCTTTGTAGCTTTCAACAAGTTAGATTGAGCAGTTAACAAGTTTTCTTTAGCCTTAGCTACAGTAGCCTTAGCAGTGGCTTCTACAGCTTTAGCATTTTCAAGAGCCTGACCAGAAACTTTAGCTTTAGCCTCTGCATTTGAAAGAGCATTTTTCGCAGTAGCTACAGCGTTTTTCAAAGCTTCATACTTAGAGTCTACTTTTTTAGTAGCCTTGTACTCGGCAAGAGCCTTCTCAGCCTTAGCTTTAGCGTCTTTAGCAGAAGATAGCTTGGACTGAGCTACAGGCAAGGCAATTTTAGCCTCGGCGATAGCCTTAGTATCGCCAGCAGATTTTTTAGCAGTTTCAAGCGCAGTAGTAGCTTTTTCAAGGTCACCACGAACTTTTGTAAGTTCACCCTCAATTTGGGAAACCCGTGGGTTTACAGTAGAGGAATTTACACCACCACGAGAGAAAGTGAAGACAGTACCCATAGTGTACCCATCCGCAGCATGAGAAACCATCTTAAAAGATACCCCAAGTTGCGCGCCATCTTTAGCCAACTCTTGTAGACGTTGTACACGGTTGAATTTAGAGTTACCACCCTTGTTAGTGTTATAGTACATATCTAATACAGAATTATGTACCATACCCATTAGGTCGTCAAAGGAGTACTTGTTGATTGAGCGAACAGTAGAGAAAGTTTCTTTTTCACCAGTATAAGCATCTGGTTCGAAATCGAACATTGCTCGCAAGTTAGAGAACTTAGCTACGGCATCACGACCAGTATAATCTTTCTGAGGAGCGTTAGATGGAGCTACACCACCACGAGTAGATGATACAGGATGGTAGCCAGAATCCATAAAGTCTGCTACGTCATTAGCCAATTTAGCAGATTCTTTGGTAGCAGTAAACTCAGGTTCGCCGATTGAATGTTGAATTTGGTTCATCAAACCAAGAGCATAAGATGTTAGTTCTTCTACTACATTCTGAGGAAGAGAGTCTTTAAAGTCAATAGAGTACTTCTTAGTAGTATCATGACTACCTACTTTATAGTCAATGATATCATACAAAGCAGCTGGCATTACCCACATACCATTAGGCAAACGAACAGCACCTTGAGTACCTTCATCTACAACACCCGCGAATGTACGACCATTACCAGCATCGACAGCTTTCTTCATACCTTCAATATTAGCAAATTTATTTGCTTTAGCTTCTTTATAAGCATCTGCAAATTTGGTAGATGTAGCACCAGTTACGGCATTTTGAGCGGCTTTCAAAGGAGTACCAGTTGTCGGTGTAAGAATAGTAGCTTTTTTAGCTTCTTCAAGCTGAGCAGAAAGTGATTTTTCTTTAGCTGCAAGAGTATCTACTTCTTTTTGAGCAGATTCGATAGCACTCTTACCTGTAGGCTGGTTAGCCTTCTTAGTAAGATTATCTACAATTTGTTGTGACAAATTAACTTCAGCCTCAGCATCAGCAACATCTTTATTAAGAGTTGCAAGTTTTGTATCTTCAGCAGGTTTGTAGTTTTCAAGAGCTTTCTCAGCATCAGATACCCCATCTTTTGTGTTTACCACAGCTACCTTATCTTCATTAGCTACCTTATTAGCTTTGTTTACAGCATCAGAAGCTTCTTTGTAAGATGACTCTGCCTTATTTACAGTAGCTTCTGTATCTTTTACAACACCTTCAGCTTTAGTAACAGCACTTTTTGCTTGTTCTACAGTTTCAGGTGTTACTTTGTTAGCATCATCAACGGCTTTTTTAGCTTCTTCTTGAGCTTTAGTAGCTTCAGTAGCTTCAGCTTGAGCGGTATTTACAGCCCCTTGAGCTGTTTCTACGGCTTTAGTAGCTTCAACTAGCTGACCTTTAGCTTCTTTGTACTGTTCTTCAACAGAAACTTGAGGTTTTGTTACCTCTTCTGTTTTTGGAGCATTTTCTTGTACCTCATCAGCAGATACCCCTTGGGCTGTTCCTACGGCAGTAAGAGCAATTCCAGTAATGAACATGCCATTACGGAGTTTGCGCATAAGAGGTTTACCCTCAACTTTGTTTTCTTTTTTGAACATTTGAGTTCTCCTTTTAAAAATAATTTATTTAATTTTTATAAACTAATTATACCCCAAAGTAACTTTAAAGAAAAGTTAATAAGAGACTTTCTGATTGAAATTATTCTTTGGAAATTATCTAAAGCAGTATTTTTGTAACCCCCAGAGTATCTTAAATTACTATCGTAAGCCTCTTTTAACTCACCTAAAGCCTTTTGGTAGATTTCTTCAATTTCTTGTAGTTCATCCATACTACAACTTCCTTTATACTACCATTATAAATTACTTCAACCAAAAAGAAAAGACACTCCCAACCAAGGGAAAGCCTTTTTGTCTATCTACTAAGAGATTTACCCTTTCTTACGACATTTCGCAAGACCAAGCGTACCGATACCCATCATAGCACCTACAAGTCCTAGAAAGCTAGAAGCTTCACCAGTAGTAAGTTTGACTAAATTGAACCTTAAGTTAATTTTATTTTACTAAATTCATTTTTTCTTGTAGAATAAAGCTATGAATATATTGATTACCTCTGGCGGAACGAGTGAAAAAATCGACCAAGTTCGCTCTATCACTAATCATTCGACGGGTCAACTTGGAAAAATGATAGCCGAGCATTGCTTGTCCGAGGGTGCCTACGTGACGCTGCTAACCACGACGAAGGCTGTTAAACCTGACCCGCATGAAAACCTAACGATTAAGATCATTGAAGATACGGAGCAGCTCCTGACAGCTATGGAAGGACTGGTGCCAGCTCATGATGTACTCATTCATTCAATGGCTGTTTCTGACTATAAACCAGTGTATATGGTAGGATTTGAGGAGGTTCTTGCCAGTTCAGATTTGACAGAATTTCTGGAAAAAAGTAATTCTGAAAGTAAGATTTCATCTGCGGATGATTATCAGGTTCTTTTCCTCAAGAAAAATCCTAAAATCATCGGTAAGGTCAAGGAATGGAATCCCAATATTCGATTGATCGGCTTTAAGCTCTTAGTAGGCGTTTCTAAAGAAGACTTACTTGCCGCTGCTAAAGCAAGCCTTGAAAAAAATCAAGCAGAACTAATTGTAGCCAATGATTTAACGGAGATTTCAAGCGGGCAACACCACGCCTACCTCCTTGGTGCAAATACTGTCACTGAAGCTTTCTCCAAGGAAGAAATTGCTGAACAATTGTTAAGCCATATCCAGAAAGGAGACAGTTCATGACCCATGTTACTCTCGCTGTCACAGGCAGTATTTCGGCCTATAAGGCAGCAGATATTACGAGCCAGCTGGGCAAGCTAGGCTACAGTGTGTCTGTTCTCATGACGGAAGCTGCCAGTCACTTTATCACCCCGCTGACCTTACAGGTTTTATCAAAAAATCCTGTTTCCCTTGACCTTATGGACGAGCCAAGGCCAGACAAGGTCAACCATATTGAAATCGGCAAGGAAACGAATCTTTTCTTAGTCGCTCCTGCCACAGCCAATACTATCGCTAAACTGGCTAACGGTCTGGCAGACAATATGGTAACCGCTACAGCCCTTGCCCTTCCATCTTATGTCAAAAAGGTCATTGCGCCAGCCATGAATACCAAGATGTATGAAAATCCACTGACTCAGCACAATTTGGAAAGATTAAAAAAATTTGGCTGGGAGATTATTGAACCGCGTGAAGCCATTCTGGCTTGCGGAGACCATGGAGCTGGCGCTCTGGCTGATGTCAATATTATTATAGAAAAAGTAAAGGAAATTATAAATGAAAAAACAATCTAGTATCGCACAAATTGCTATCTTTTTTGCTATTATGTTGGTGCTTCACCTACTGAGCTCTGTCATTTTCAACCTACTACCAGTTCCGATTAAACCGACCATTATTCATATTCCAGTCATTATTGCTAGCATTATCTATGGACCACGAATCGGAGCTATTTTAGGAGCTCTAATGGGAATAATTAGTGTTGTAACTAATACTGTTGTCCTGCTACCAACTAGCTACCTCTTCAGTCCTTTTGTAGAAAACGGCAGCATCAATTCATTGATGATCGCTATGGTTCCACGTATTCTAATCGGAATCACACCGTATTTTGTCTACAAATGGATGAAAAACAAGCCAGGTTTAGTTTTAGCTGGTGCCGTGGGCTCAATGACTAACACCATCTTCGTTCTCGGAGGAATTTTCATTCTATTTTCATCTGTTTACAATGGAGACATCAGAGCCATGCTTGCGCTGGTTTTATCAGCCAATTCAATCTCAGAAATGATTATATCCGCTCTTCTTACAGTTGCAATCGTTCCAGCACTTGAAAAACTAAAAAAATAATCACTTAAGTGATTATTTTTTTACTCTATTTTTGTTCACTTTTTCAAAGGATTTCATTATTTTTTAGGTCAGCACTTTCAAAAATTATGAAAATATGTTACAATGAAAGCGATTAAACAAACAAGAAAATCTTGCGGCTTATCCTTAAAGACGCGGCGATTTTCTATTTTAAATATAAAGGAGACTCCATCTATGACCTATCAAGAAAACTTCAAAAAATGGCTTGATTTCGCTGAACTTCCTGACTATCTTCGGAAAGAGTTAGAAGGTATGGACGAAAAAACTAAGGAAGATGCCTTTTATACAAACCTTGAGTTTGGTACCGCTGGTATGCGTGGTTTGATCGGCGCTGGTACCAACCGTATCAATATCTATGTTGTCCGTCAGGCAACTGAAGGTTTGGCACGCTTGATTGAAGAAAAAGGAGATGAGTTCAAAAAACGCGGTGTTGCGATTGCTTACGACTCTCGTCATTTCTCACCAGAATTCGCTTTTGAATCTGCTGCAGTTTTAGCTAAACACGGCATCAAGTCCTATGTCTTTGAAAGTCTGCGCCCAACTCCAGAACTTTCATTTGCAGTGCGCCATCTGGGAACTTTTGCTGGTATCATGATTACAGCCAGCCACAACCCTGCTCCATTTAACGGCTACAAGGTATATGGTGAAGACGGCGGACAAATGCCTCCGCATGATGCAGATGCATTGACTGACTACATCCGTGCTATTGAAAATCCTTTTGCTATCGAGGTTGCTGATGTGGAAGCTGAAAAAGCTTCTGGCTTGATTGAAGTGATTGGCGATGCTGTTGATGATGAATACCTCAAGGAAGTTAAGGATGTCAATATCAACCAAAAACTGATTGATGAATACGGCAAGGACATGAAGATTGTCTATACTCCTCTGCACGGTACTGGTGAAATGCTGGCTCGTCGCGCTCTTGCCCAAGCAGGATTTGACTCTGTGCAAGTCGTTGAAGCTCAAGCTGTAGCTGATCCAGACTTCTCTACTGTTAAGTCTCCAAACCCTGAAAGCCAAGCAGCCTTTGCTTTAGCTGAGGAATTGGGTCGCAAGGTTGGTGCAGATGTCTTGGTTGCAACTGACCCAGATGCTGACCGTGTCGGTGTAGAAGTTCTGCAAAAAGACGGCAGCTACCTCAACCTTTCAGGTAACCAAATCGGGGCTATCATGGCTAAGTACATCCTAGAAGCTCATAAAAGTGCAGGAACTCTGCCAGCTAACGCTGCTCTCTGCAAGTCAATCGTTTCTACTGACCTAGTGACTAAGATTGCCGAAAGCTATGGCGCAACCATGTTCAACGTCTTGACTGGTTTCAAATTTATCGCAGAGAAAATCCAAGAATTTGAAGAAAAACACAACCACACCTACATGATGGGATTTGAAGAGAGCTTCGGTTACTTGATTAAACCATTCGTACGTGATAAAGACGCTATCCAAGCTGTTTTGGTTGTAGCTGAGCTTGCGGCTTACTATCGTTCACGCGGTTTGACTCTTGCTGACGGTATCGAAGAAATCTATAAAGAGTACGGTTACTTTGCTGAAAAGACTATCTCTGTCACTCTGTCAGGTGTTGATGGAGCTGAGCAAATCAAGGCTATCATGGCTAAGTTCCGTAATAATGCTCCAAAAGAATGGAACGTAACAGCTATTACTGTTGTAGAAGACTTTAAGGCTCAAACTGCTACTGCTGCAGATGGTACTGTTACAAACTTGACAACTCCTCCAAGCGATGTGCTGAAATACACCTTGGCTGATGGTTCATGGATTGCTGTCCGTCCATCCGGAACAGAACCAAAAATCAAGTTCTACATTGCCGTTGTGGGTGAAAGCAACGAAGATTCACAAGCTAAGATTGCAAATATCGAAGCGGAAATCAATGCTTTTGTAAAATAAAGACCTATAAAAGATGAGACCAAGCAATCTCATCTTTTTTTCGTATCAAATCTAAGCAATTTTAAGAACTTTATGGCATACTAGTTTTATCAAAAGAAATGAGGATTATTTATGGAACAATTTGCTCAAAATATTAAAGACTTGGAAGTCACAACTGTTGACCGCGCTCGTCAAGCGATTGCTGACAAAGAAACTGCAACTTTCTTCGTTGGTCGCAAAACTTGCCCTTACTGCCGTAAATTCGCTGCTACTCTTGCAGGCGTTGTCGCTGATACCAAGGCGCATATTTTCTTTATCAATAGCGAAGAATCTACCGAATTAGAGAAACTGCAAGCCTTCCGTTCTGAATACAGCATTCCGACGGTCCCTGGTTTTGTTCATGTTCAAGACGGCCAAGTATCTGTTCGTTGTGATTCTTCTATGACTGCAGATGAAATTAAAGCTTTTGCCGGGATTTAAGCACGAATATCCATCTAAAGGCTAGTTTATTAGCCTCTCTCCTTACAGAGCGAGAAGGACTATAAGTTATTTTAAAAGCGAAAAAGACAAACTATATTGTTTGTCTTTTATTTTTCTTTCAAAGTATATATCGGAAAGCCGTGTTCTACTATTCTATCATCTAGTTTAAAATAATTTTTAAACCAATGTTTATATTTTTTAAATAAAGCTTCAATACAGATATACAGGATGATTATTAAAAAGATAAATAGAAAAGCATGCCAATCTTGAAATTTCGAGGAACTCTCAATGAACATATCCCAGTATGCACATGAGAAGAGCAAAAGAACTACTAAAATTAAATTCACATATAAAATATAGCTCACAAAGAAAAGAAATTGATGTTTCTTTGATCTTTTACTGTAATAGACTTTATAGTTTTCGGTATGTCTTTCGAAGACAGGCAAGTGAAAGGAATAGCGTCCGCTCCCGAACTTAGCTAACTCAGGTAAGGCATGATAGCCACACCAATGGAAGCATTTATAGATGAACTCGCGAGTCAAAAAATAAATATTTAAACCTATAAAAATTAGAATAATGATGAAGTCAGTTCTCGCAGTTGGGGAAAATATCCACTGAAAATAAAGAAGGCAATGTAAGAAATTCAAAGCTCCTAATATAAAATAAATGACACCAGCAAGTCTGCTACGACGTCCAATAAAAGTTTTATCTGGAGGACTAGGGGTATGGGACATATTTTAATGATTTCCTATTCTTCGTAAATTTAATCAAGTTCAACAGACTATTTAACTTTAGTTTCCATCTTTTACGTTCCTAAAAGCCTCCCACATCTTCTGCTGGGGTTTGGCAAAGGGGTAATTGCCAAAGTCTTCTGGATGAAGCCACAAGACCTCTCCATCAGCTGCGTGTTGGCTATTTTTGACTCGGCCATAAGCCAGCTGGATATGCCACTTGCGATGACTGAAAACATGCTGCACCTTTGGAAAAGACTGCTGCTGCCAATTGACAATCAAATCATAATCCTGCTCAAAGCTTTCTTGAGGAGACAGATCCATACTGGGCTGATTTTCAGCCACCTCAAAGTGAGACATCTGATTATCTGATTGAAATTCCTCGACTTCAATCAAGGGAAAATGCCAAAAACCTGATAACAGGCCAGCAGCCTCATTCTTTTCAAGCAAGAACTGTCCCTGTTCGTTTTCGATAATCAAGCCTTGCAGATAGACTGGAACTGGCTTCTTTTTAGGTGCTTTGATTGGATATTTATCCATGGTCCCGTGCAAATAAGCTGCGCTGAACTCTTTTACAGGACTGTCTTCTGGATGAGGATTAACAGGAGCTTCGATATCTGATCCCAGATCCATCAACGCCTGATTGAAATCCCCCGGCCTGTCTGGATCAATCAGATTCTCCATCATAGCCTGAAAGACCTTACGATTGCTAGGTTGGCCAATATCTAAATCAACTTCGAATAATCGACTCAGCACCCGCATAACATTGCCATCAACCGCGGGTTCAGGAAGTCCAAAAGCAATACTAGCAATGGCACCAGCCGTATAAGGCCCAATCCCTTTGAGGCTAGCAATTTCTTCATAGCTACCAGGAAATTTTCCATCAAAATCCGTCATTATCTGCTGGGCTGCCTTTTGCATATTTCGCACCCGCGAATAATAGCCCAAACCTTCCCAAGCCTTGAGTAATCTATCCTCTGGCGCATGCGCTAAGTCAGCCACTGTCGGGAACCAGTCAAGAAAGCGCTCATAGTAAGGAATCACCGTATCCACACGTGTTTGCT